>ENA-OQCN01000103-OQCN01000103.1-human-gut-metagenome-genome-assembly--contig:-NODE-103-length-39282-cov-2.884766_pt1 | contig 39282 bp, 45 predicted proteins | sample MGYA00242497_ERZ504576 | MGnify/ENA primary metagenome ERZ504576 (study PRJEB26092, sample SAMD00036296) | human gut metagenome | host: Homo sapiens | study: EMG produced TPA metagenomics assembly of...
TCTGGATTACCGCATACCTCTGTGAACGCAGCTACAGCATCGTCCATGCTGTAAAGCTCATGATCTGCCATAAAAAGCATAATAATATTATCCTTTGATACTACAGTCAGCTCATCTGCCTCTACACATACCCACTTGCGCGGATTAATTCCATCTGCCATTTTCTGTGCAATATCAGCTGCATCTGCCTTATCCTTAAGTCTAACAAGCACAAGTGAATATGCCTGTGAACCCATCATTGGCTCAGATACAATTGCTGCATCAAGCTTTTTCACATCATCCATCGTCAGACCTGTATAGGAAGATACTGCATACTCATCATCAAAATCAACAGTGTCAGTTTCCACATCAAAATCTGGTCCCTTGATTGCATACATCTTATCTAACAGCTCACTAAGCTCTGCATCTAACTGCAAAACGTTTTCATCAGTTGCTGCTGCCTCTGATTCACTCTCAGATAATGTCTCTTTTGTTTCTGTCTCTTTTTCTGTTTGATCCTCAGTCTGCGCTTCTGTCTTCTTTTCAGTTGCTTTCTCGGTTTCCTTCTCAGTTTTCTTTACGGTTTCCTTTTCATTTGCCACTGTGCTGATGGCTTTGTTGACTCTGGCTTTTCATTTCTGCCGCATGCGCTCATAGAGAGTGCTGCCGCTGTCATTAAAATAATAAGTCCTGTTTTTCTCATGATTTTCTCCTTTCATAAAACAAACAGGGACAGGGAATGTGACTTTTAACGCCGCATTACCCTGCCCCCGATGGCATTTAAACTTCTATCTTATTGTTTTCTGCATTGCACAATTTTATACATGCACCGCATATTTCCAATTCATTACAGTTCAACTGTTACCTTGTCAAGCTCCCAGATCTCGTCAACATACTGCTGGATGGTACGGTCAGATGTGAACTTTCCGCTGCATGCGGTGTTCATCATAACGATGTGTGCCCATCTTGTCTGATCCTGATACAGCTCGTTAATCTTCATATGTGCCTCATGATAGGACATGAAATCCTTGAGGATGAAGTATGTGTCTGCGCGGTCGCTGCTGTAGGTATTAAGCAGTGAATTGTAGATATCGCGGAACAGCTCCGGATCCTGTGGTGAATAGAAGCCATTGATTAACTGCATAAGAACCTGACGAATCTCCTGATTCTCGTTGAAGATCTGCATTGGATCATAGCCGCCATTCTTCTCATAATTGATAACCTCATCTGCGGTCATACCAAAGATAACAGCGTTGTCCTTGCCAACTTCCTCAAGAATCTCTACGTTTGCACCATCAAGTGTACCGCAGGTGATTGCACCATTTAACATAAACTTCATGTTACCAGTACCAGATGCCTCCTTAGATGCAGTAGAAATCTGCTCTGAAACATCAGCTGCTGCAAAGATGATCTCTGCATTTGATACACGATAGTTCTCAATGAAGACTACCTTAATCTTGCCGTTGATGGACTTATCATTGTTGATGACATCTGCTACAGAGTTGATCAGCTTAATGGTCAGCTTTGCACGGCGATAGCCTGCTGCTGCCTTTGCACCAAAGATGAAGGTATGTGGATAATACTCCATATCCGGATGGCTCTTTAACTCATTGTAAATGTACATAACATGCAGGATGTTTAAGAGCTGTCTCTTATACTCATGCAGACGCTTTACCTGTACATCAAAGATGGAACGCGGATCAACGTCAATTCCGTTGTGCTCCTTGATATACTTTGCAAGACGAACCTTGTTCTGATACTTGATGTTCATGAACTCCTGCTGGCTCTTCGGATCATCTACAAACAGCTTAAGCTTTGAGATCTCCGGAAGGTTGGTAATCCATGCATCACTGATCTTATCAGTTACCCAGTTTGCAAGCAGTGGGTTTGCATGAAGCAGGAAACGTCTCTGTGTGATGCCATTTGTCTTGTTGTTAAACTTCTCCGGCATCATCTGGTAGAAGTCCTTTAACTCCTGCTTCTCCAGAATTTCTGTATGAGCTTTGCTACACCGTTTACAGAATAGGAACCTACGATTGCCAGATGTGCCATGCGAACCTGACCGTCATAGATGATTGCCATCTTTGCGATCTTCTCATGGTTGCCCGGTAGGTAGCTCGATTTCCTCTACAAAGCGGCGGTTGATCTCCTCAACGATTCCGTAAATACGCGGAAGCAGACGTGAGAACAGCTCAATCGGCCACTTCTCAAGAGCCTCTGCCATGATGGTGTGGTTGGTGTAAGCACAGCACTTTGTTGTGATTTCCCATGCAGCCTCCCATGTCAGATTCTCCTCATCCATAAGGATACGCATAAGCTCTGCTACTGCCATAGACGGATGGGTATCATTCATCTGGAATGCAACCTTCTCGTACATCTTTGTAACATCGCCGTTATGAGTCTTCTTATACTTATTTACAGCAGTCTGTAAGGAAGCTGAAATGAAGAAGTACTGCTGCTTTAAACGCAGCTCCTTTCCTGCATAGTGGTTATCATTCGGGTAAAGTACCTCTACGATATTCTTTGCCAGGTTCTCCTGCTCAACTGCCTTCTGATAATCACCCTTATCAAAAGAATCCAGGTTAAAGGTATTGATTGGCTCTGCGTCCCAAATACGAAGTGTATTTACAACGTTGTTTCCATAGCCTACAACTGGCAGATCATACGGTACGGCACGAACAGACTGATATCCTGCCTGTCCAAAATGCTCTCTTCCTGTCTCGTCCTTTGTTACTGTTACGTAGCCGCCAAACTTAACCTCACAAGCGTACTCAGCACGGCGAATCTCAAATGGATAACCATCTCTTAACCAGTCATCCGGAACTTCTCTCTGATAACCGTCCTCGATCTTCTGTGCAAACATACCATACTTGTAACGGATTCCACATCCATATGCCGGATAGCCAAGTGTTGCAAGAGAATCTAAGAAGCATGCTGCCAGACGTCCAAGACCACCGTTTCCAAGTGCCGGATCCGGCTCCTGATCCTCGATAGTATTCAGATCAAAACCGAGTTCTTCAAGAACCTCTTTTACCTCATTCTGTGCACACAAATTTAAAATGTTGTTTCCAAGAGCACGGCCCATCAGAAACTCCATTGAAAGATAATACAGCGTCTTTGCATCAGTGCGCTCAATCTCCTTGTGAGTTGCAATCCACTGATCAATGATATCATCCTTCAGTGCATAGGATACTGCCTGAAAAACCTGCTGCGGAGTTGCCTCATCGATGGTTTTTCTGTACAGGGTCTTTACGTTGTAGATGATCTGCTTTTTCAGCTCAGCCTTATCAATCGTTGTTTTCATTTCATCCTCCTTAGGTTTATTCCTTGCTGACAGTGAGTACAACAGTCTCGCCGTTGATGCTCCACTCCTTGGTGTAGCCGCTGATCTCACTGTCTGTCAGCTTATCTGCAAGTACATCTGCACAAATCTCATCTGCATACTTGCTGAAGATAGACTCAATCTTTGCATTGTCCTTGTAGCCGACCGTGATGTGATCCGTTACCTCGAATCCTGCTTCCTTACGCATCGTCTGGATCTTACTGATGATCTCTCTTACAAAGCCTTCTTCAAGCAGCTCTGGTGTTAAGTTGCAGTCTAATACTACTGTAACATCCTGATTGCTCTCTGTTACATAGCCTTCCTTCTGCGTCATATCGATCAAAAGGTCTTCCTCAGTAAGAACAACCTTCTCGCCATCAAAATCAAAGGTGATAGAACCATTTGCCTTTAACTCATCCATAGCGGCATTGCCGTCTACAGAAGAAAGGGCGGTACGGATCTTTCCAAGAAGCTTTCCGTACTTCGGACCTACTGTACGAAGCTGCGGCTTAAAGGTGTAGGTAGTAAAGGAACGTACATCGTCTGTAAATGTAACTGCCTTAATATTTAACTCGTCTGCAATGATATCCTTAAAGAACTCGTTTAATGTAAATGGTGCCTTTACAAACATGTTTGCAAGTGGCTGACGGTTCTTCATGTTTCCACTGTTTCGGCATGCGCGGCCAAGAACAACAACCTTTAAAACAAGATCCATGTCTGCTTCAAGTTCCTTGTCTACATGTGCCTCATTTGCCTTTGGATAATCACACAGATGGATGCTCTCCGGTGCGGATGGATCTACCTTTACAACGATATTCTGATAGATCTCCTCTGTCATAAACGGAATCATCGGCGCTGCTGCCTTTGCAATTTCAGTCAGACAGGTATACAGCGTCATATAGGCATTCACCTTATCCTGCTCCATTCCCTTTGCCCAGTAGCGCTCACGGCTGCGGCGTACATACCAGTTGCTCAAATCATCAACAAATTCCTGAAGTGCTTTGCAGTCTCCGGAATCTTGTAGTTTTCCAGGCTGCTGTCGCATGTCTGAATCGTAGAGTTTAACTTAGACAAAATCCACTTATCCATAACGGAAAGCTTCTCATAATCTAATGTGTGCTCCATCGGATTGAAGTTGTCGATATTTGCATACAGTACGTAGAAAGCGTAGGTGTTCCACAGAGTACCCATGAACTTACTGCGGCCTTCCTTTACTGCATCATCGTGGAAACGGTTCGGAAGCCACGGTGCGGAATTGGAGTAGAAATACCAGCGGATTGCATCTGCTCCGTGCTGGCGCAGTGCATCCATTGGGTCAACGGCATTGCCCTTGGACTTACTCATCTTCTGACCGTCTTTATCCTGAATATGGCCAAGAACGATAACGTTCTTATAAGGTGCTTTGTCAAATAAAAGAGTTGAGATTGCAAGCAGGGAATAGAACCATCCTCTTGTCTGGTCTACTGCCTCACTGATAAAGTCAGCCGGGAAATTCTTCTCGAAGACTTCCTTATTCTCAAATGGATAATGATACTGTGCAAATGGCATAGATCCTGAGTCAAACCAGCAGTCGATTACTTCTGGTACTCTTGTCATCGGCTTTCCACACTTCGGGCAGGTAACATGAACCTGATCGATGAATGGACGATGAAGCTCAATATTATCCGGACAGTCTGGTGACATCTTCTTTAATTCTTCCTTGCTTCCGATAGCATGCATATGACCGCATGAACACTGCCAGATATTCAGTGGTGTTCCCCAATAACGGTTACGGCTAAGTCCCCAGTCCTGAACGTTTGTCAGCCAATCGCCAAAACGACCCTTACCGATGCTCTCCGGAATCCAGTTGATGGTGTTGTTGTTTGCAATCAGATGATCCTTTACAGCTGTCATCTTGATGAACCAAGACTCTCTTGCATAGTAGATAAGCGGAGTATTACATCTCCAGCAATGAGGATAGCTGTGCTCAAACTTCGGTGCTGCAAAGAGCTTGCCTTCTGCTTCCAGATCCTTTAATACTTCCGGGTCTGCCTTCTTGACAAAAAGTCCTGCATATGGAGTCTCTTTAGTCATCTCACCCTTGCTGTCTACTAACTGTACGAACGGAAGATCATACTTTCTGCCGACCTTTGCATCGTCTTCACCAAATGCAGGTGCAATGTGAACAATACCAGTACCATCACTCATAGTAACATAGCTGTCACATGTCACAAAGAAGCCCTTCTTATTCTGCTTTGCAGCAACATCTCCAGAACACTTAAACAGCGGCTCGTACTCCTTGTATTCAAGATCCTTTCCTTTATAAGTCTCAAGAATCTCATATGCCGGCGCATCCTCTGTCTTAAGACGGCCAAGTACGTTCTCAAGAAGTGCCTCTGCCATGTAATAGGTATAGCCATCTGCTGCCTTTACCTTGCAGTAGGTATCCTCTGGATTTACACAAAGTGCAACGTTTGACGGCAGTGTCCATGGTGTAGTTGTCCATGCTAAGAAGTATGCATCCTCACCCTTTACCTTGAAACGTACAATTGCAGAACGCTCTTTGACATCCTTATAGCCCTGTGCAACCTCATGGCTTGAAAGCGGAGTTCCACATCTTGGGCAGTACGGAACGATCTTAAAGCCCTTGTAGAGCAGTCCTTTGTCCCAGATTGTCTTTAATGCCCACCATTCAGACTCAATGAAATCATCGTAATAAGTTACATATGGATTTTCCATATCAGCCCAGAAACCAACGGTCTCGGAAAATTCTTCCCACATACCTTATATTTCCAGACATTTGCCTTACAGCGCTCGATAAATGGCTCAACTCCATACTGCTCGATCTGCTCTTTTCCATCAAGACCAAGCTCCTTCTCTACTTCAAGCTCAACCGGAAGTCCGTGTGTATCCCAACCGGCCTTTCTCGGTACCTGATATCCTTTCATGGTTCTGTAACGAGGGATCATATCCTTGATCGCACGGGTTACCACGTGTCCAACATGCGGCTTGCCGTTTGCTGTCGGCGGACCGTCATAAAACATGTACTCAGGGCAGCCTCTCTCTCCTCGATACTCTTTTCGAAGATATGATGCTCTTTCCAGAATTTTGAAACTTCCTTCTCCCTCTCCACAAACTTTAAGTCTGTAGGAACCTTATTGTACAACATAGTTTTCTCCTTTCTCATACGCTACAGCGCGTATACCATCGCTGTATGATATATGCTTTCCGATAACGTTGGAATAACGTCCTGACTTACTTTAGCACTCTGTCATTAACAGACAGTCTATCATTCAGTAGGCAACTCCGGAGTGATGTTCATCTTTTGCCCGCAGTATCCGCCTCTCATCCTTTGCGGTTCGCTGTCCTGCTTTATGCTTAGATTACTGTCTCCATCAGCGTCTTTTTGCCGTGCGGATTTGCTATAAATCTGACTACACGACACACACGGTTAGTATATCGGTTTTTGAAAGCCTTGTCAAGGAATGTGTCCAGAACACTTTGATTTTCGCGGTTTTCGTATATTTTTCCATATTTTGGTTAATACTTTATACAACATGATAAGGAGGTATTGATTTTCAAAATGACACACAGAAAAAAACTCACAATTTTTCTTTTAGCTGTTGCAACACTTTTCACATTTGTTTTTTTGATTCACCCATATCGAAAAAATGATTCTTCCCTGCTTTCTGATAAACTTTTACGCTTTCGCGTCCTTGCAGACAGCGATTCTTCGATTGACCAGTATGAAAAAAATGAGCTGAGTAAAAAAATGATTACTCTTCTTTCTCCTGCACTTTCAAATATAAAGACAAAAGAAGAGGCACTCACACTTTTACGTGAAAGCCTCCCCTTTTTAAATGCTTACTGCAATTATGTGCTGTCCGATTATGGCACACAAAATTACGCCTCGTGCACACTTGGTTCCCATCTCTTTCCTTATAAGACATATGGAAAATATCAATTTCCAGCCGGTATATACGATACACTTCTTGTGACAATAGGAAGCGGACGCGGCTCAAACTGGTGGTGCCTTGCCTTTCCGCCTCTTTGCTTTGCCAATGAAGCTTTTATTGACGTGCCAGATTCTTCTAGTCAGACACTTTTTGATCTGCTTGGTCCTGACTTGTTTGATGAAATCTGCCAAAAAGAAAAGCCCAAGCTTACGCTCGGACTTTTCTTCTAGCTATTATAAGTTTTTTAAAATATTTTCTTCCTGATTATCGATGTGAATACTTATCGCTGCCTTTGCCCGCTCACACTCTCCTTTTATGATGCATCAGTGATCTCTCTGTGCTCACGCCGCAAATCTTCACGCATATTCGCATCTTTAATATATTCAAAGCGATATCGATACATCTGCTCTCTTAGATTGTTTAAAAGCATATCTAGCTTTGGATTTTTTGTCGCCATATAAATGACTTTATGAAACTCTTCGTCCTTTTGCGCAATCAGGCGAAGATCGTTTCCTCTGCTTGCTGCTGCAAATGCTTCCTCTGCCTGACGCAGTGCTATACGCTCCTGCGGTGTGATTCTGGAAATGGCAAGACAGACAGCAAGACATTCCATTGCCTTTCTAACCTCTAATACATCCCTCACACTCTGCGCGGAGATTGTTGCTACCTGTGCACCCTTTCGCGGTGCCATCACAACAAGACCTTCCTGCTCTAATTTATGAATTGCTTCTCTAACCGGTGTACGACTTACACCAAGACGCTGTGCAAGTGCTACCTCGATCAAACGTTCTCCCGGTTTTAACTCTCCTTTTAGTATTTTCTGTCGGAGTGTTTCAAATACAACATCCCTAAGAGGGAGGTATTCATTTATCTGGAAATCCTCCATACGGACCTCTCTTTCTCACTCTTATTTTCTTTTAGTAACCATTTATGTAGTTACTGTTAATATGACACTCATTACCAATAATTTACTGGTGTCTCCTCGCGAACACGGTACAGATCTGTGACATATACAAGCGGAACCTGTCCCCACTCTAACAGAGCTTCTTTTGCGCGAAGTGCCATCTCATAATTATCAAACAGTGCAAATACGGTTGGACCGCTTCCACTCATAAGTGATATTAAGGCTCCATTTTCCATAAAGCGCTCCTTGATCTCTCCGATAATTGGATATGCCGGAATCGTAACACTCTCAAGCACATTTCCCATATATGGAAGCATGCCATAAAGATCCTGACGGCATATTGCATCTGCTAAACCATAAATATCAGGATGTCTTGTTGTCTCATCAAGACGCAGATTTTCATAGACAAATCGTGTGGAAACGGAAATTGCTGGCTTTGCAATGACAACGTAGCACGGCGGACATGCCGGCAGTCTTGTAAGTTCTTCTCCAATACCCTCTGCAAGTGCTGTTCCTCTCATCAAACAATATGGAACATCTGCACCTAATCTAAGTCCAAAATCCATCAATTCTTCTAATGTATAGCCCATATAAAAGATTCTGTTCATCGCATATAATACAGCTGCTGCATCTGCGCTGCCGCCAGCCATACCTGCTGCCACTGGAATACGCTTTTGAAGGCTGATGCTGACACCACCGCGAACAGGCTGACTTTCAAGCATCATGCGCGCTGCCTTATATGCAATATTATTTTCATTCACAGGAAGAAAATGCAAGTTACTGGATATACGGATCTCCGGCTCTGGAATACGATAAACAGTAACTCTGTCAAACATGCGGATTGTCTGCATAATCATGCGAACCTCGTGATATCCGTCTTCACGTTTTCTGACAACGTCCAGACCAAGATTAATTTTAGCCATTGCTCTTAACTGCATTAAATCCATATTTTTTTATCACCCTTCTAAAAACTTGTACATGCTTTTCTTTTGTATACGGCTTGTACTTTGTATACATCATTATAATAAAAAAGAGACTTCTTTGCAAGTGTTATTGCAAAAAAGTCTCTAGTATGCAGCCCTGTAAGTTATGAAAGCCCGAAGGTGCAATGGTTTCGTCGACGGACCAAACTCCGCAGCTCCTGCTACATTCTTTCTCATCACACATTACTTTGAAAGACCTGCTCCAAGTGTCCGTCTCGTGAAATCCATTCACCTTCGGGCTTGCCATAATTATCGCTTAATGTGACTTCGGCGAAGTGTTTGTCCCTCTGGTTTCGTTAAATTTATAAAGAACTGCTCATCTTCTCGAGGAGTCCTTCTGGGGCTTCTTCCATCTTTCCTTCGTCGCACAGTGCTGCCATCTTTGGATCTAACGGCAGGTAGTCGATTACTGAGATGCCGTGCTCTGCTGCTACTTTTTCGATATGGCTTGTTCCAAACAGGAAATGCTTTTTTCCACAATCCGGACATACGAAGTATGACATATTCTCTACGATTCCAAGTACTGGAACGTTCATCATCTCTGCCATTTTTACTGCCTTTGTTACAATCATAGATACAAGTTCCTGTGGTGATGTAACGATGACGATTCCGGCTAGCGGCAGGGACTGGAATACAGTCAGTGCAACATCACCTGTTCCTGGCGGCATATCAACAAACATGTAATCTACATCACCCCAGCAAACCTCTGTCCAAAACTGTGATACTGTTCCTGAAATGATTGGACCTCTCCAGACAACTGGATCTGTCTGATCTTCAAGCAAAAGATTTAAGGACATTACCTTAATTCCATTTTTTGTTACCTCTGGAAGCAGTCCATCATCATTTGCAACGGCATGATCATTTAAACCAAATGCTGTCGGGATTGATGGTCCTGTAATATCAGCGTCCATAATTGCTGTCTTATAACCTTTGCGGTTCATTGCAACTGCCAGCAAAGAAGTCACCATTGATTTTCCAACACCACCCTTACCGCTGACAACACCAATTACCTTCTTTACACGGCTGTGTGCGTTTTCCTTTACCTGCATACTCTGTGGACCCTTTGCTGTATTCTGACTGCATCCCTCGCAGGAACTTTTTCCACATGTTCCCTTACTGCTGCATTCACTCATTTTAATTTCCTCTTTTCTTTCTTGATCAGTACATTATTAGTAACTATTCAGAATTTTATTTACATAACTCAAGTTTGCATGAATCTGAATAGTTACAATCATTATATCAGACATTCGCAAGTTTGCAATGCTTATGTTCTTCAAAGCTTGTATCTTGCGTATTCACCATCTTCAAAGCTCTTCCAGATAAATAAACCATTCTCAAGCGTCATATAACCATTTTTGCTTCCATTTTTCGGGATTGAAACGGAACCTGGGTTAAAGAACAGCCCTCCGTCAGTCGGTTCTGTGATTGGAATATGTGTATGACCTGAAAGCACCACATCTTTCTTTTGAAGCGGTGGAAAGCTTTCGTCTTTTCTGAAATCTTTTCCATACACATGACCATGTGTCAGATAAATCACGCGATCTTTTTCCATGATCCAGCTGTAATCAGCCATAATCGGAAAATGAATGAGCCACTGATCTACGTCTGCATCACAATTTCCTCTAACGCAAAGAATACGGTCGCTGATTTGATTTAACAGATCACACACTCGCTGCGGATCATACTCTTTTGGAAGTGCATTTCGTGGTCCATGGTACAAAATATCACCTAACAGTATCATTCTGTCTGCTTTTTCATTTTGATATGCATCCATCAGTTTGCTGCACCAGTAGCAGAGCCATGGATGTCAGATGCAATTAATAATTTCATTCTCTTTTTCCTTTCGTCAAACAATAGTTGAATTTTTCTTTAAATTCTTTTATAATGTGATACCGAACTTATTATACCACATTAGGAAGGGAGTTACATTATGCGCATTCGCACATTTTTCAAAAAAATAGTTGCCTGCACGCTGTCAGCGGCTATTCTTCTTTCTCCAGCCTCTGCCCTTGGCGCTGACATACAAACAGATATGACATCTAGTGAATCACAAGATACAGAATCTGCTGCAAATGAAACAGAAGATCTCTATGGTGTTGAGGCTTACGCAAATCTGGAAGCTATTTATCAGAATTTCCCACAGCGAATTAATGACGAAAACAATCGTTCTGAGAATGTCACTAATGCAGGTTTGTGGATTCAGTCACAGCTTGAAAGCTATGGCTATGAGGTTTCTACACATGATTTTACTCATTTTAACTTTACAGGAACCAACTATTTTGTCACTAAGCCAGGTAAGTCTGACAAGACAATCATAATCGGTGCTCACTATGACAGTATGCCAACTGCCGGTGTCGATGACAATGGCTCTGGAGTGTCAGTTCTTCTTGAGCTTGCCCATCGTTTTTATGATATGGACACACCCTGTACTTTGCAGTTTGTATTCTTTGACACAGAAGAATATGGTGCATATGCCGGTTCAAGCTGCTTTGTCTACACCTACCTGATGACAAATAACCTGCTTGATGATGTGCTTTGCTGCATCAATATTGATTCCATTGCAGGCGGTGATCGTCTTTATGGTTATGGCGGTGAATATGATGAGGACGGAAAGCTTACTCGTGAATGGGTCTATGACGAAGCTAATCTTATTGCAGATGATCTAGGACTTGACCTTTACACACTTCCAGAACAAGTTACTGAGTTTCAGTCTCCGACAAGACTTCTTGGAAGTGACAGCTACTATTTTGCCAAGGAGGGCATTCCTTACCTTTATATGGAAGCAAGTCTTTGGTGCAATGATGACGGAACAGGCGGCAATGATGAAACACATTTAACATGCCACTACCAGACAGCAAATGAAGCGTTTGCCTCCACCGGCGGTCAGATCATGCATACAGAATTTGATGATCTGAATCGTTTAAATGAACTGCTTCCTGGCCGTGTCCAGAAAAATCTGCATGATGCAAGCGCAATCGTAACCGGAATGCTTCTTGACATCTCACCAAACACAGAGGCAGGAATTGCCGCAGGCAAGGCTGCTGCAAGCGCTGCTACACAAGAGGAGTCGTCTAGCACTGATAACTCTATCGAGGAGAACTTCTCTGAGGACAGTTCATTTGAAAATGATACTTCTGAATCTATTGAATCTGAAACACAGAATGCTTCACTTGATGAACCAAACGAAAGCGCAGCGCCAGTCATCGAGAGCGATCATAAATTTATGACCGGACTGTTTGCTGCCGCTGCGATTGTATTAATTCTATTTGTTGTTTTTCTTTTGACTGCTGCTCTTACTGCAAACCAAAGACGCCGTAAGCGTATCCGCCGTTTTGGAGAAGACTATAAGAAGAAAAAATATTAACGTCGTATTACTTACCATATACCTTTAGCTGTGACAATGCCGGGAACGGAGACGGATCATCTGCCTTGATCAGTTCCTCAAGCTGTACCCAGCGAACTTTCTTGGGCGGGAATGTAAATTCCTGCCCTTCGTCTGTCTTAACAAGATCACAAACCATTGTAGTATCATCTGAGAAACGTACAGTTGCCTTTGTCCACCATGCATCGTGTGGGAAATCTGCACGTGTATAGATTTCGATACGATCGGTTGTTACTTCTCTTCCAAAGTCAACACGCATTGTTGCCTGTGGATTTCTGTTGATTCCCCAGGAACCATATGGCCAGTAGCCATGAGAATGATTTGAGGTTACACCGTCAATGGCATTGCGTGCTGCAAACACAGACTCACCGCGAGTCTCAACATTTGCTGTTGCGTGCGGATAGCAATTAGTATCTCCGTGCTGATCCATCACATTTACTGCCAATTGCGGTATGATTCGTATTCCCACTCTCTTGCTTTTCTGGCAGTGACCAAATGACTCTCACCTGAGAAAATCTTCGGTGAATAGCACACCTTCTTTTCTCCAAATGGAATCTCATAAGAAACCTCGCCTGTCACATAGACAAGTGCCTCGCCTAATGCATCATCTGCCTGAAATACATAAAATGCCGGAGTCTCATCTGCCAAAAATACAACGCGATCCCCTTCTTCATATGTACGTGAAACTGGTAAGTTTACTTCCTTTGTTCCAACAGCCTCTGCAATAATTGTTCCTTCTTTGTTAATTACCTGTACCTTAATCATAGCTGATTTACCCATACTTCCATCTCACCCTCACCACGGTTTGCCCATGCATAGTAAGGGATGAAACGAAGTTCCTTTCCTTCATATACTGCTTTTGCCATGTTTGATATAAGCCATTTTCTACTGTTACCGGCTTCTTTGTTTTTGCGTTTACACGCAGCATAATCATCGTAAAGCCAAGCTCATCTGTCTTTTCTTCAGTAAAGACGGCATCTGGCTTTACTCGCACAAGCGGCAATCCCTGTCCATTGTCAGCTTCCTCTAAGCAGTAAACAACCGGTCCTCTCATGATGGCAACCTTGCCCTCATCCTGACGAACTCTGCTGTCTGCCTGCATTACCTTTACCTTCATCGCAAAGCGAAGCTTTAACAAATCCCCTTTTTTCCACTCACCACTGACATACAGATAGCCGTTTTCCATACGGCACTCCTTGCCAACAGCACCTTCCAGTTCAAAATCTTCACCGCACCAGCCTGGAATGCGAAGTGCTACTGTCATTGTAACTGGCTGTTCACTCTCTACCTTGAGTGTCACATCTCCGTCCCACGGGAAGCCAGAAGTAATAACAACCTGCGTCTTCTGTCCGTTTACCTCTTTTTCAACAGTACCGCCTGCATACAAATGTACCCACAAGGTATCTTCATTTTCTGTGTATGCATAGGAACCAATAGAACTGATCACTCTTGCTAAGTTTGGCGGACAGCAGGCACAGCCAAACCACTTTTGACGAACAGGTTTTACATGCTGCTTGCCTGGATCATCGTGACAGCTTCTTGGATTGACAGATAACGGATTGACATAGAAAAAGCTCTTTCCGTCAAGTGCCATACCGCTTAAAACGCCATTGTGAAGCGCCAGCTCCATAACATCTGCGTATTTTGAATCTGGATTCATCTCAAGCATACGGCGGGCAAAGAAAACAAGACCAATAGATGCACACGTCTCAGCATAAATAGTATCATTTGGCATATCGTAATCAAATGTAAATGCCTCACCATGATGCGTCTGTCCGATTCCTCCAGTCACATACATCTGCTTTGTAGTGATGTTATTCCAAAGCGTCTCGCATGCCTGATACAAGGAATCATCTCCTGTCAGTCTTGCCACATCTGCCATACCAGAGTATAGGTAAACGGCGCGAACAGCATGACCCATCGCTGTTTTTTGCTCTCTCACTGGCAAATGTGCCTGATAATACTGATAGCGGATCTTTGTCTTCTTTTCCTTTTCTGTAACCTTGCCCTCACTGTCAAAGTAATACGGCTGCGTACCTCTCTGGTTGACAAAATATTCAGCCAGCTTTTTGTATTTTTCATCACCCGTAACCTCATACAGACGGACAAGTGCCATCTCTGCAATCTCATGACCAGGATAGCCCTTACATTTGCCTTCTTCTGTTCCAAAATATGATGCGATGAAATCAGCGAAGCGCATTGCTGCCTTTAACAGCTTATCCTTACCAGTTGCCTGATAGTAAGCGACAGCACCTTCTGTTAAATGGCCAAAGCAGTACAGCTCATGATGATCCTTTAAGTTTGTGAACATCTTATCCATACCATTAATAATATAGTAGGTATCAAGATATCCATTTTCAAGCTGTGCTGCACACACAATATCAATTGCGCCGTCTGCAATCTTTTCAAGCTCTGGATCTGGATGCTGTGTCAATGAATATGCAACTGCCTCAATCCACTTTGAAAAATCACTGTCCTGGAACACAAATCCATAAAACTTATCATCATCAGGATGTCTTGGATCATCTGGAAGTGCCTCAAAACCACGAAATGTATACGTTGGCTCCTGATACCTGCTTCCAAGCTCTCTCTTTTCTTTATTCATCCGTCCTGCTACTTTAAAATTATGCATGCAGTAGCTTGGTGCTGCCTCTGGTACTCTGTCGTTTAACGTTTCCCACTGATAAGGAATTACTTCCTTTCTTACCAACTCCATCTCTGGCTTCCAAAAGCCATCATCAAGCTGAATACGCTTTAGACTGATCGGTTTACTGAATTTGGTGCTGTCCATTTTTCATATCCTCTTTCTGCACTTACGCACTTATTCCAGTCCTGCCTTTTGTCTGGCCTCGTGTACCTGCGCTGCCTGCTCGGCCTGAAGCTGGAACATATAATCTAAGTTAAAATTCGCATTGCCATTGCCGATATTTCCTGATTCTGCAATTGCTCTGGAATATTTACTCCACGGATAAGTTGTAATGATATCAAAATAATCGGTGACACGTACACCGCCAAGGCGATAATCTGTCACAAGTGTTTCCATATCAAAGTCAACGATTCTTGCTCCCTTAAAATCCTTCTTAATTGTTACCTTTGCCATGCCTCCAAGAAGAGTTGCCTCTTTTCGCTGCAAGGACTGAAAGTTTCCAAGTGAGTAGTAAATCAGCATTTTTCCGCCATCCGGACGATCTATGTAATCAATTGGCTCTACAACATGAGGATGCGTTCCTATTACAAGATCAACTCCTTGCGCTGCCAGAAAAGTTGCCTGCTCAGTCTGAGAAGCATCTGTTCCCAAATTGTACTCGGTACCCCAGTGTGGAAACACAATCACAAAATCAGAGGCTTCCTTTGTCCTTTGAATTAATGTTGCCAGACGATCATAGTCAAGCATATCGACAAGATATTGTCCATCTGCATTATAATCTCCCTTGCAGTTTAAAATATCTGTATAATTGATCATGCCAATTTTTATGCCATTTTTCTCAATTACGTGAATCTCGTCCCGTGTCTCCCAACTGTCATGAATACCAAGAAGCGTCAGCTGCGGATAATTGGTTCTAAAAAAATCAACCATATAAAGACTGCCGACCTTTCCTATATCAAGGACGTGATTTGTTGCCGCAAGTACAACGTCAAATCCAGCATTTGCAATTGCTGCTGCTACCTCAGTACGGACATTAAAGCAAGGATAATCTTTGATTCCCCACTGATCACCGCCAATGACACACTCCTGATTGATGACTGCCAAATCAGCTGCCTGTACAATATCTCTGACATAAGCAAAATTGTAATCGTAATTAAAGCTTCCATCTGCCTGAAGTCCGCTCATTGACACATCATAATGCATAAGATTATCTCCGACTGCGACAAGACTTACATATGTTGGCTTTTCTGACTTAACATCTCCGATCACAACATTATGTGCCGACTCAGCCTTAGAAGAAACATCTGCCTGTGTCTGCGTCTGTGTTTCTTCTTTTTCAATGACTGTGCTTACAATACTTTGTTCTTCAGTACTTTCTGTTTGTAATTTGCTCTCTGATTGTGAATCACTTTCTAATTGTGACTCAGACTGTGACTCACTTTCTGTCTGCGATTCCCCATTAAATGCATATGCCCATTTCGCATCCTTGCTTGATTCTAACATTTGCGGAATCTGTGCGTTCTCCTTACGCATTTCCTTATGATATAACCCATTCATAAAAAGGATTATTCCGCCCACACCAACTATAATTACTGCTGCTACTATGAGCCACGAAGTTACCAGCCAATGAAAACGGGCCTTCTTTCGTTCTTCTCTCTTACCTGCCACTTTCTTTTCCTGCTTATCAATACTTTCTAATACTTTTTATTCCAATCCAAAAGCCTCTGCCATGCGATCATATTCCTCATCGGTAATCACAACTACACTTCCGTGACGCTTCATAGTCTTTCCCATATCAAATTCTGACTCATCAAGAGGCTTAAAATCCATTGTCTTCAAGCTGTCGCACACAAGTGGAAGATATCCTTTATGAGAAGCAAACCTGTCAATGATCAGACACCACTTTTTCTGATCTTCTAAATAATAGATTTCTGGTCCCTCTACTCCATAAATTGCCTCCAGATTTGGGACAGGGCGATCTGTAAATGATTCTTTATTTAAATCTGGTGCTGTATCAGTTTTAATATTCTTTGTCGTCTCATCCTTTGAGAAACGGTAATATACGCCATCGTCATACACCATCGTAGAATCAATAACATGATTATCCTTCTCAAGATACACCTGTGCCTTAGTAAATTCATGAAAATCCTTTGTTCTTGCGGCATAAATGCGCTGCTTTGGCTCTTTATCACCATCTAACTGTACCATAGATGCCCAAAATACAAGATAATTATCCTGCTGTCTGTCATAAATTGCCTCAGGTGCCCATGTACATCCTGCCTCTGGCACTGATACTTCTACTAATACCGGCTTACTCCAATGAATGAGGTCCTTCGACTCCATAACAGCCAGATTTTTGCTTCCGGTTTTAACTGCTGCATCCCATCCTCTGCCATTTGCAATGCAAAGATCTGTCGCAATAATTACAAAACCACTTCCGTCTGCCTTACGAATCAAAAATGGATCACGCAGACCACACTCTCCAACTTCTGAGCAGATTACTGGCTTTCCATCATGAAGATCCTTCCAGTGAAGACCATCCTTGCTCAAAGAAAAATAAATTTGCTCGCCCTGCGGCTGCTCTCCGATAAAATGTGTAAATAAGTATGCCATATCAAACCAGTTCCTTCCACATTATGTTCTCTTTTTCCCTGTCTTTTTCACAGGACATGTTCTTTCGTCAGTATAGCACAATTTTCATCATGATACAATTCTTTCATGACGAAAAATAACAACTATCTTCTTTCCAAAACGCCAGAAGTATGCTACACTGAAAGCAGTCTTACAAAACAGGCATAATCAATTCTTTGCCTGGGAATGAAAGGAGTTTTTTTACCATGTTTCAACAGTTACTTGGGGAGTCTGCCAGCCCCGTCATTGCCTTCATCGGCATACTGGCCGCATTCTTTCTTACGTGCGTGTCACTTGCAAAAGGCAGCGCTCATCTTCCAAAGGATCAGGGGCGTGAATTTGCCGTAGGAGGTGCACTCTCTGCCGGAAAGCCAAGAGGTGCCGGACTTATTTTCGTTCTTGTTTTTGCTATTACTTCCGTTTTATTCGCACATGTTGATCCAGAGATGATTATCTATCTTCTTCTTTTGATCTGCTGCATGATGACTGGATATCTTGACGATGCTGCAAAGACCTCATGGGGACGCTTAAAGAAGGGCATTCTTGATTTTCTTGTTGCTCTTTTAGTAACATTTACGTATCTTCATTTTAATGGCAATCAGATCACTCTTGCACTGACTGGATCTAGCTTTTCTATCCCAGCTCCTGTTTTTGCAGTTCTTTCTATCGCGCTGATCTGGATTTCTATTAATGTAACCAACTGCGCTGATGGTGTAGACGGTCTGTCTGGAACATTAACGATTATTACGATCATGACCTTCTACTTTGCAAACCAAATTTTGGGACGCACTGGAGATTTTGATTATTTAAGCTTACTGTTTGTTGTCTGCCTGCTTGGCTATCTGTGGTTTAATGCTACACCAAGTAAGATGCTTATGGGAGATGCAGGTTCCCGTGCCATGGGACTTTTCATCGCAATTGCAGCTCTTAAGTGCCATGATCCGTTCCTCTATATTTTAGCTGCACTTGTGCTTATCATCGATGGTGGTCTTGGTCTTGTAAAGCTAACATTAATCAAAACGATTCATGTCCATATTTTAAAGAATGTGCGCACACCAATCCATGATTTTGTCCGCAAGACAAAGGGATGGTCTAACACACAGACTGTTTTTCGTTTCGCTATCATTCAGATCATTCTGTCTGTAGCACTTATTTACCTGATTATGTTATAAGATTTCTAATAAAATAAGAAGAAACTCTTATTTCATACGGATCCAGCCATAAAAATATGATTGCGATCCGCAAATACATTGAAATATTATTTTATTATGCGAAAGGAGATTTCGTTATGAAATTACCGAATTACTATGAGGATCCTAATACGCTCCATGTAGGTACCTGTGAAAACCGCAGCTACTACATCCCATACGGTCAGGATCTAAACAGCCACGCTACATTACTTCTGGTGACTGGCGCTTTGGCTACTACCCATATCCGGAGGCTGTTCCAGCTGATTTTATCAATCCGGATTTGATGATTCCTCTATGGATACCATCCCGGTTCCTTCCTGCTGGCAGTGCCACGGATATGATTATCATCAGTATACTAATGTAAATTATCCAATTCCTTTTGATCCGCCGTACGTTCCAAAGGAAAATGCAAGCGGTGCATACCGCACTACCTTCACACTCTCAGCTGAGGCTGCAAACCACGCGCAATTCCGTGTATTTTGGAGGGTGTTGATTCCTGTTTCTATGTATGGGTTAACGGCAAATTTGTCGGCTACAGCCAGGTTTCTCATTCTTCCAGCGAATTTGAAATTTCTTCTTTTGTTAATGAAGGCACAAACACACTGGCAGTTCTTGTATTAAAGTGGTGTGACGGCACATATCTTGAGGATCAGGACAAGCTTCGTATGTCCGGTATTTTCCGTGATGTTCTGCTTTTAACTCGTCCTAAGAGCTTTGTTCGCGACTATACTGTACGCACATTCTTAAAGGATGGCGGCGCTGGTGTAGTTCGTGTAAGTGTTGAAGCTGATGGTGAGGTTTCCCCAGTTCTTACTCTGTATGATGCTGACAAAATCCAGTTGGTGAAGCTGTCTTAACAGATGGTGTCTATGAGTTACTGTTTTAAATGCAAAGCTTTGGACTGCTGAAACACCATATCTGTACACCTTAACTATTTCCACTGCTGATGAAGTGATTACTCAGGCAGTTGGTATCCGTGAAGTTTATATCAAGGATGGCGTTGTTTATGTAAACGGACAGAATCTTAAGTTCCGCGGAACAAACCGCCATGATTCAGACCCAGTGACTGGATATACTATCTCTAAGGAGCAGGCAATCCGCGATCTGACTCTTATGAAGCAGTTTAACTTTAACGCTATCCGCACAAGCCACTATCCAAACGCGCCGTGGTTTACAGAGCTTTGTGACCGTTATGGTTTCTATGTTATCGCTGAGTCTGATATTGAGATGCACGGATATTTAAGCACCTATCACAGTGACCGTGAGAACACATTAGGACTGCTTGATGAGGGCGGTGTCTTCACTGAGGCTGTTTTAGACCGCGTTCAGAGAAATGTTATCCGCGATAAGAACCATCCGTGTGTTTTAATCTGGTCTCTTGGAAATGAGGCTGGCTTTGGCTATGCTTACCAGAATGCCGGACGCTGGGCAAAAGAGTATGACCCAACACGTCTTACTCACTATGAGTCTTCTACATGGGATCACTCCAATCGCTTTGATAAGAGTATGCTTGATCTTACAGCCGTATGTATGCTACTACTGAGGAAGTTGACAGCTACTTTGCTGAGGAAGGTCCGAAGAAGCCATTTATCCAGTGTGAGTTTGTTCACGCAATGGGTAACGGCCCTGGAGATATCGAGGACTATTATCAGCAGATTATGAAATATGATGGCTTCTGCGGCGGCTTCGTATGGGAGTGGTGTGATCACGCAATCAATCAGGGAACTGCACCAAACGGAAAGACCATGTATGGCTACGGCGGTGACTTTGGCGAGTATCCTCACGATGGAAACTTCTGTATGGATGGACTTGTATATCCAGACCGCACACCGCACACTGGTGTTTATGAGTGGAAGAATGTTGTTCGCCCTGTTCGCGCAAGACTTGTTGACGCACACAAGGTAACTCTCGCATTAAAGAACATGCTTGATTTCACTGATATGGCTGATGCTATTACTCTTTCCTATGAGTGTAAGGCTGACGGAGAGCTTCTTTGCTCTGGTGAAATTGCCGTTCCTTCTACTGCTCCGCACACTGAGTCAGAGGTTACAATTCCTGTTACTCTGCCAAAGACAGCAGCTGACTGCTACCTGAAGCTGACTTACCTTACAAAAACTGCTCATGAGCTTGTACCAGCTGGACATGAAGTTGGCTTTGATCAGTTCTTATTATCTGGAAGCGCTGTTCGTCGCCTGAATACTGTTACTGATGAAGCTACTGCTCCAACTGTTACAGAGGGTGATCGTTTCCTGACAGTAAGCGGTGAAGGCTTTACTTATCAGTATGATACATTTACTGGTATCTTCTCATCACTTGAGCGTGGCGGTGAAACTATCTCTATGGATTACAGCATTTTCCGTGCACCAACTGATAATGACCGCAACATCCGTGAAGAGTGGGAGCGTGCAAATTATCATCACAGCCAGACACGCACCTACACAACAGAGTATGCAGTTGACGGTCAGACAGTACAGATCACAAGCACAGTTAATCTGTGTGCAGTTACTGTTCAGTCTATCATGAAATTCACTGTAATCTGGACAATTGATGGTGCTGGTACTATTACATGCAAGATTGATGCAAAGCGCAATACTGATATGCCGTATCTGCCAAGATTTGGTGTTGAGCTGACACTTCCAAAGAGCTGGCAGCAGGTTTCTTACTTAGGATATGGTCCTCAGGAATGCTATATTGATAAGCATCATCTGGCATGGTTCGATGCATTTGAATCTACAGTTGAAGATATGCATGAGGATTACATTAAGCCGCAGGAGAACGGAAACCACTATCACTGCCGCAAGGCTTCTGTTGGAAATGGAACAAACGGTGTGACAGCATTCGCTGCAACCAGCTTTGATTTCTCTGTTTCTAACTACTCTGATTATGAACTGGCAGTAAAGAAGCATAATTATGAGCTTGAGGAAAGCGATTTTGTAACCATGCATCTTGACTACAAGAACAGTGGTGTTGGAAGTAATTCCTGTGGACCGCAGCTTCTGCCGCAGTATCAAATGAATGACAAGGAATTTGAGTGGGAATATCAGCTGAAGTTCTGATGATAAGATGTGCTGCCCGGTAGATTACGAGTAGTCAGCCATAAATATCTATAATATTAACATAAAAGACCATATCAAAAGAGATGCTATTCCTCTAATGATATGGTCTTTTTTATTCAACTAGGATTGGAAGCGAAACGCTTATTTCGAGTAGGTTGGTGTCTCGTCTTTTCCTTTATAATCAAACAAACCGTCGTTTTTTTCTTCTAATGCTTTGATCATGTGATAGGTGTATTCATTATATGGGGTTGGAATGCCAAGTTCTTTACCCATGCGCATCAGCGCACCGGAAAACATGTCAATCTCTGTATGGCGTTTTGCGTCTAAATCCTGCAGCGTGGAGTAACGAGCGGATGGCATGACAGGAGAACCTTTTGCAGATGACTCGATTTTGCTAAATTCAATTCCTTTTGCAGCAGCAATTGCTTCTATTTCGCTGCGAAGACCTTCGCTGATCGCTTTCATATGAACACTATCGCGATAGCAGCCTACACCCGCACCGAGAATTGCCTGTGGAAGATTATTGCAGACATTTAGGCGAAACTTGCTCCAGATCTCCTCGCGGATATAGTCAGTTACGCGATAGCTTATATCACTCTTTTCAAAAAGATCGCAGACTGCTTTGACTCGTTCACTTTGAAATGGTGATTTAATACTCTCCGAAAATAATGCCAATTGTGGACTTGCGATCAAATTGATAGCCGTCTGGCTCTTTGTGGGATGCCACTTTGATCAAAGCCGGAAGAATATGGGACATGCCAATCTTTGCTCCTATTATTTCTTCGCTGTCTACACCATTCATAAGACTCATGACAATGGTGTTTTTGCTAGTTGCCTGTTTGATTGTATCTAATGCGGTCGGCAATGCGCCATATTTTAATGAAACAATTAAAAGATCAATATTGTCTGTTTCCTGATAGGTCCATACCTCTGGATGGTAGGTCACTCCATTTATAGTACAGCCTGCACTCTTAGACGTGCGTTTCGTTCTCCCTCTGCGATTACGCCAAGACGAATCTCCCTGCATCCTGAAATTCCTTCTATTACATAGGAGCCTACCGCTCCTGCTCCTAGAATTGCTACTTTTTTGATTTCCATAGTTTTTCTCCTTTGCTATCTATTACTCTTCCAGCATTACTTTACAATCTTTAATCTGGCAAGCAATTCCATATTTAAGAATCCGCTTTACCCCCGCCTGATACAATGTTTCTGTGTAATTTTTTTCATCTATCTGCTTTAAAGCTGCCTTACAGTCACTTTCCATTGACTTTCCTTCTTCAGTATACTTCACTTCAATTACCTGTCTTATCACATCAGTCTTGTCCACATAGTAATATCCTTCTGTTCTGATCTTTTTGAAATTTTCAATTCCAATCGGAAGCTTTAACTGTGCCATTTAAATCTCCTTTCGATAATTCACTGCCATAATATGTTATGTATATGATACCATGGAACTAATTTTGTTACAAGTTTCTTTTTCTATAGTAAAACCGCCATGCAATCAGCTTTTACACTTATCGCACGGCGGCTTTCTCTTTAGTATCTTTGCAATCTTTTCTCTTTTGTAATCTAGGCAGTCTTTTGCATATTTGTATTACTTTTCTTTTGAAGGCATCCACTTTTGTACTTTTAGAAAACGCTTTTCTTTGGTACATTGTAAATCATCTTTTGTAAAAGCTATCCTTTGTACTTCAGAATTTTATCTTTTGTAAAAATCATCTTTCGTACAGGTTGTCTTTTGTAGGGTGATCCTGTATGGTTTCGTCATCTTTTGTATCTTGCTGCCCTGTTTCGTCAAAAGGTGATTCCTTTCGACAAAATTATCATAGCACACTTTTTACACTTTGTCATTGAATTCGTCGTTCAATCAGCAACTTTTTTATATCTTCTTCGATATAACCATTTCCCGCTATAATGTCAGACGGTGCCATAGCGTTTGCACTGCTTCCTTTTATATCAATCACTCGTCCGCCTGCTTCCTCGACAATAATTTTTCCTGCTGCAAAATCCCATGGCTTTAAATTTCGCTCAAAGTATGCCTCGACGCGTCCACAGGCAACATATGCCAGATCAACGGATGCTGCTCCCATACGGCGAATATCCACACAGTGCTCATAAATACAGCGGATTGCATTAAAATTTTCCTCGGTGAGATCACGGTGATATGGGCTTGTTCCAACGGCAACAAGACTATCCTCTAATTTCCGTGTGTCACTTACATGAATCGGCTTTCCATTGCAGAACGCGCCTTTTCCCTTCTGTGCCCAGAAAATTTCATCAAGAAATGGCTGATAGATCACGCCGAGTGTCACCTGCCCCTGTTCACACAACCCTAGGGACAATGCACTATCCTTAAAGTCATGAATCAGATTTGTCGTTCCGTCTACTGGATCTAGAATCCAAACTGCACCGTTAAAATCTATGTCGCTGTTATCCTTTTCCTCGCCCATGAACTGTACATCCGGCCATCGTTTTGACAGCTCGTTTCTCATATATTCCTGCACACGGATATCTACCTGCGTAACAAAATCTGCACGTCCCTTCACAGTTACATGCTCTGCCTCTGTGTGATTTAAAAACATCGGCTTTACACTTTTACTAGTTCAATGAGTTCATTTATATCAATCTGCATCTTTTAGTCTGTCCTTTCTTATTTAATTACTTCCTGTTACTTTTTATCAGTTTGCTGTCTTTTATTTCCTGCTCTTATATTTATGCTGCGCGTTTATTTTGTCACTTTTCGGGAGATTCTAAATTGTAACTATTTTACACTTCTACGAAAGGATTCCACCTATGAGACAAAATTTTATCCGCTGCGGCCTTACCGGCCTTTTCATTGAAATCTTCTTCACCGGAATGGGTGCTCTTTTTGCTCACGACTACAGCATGACTGGTCACTCTTCTATTATAATGTTTCCTATTTATGGATCTGCTGCTTTCATTGAACCTATTTGGCGCCGGCTTTGCAACAAGCCAATCGTGCTGCGCGGTCTAATTTACACCATTTGTATATATGCTGTGGAATATACATCTGGCCTGCTTCTTCGCACACTCGGCATCTGCCCGTGGGATTACACTGGTGATCCTACAAATATAAATGGACTGATACGCCTTGACTTTGCACCATTTTGGTTTGTCGCAGGACTTATCTTTGAGCGAATTATTATTTTAAATGACCTTAAATCTAAGCCACTTTCCTCTCACAAAACGAATTGTAAAGATAACGCCTCTTACTCCCCAGTCTGCGAACATTCCGTACCAGACGCCAATCGGACCTGTCTTTACAACACGCATCAAAAAGATAGAAAGTGCTACACGGCACAGCCACATCGTCAATGTCGCAGTAATCATTGAAAATCGCACATCACCTGCTGCGCGAAGACCATTTGGCGGTGTAAACGAAGGTACCCAAAGAAGAGGCTTTACAATCGTGATGGCAAGAATCATCTGCATACAAAGCGCGGTACTCTCTTCACTCATGCCTGCCAGTACAGTAACCGGCCGCGCCGCAATATACACAAGAATACAGCTTATAATCATCGCAATCTCTGCATAACCGGCAAGCTTCACTATGTAATATTTTGCCTCTTCCTGCCGTCCTGCACCAATGCTTTGGCCAACAACTGTCATTAATCCAATACCTATTCCGACTGCTGCCATTCCATTTACATTTTCGAAAATGATTGTCATCGCCTGCGCTGCGATTGCTGCTGTTCCAAGTGATGATACTGTAGACTGAATTGCAAGTTTTCCAAACTGGAACATTCCATTTTCTATACCTGACGGAACACCGATTGCAAGAATCTTCACTATCAGATTCAAGTCTGGGCGAATAGAAAAATAATTCTTAAGCTGAATTGCATAGCCTGGCTTTCTCAGTGCGTAGAAAACAACAAACGCACACAATGCTCGTGAAATCAATGTGGAAATAGCTGCTCCTGCTGCGCCCATCTGTAAAACAAAAATAAACAATGTATTTCCAACAATATTAGCTACATTTGCGATCAGTGCTGTTTTCATTGTAAACTTAGAATTTCCGCATGCACGATAAAATGCTGCGCCTGCCTGAAACAGTGCTATAAACGGATATGAAAGCGCCGTAATCAGAAAATACATCTGAGCGTTAGTCATAACAGCTTCTTCGACACTTCCGAATATCAAATGAAGCAGCGGCTTTCGAAAGCAACGCCAATAATCATAATAACAGATGAAATCACTACTACGGTAAGCACAATCTGTTTGGCAGCATCATTACAGCCTTTTTCATCTTTTCGTCCCAAATACTGTGAGCAGATGATTGCCGCACCTGCTGCCATCGCTGCGAATACCTGAAGTACTAGGTTGTTTATCGAATCAACAAGCGAAACGGCTGAAATCGCCTCTGCTCCGACACGGCTGACCATAAGTGTATCAACCATTCCCATCAAAGAGTTTAACATCTGCTCAATAATTAAGGGAATCAGCAGCATCCACAGCGCACGCCGCGGAAACAGCAAATTCCCATAATCAATCTTACTCTTATCGTAAAAAATATTTTTCATACTGTTATCTGCCTCCTGTGGTTATCAAATTTATCGTAACACCACAAAGCAGAAATTACAAGTTAGTTTTGTATGTAAAATCCATCTTTCAAGGATTATACAAACTTTTTGCAAAATATACATCCTATTTTATACAGCACTGCTGTGCGCCAAGAAAATTCAGCCAACCTCTCTTTGAAGGATCTCTGTCAGCGCATTCTGGCTGCTTGTATGACAGCGCACAATATTAGCATTACATTTTTCAGCCTCTGTAACAGCGCAGTGAACCATTTTGTGAGAAACAGTATTGGTAAATAAAATCAGCAAATCAGGGCTTCCAATCTGACCACTCAAATTTGCAGACATCTGCGTAAACACCTTTGCCTTACATTTGAAATCCTTACAAATTTTCTTATACTGACTTACCATACGGTCATGACCACCAACAATAACAACACTCATTAAAACACTCCTTTCAAAATGCAAAATATTCTGATATAAACGATAAACTCTATTGATACTCAATAGCTTGCTTTCCTCATGTGTTAGTTATTTCTAACTTATGTTAAGTTTACCTTATTTTATTGTAAGCGTCAATGCTGTTATTGAGTTTTTTCTCATTTTAATCCTGTTCCTTTCGTTATTTTAAACCTATTGACAAGGTAGGTTTATGGTGCTATAATCCCCGTAAATAAAATATGTCCATAAAAGGAGGATACTGCATGATTTACACATCTGCTGACCAACTTATCGGAAAGACCCCTCTGCTGGAACTAACTCACATTGAAAAGGAACTCGGCTTGCAGGCCAGACTACTCGCTAAGCTTGAGTATTTTAACCCAGCTGGATCTGTAAAAGATCGTGTTGCTAAGGCTATGCTTGATGATGCTGAAGCGAAGGGTATTTTAAAGCCTGACACTGTAATCATTGAGCCAACTTCCGGAAACACTGGAATCGGTTTAGCAAGCGTTGCCGCAGCCAGAGGATATCGTCTGATCATAGTTATGCCTGATACAATGTCCATTGAGCGCCGTCAGCTAATGAAGGCATATGGTGCAGAGCTTGTGTTAAGTGATGGTTCTAAAGGCATGTCTGGTGCGATTGCAAAAGCTAATGAACTTGCAAAGCTCTATCCAAACAGCTTTATTGCTGGTCAGTTTGTTAATCCAGCAAATCCAAAAGCTCATTTTGAGACAACTGGTCCAGAAATTTACGAAGATACCGAAGGCAACGTTGATGTGTTTGTTGCCGGTGTCGGCACAGGCGGTACAATCACAGGTGTTGGCAAGTACTTAAAGTCCAAGAAACCGTCCGTAAAAATCGTTGCTGTTGAGCCAGCATCTTCAGCAGTCCTGTCCACTGGAAATGCAGGTCCTCATAAGATTCAGGGTATTGGTGCTGGCTTTATTCCAGAGGTGCTTGACACTTCCATTTATGATGAAATCATTGCTGTATCTAATGATGATGCCTTTACAACAGGAAAGAGCCTCGGAAAGAAGGAAGGCATCCTTACTGGTATCTCCTCCGGTGCTGCTCTGTGGGCAGCTATTGAGATTGCAAAACGGCCTGAGTCAAAGGGCAAGACAATTGTTGTGCTACTTCCTGACATTGGTGATCGTTATCTTTCAACTCCACTTTTTGCTGATTAAAAAAGTCCGCCGCACCTGCATAACAGGTACGGCGAACTTTTCTTTTATAAGGAAGATTTACTATTAAAAGCTATTTTACTCAGCTGCTTTCTGTGCTTCTGGCAGTCTTGTGGTATTTCCATCCTCAAATGCAGCCTTACGCTCTTCAGTGATATCTGCAAATCCTGCATCATTGAAATCATCGGTATACTGCTGATACTTCTCGTCAAACTCTTCCGGTGTACACATGGTCAAAGTATCACGTGCTTCCTTGTACAGAGTAACTAATGTCTGCTGATACTCGGAAGTATTCTCCATGGAAGATGCATACAGACAGTCAGCAACTGCATACTTTTCAGCGATTTCCTGTCTTGCATAGTAGAAGTCGATTACATCCTGAGTGAAATCCTGCGGCAGATTGTGCGGTGTTGTTGCATAGATAACATCCTCGATAGTACTGCTGCCTTAGATGCTGTCTCACAGCTCCAGTAATCACCGCTGCTGTTGTAGCCCTGCTTGTAGTCTCCGCTGTAATCAGCTACAGACACTGGCAGACCATCTTCATTGTAGTTGAAGTTCTCACCCTCAATACCATACTGCATAGTGAAGAGTACATCATCGTTGCACATCCACTCAAGATACATCCATGCTGCCTTTAACTCATCCTCTGTTGCAGATGATGAGAAGCCTACCATCATACCAAATGGGTTATTTGAACGATAAGCAGGAGTAACAGTGATTCCATCCGCTGCTGTATCATCCTCAGTAACAACTGGATAAATAGCTAGCTCAGCATCTGGGTTTGTCTCATAGAAGGAAGTCAGTACAGGCATATCAGAGCTGATGTAGCATCCATATGAATATGCATCACCGTTGATGAAGTTTGCCTTTGCTGTCTCGCCATCGATCAGGTAATACTCTGGATCTGTAATTCCGTTATTGTAATCCTCGTTTGCTCTCTTTAACAGGTTGTAGTTTGCATCAGTTCCAAGTGCCGGAATGTTATAATCACCATACATAGCCCAGTCAAGCTCGTTAAACGGATACTCACGATATGCATGGTTCTGATCGGAACCAAGACCTGTGATCATAGTACCACCACCTGGATGCTCGCAAAGACCAGCCTCCTGAATCTTCTTCATTGCGTCAAGATACTCGTCACGCTTTGTTGGAACATGATCATAACCAACCTGCTTTAACCAGTCCATACGAACAAATGTCTGCCATGTATAGTTGATGTTGTAATTCGGATTAGAAGCCAGTGCGAAGTAAGTCTCATCACCGATTGTAGTATATGGAATCTGTCCGTCTGCCTCCATACGAGCATAGTAGTTTGGAGCTACCTCTTTGAATGCATCCATATCAAAGGAAGTTAAATATCCGTCATTTACCCATGTGGACAGCTTCGGATAATCGTACTCCATAAGAATTGTCGGAAGATTCTGATCAGCTGCAAGAAGTGCATAGCTTGTCATAACATCAGTTCTTGTGATCGGAACATACTCAACAGTGATGTTATACTTATCACCGAAGTTTTCCTGAATCCACTGTGTCCAGTAGTTGTTTGTTACATCCGGAACACCCTCAACACCTCTGTCATAAACTGGAACACGTAAAGTTACATTCTCTGCAAATGGCTCCCAGTTATTCTCTACTTGATCTGACTCAGCTGCCTCACTACCAGCCTCGGTAGCTGTCTCTGTGCTTGCTTCCTCTGTACTTGTCTCCTCAGCCATAACCGGAAGTGCTCCAAAAGCCATGATTCCTGCGAGGGAAATTGCTGCAAATTTTCTCATAATCAAAACTTCTCCTTTCTCTTAAGACAGCTTACTGCATCTTTTAGCCATCTTTTTTCTCATGTCTACATAGTAGAACTATTATAAAAATGATTCTACTTACTTTTTTACTGTTTTTTCCTAATTATGACCTTTTAACTATAATGTTCATTTTGGGACCATATTTTTATTATATTATTCACAATGTTAATATTCTTTACTTGATTTATATTAACGATTTCACTTTATTTTTTCTCTTATTTACCATTTTTATTGACAAAATAAGGCAGCAGACATTTTATTGTCTGCTGCCCTGTCTCAAAATCTTATCTCTTAGCGAACTGCTTTATTTTTATTGATTTTCCTCATGAAGAAGAGGCTTCATGCTCTCCATCGCAATTAAAAGTGTTGATGTATTATGCAAAAGTGCTGATGTAGTTGGCTGCAAAACACCTGCAATACCTCCCGCAATAAGTGCTGAGTTAAATCCTACTATTACCTTATAATTGCGGTAAATACGCTTCATCAACCTCTTTGACAGCTTGCGAAGTGTTACAACCTCAAACAGATCCTCTGCTGCTATTGTAACATCAGCGATTTCACGCGCTAATTCTGCACCATCGCTTATAGCAATGCCTACATCAGCAGCAGAAAGCGCCGGTGAATCATTTACGCCGTCTCCAACCATAATAACTTTTCGTCCTGCTGCCTTTTCCTGTTCAACAAAACGGGCCTTATCTTCTGGAAGCACCTCTGAAAAATACTGATCAACGCCAACTCTTTCTGCAATTGCCCTAGCAGTTCGATCACTATCTCCCGTCATCATTACTACCTTAGAAATTCCGCTTTTTTTAAGCGCACGAATCGCATCAGCGGCCTCCTCACGGAGCGGATCTTCGATACAGATGACTGCTGCAAGCTCTCCCTCGATCGCCAGATACAGATGGGAATACTCCAGCGGAAGCTGTTCAAACAACTTCTCCTTGCCTTCTGGAATATGACACTTTTCATCCTCAAAAACAAAGTGATGACTTCCAATAATTGTCTTTTTTCCTTCAAGCTGCGTGGAAATACCATGTGCCACAATATACTCTACTTTTGAATGCTTTTCCTCATGGTCAAGACTCTTTTTCTTTGCAGCATCCACAACAGCCTTTGCCATAGAATGAGGAAAATGTTCCTCCAGACATGCAGCTGTACGAAGCAGCTCATCCTCAGAATCACCATTAAAAGAAATAACCTTCACAACAGTCGGCTCTGCTTTTGTCAGCGTACCCGTTTTATCAAATACAATCGTATCTGCATCTGCTATACTCTCTAAAAACTTTCCGCCCTTTACATTGACGTTACGGTTTCTTGCCTCTTTAATTGCGGACAACACTGCAATTGGCATTGAAAGCTTTAGCGCACAGCAAAAATCTACCATCAGCACAGAAGTAGCTTTTGTCAGATTTCTAGTAAAGAGATAAGTCAGTCCCGTTGTCAGGAAGGTATACGGAACAAGCTTATCTGCAAGGCGCTCTGCCTTTCCTTCCATAGATGATTTTAATTTTTCTGACTCCTCAATCATGACAACTATCTGCTCATAACGGCTCGCACCGCCAAGCTTTTTGACGTTAACTGTTAGCTCACCCTCCTCAAGAACTGTTCCTGCATACACAGTTGTTCCTGCATATTTTCTAACTGCTGCAGACTCGCCTGTCATAGACGCCTGATTCACCATGCCTTCTCCGCTCTCAACTGTTCCATCAAACGGAATGACATTGCCCATATGAATTACAATCTTATCATTTTCTTTGATCGTAGACGCATCAACAAGAACCTCCTGCTCACCGGCAAGCATCCATACCTTAGATACATTTAAAGACATGCTTCTTGCAAGATCGCCAACAGACTTTATGTGTCCACTCCTCTAAGATCTCTCCAATTCCAAGAAGGAACATAACAGAACTTGCCGTAGACACATCACCTCTTGCAATAGAAATAGTAATCGCAGTTGCATCAAGCACTGGAACTTCAAGCTTTCCTTTTACAAGTGTTTTTACACCCTTCCAAATATAAGGGATTGCTGCCGCAAGTGTAATGCATGTACAGATTGGCGCCGGCACAAACAATTTCTTCGTGCAACGCCAAACAACCGTTCCAACAAGCTTATCCCAATACTCATTGTTCAATGCTCTTCCCGAATGTGCCAGATAGCTTTCTGGTGCCTCAATCTCTTCTATATGGCACTTTCTTAAATAAGAAAGAACTGTTGCCCTGTCAGTCTTATAGCAAAGGACCACATCAGCGTACGTTCATTGACGCGCACTGAAGTGATCCCCCTCCTTATTAGACAGAGCATATTCGAGCAGATCAGCTTCCTTTACTGTCATGTGCTTCACAATGGCACGGACACGGATTCTGCCCTTTATTTCATGCTTTATCTTAAATTTCATTATTCAGCCTTCTCTTCTGTCTTTGTCTCTTCCTCTGCTACAGTCTCTGCTGCCTCGTCCTGACCCTCAGCCTCAGCTGCATCCTCTGCTGCTGCGCGCTCGTCATTGATCTGCTGTGCACCTGCATAGATATCCTGTGCATTCTCCTGAATGTTGGATACAACATTTAATACGCAATCCTTTGCGCGAAGTACAGCTGCTGTTGCCTTTGTATATAAATTCTTAGCATCCTTGCTGGAAAGTGCTTTGATACCTGCAGTTCCGAACAGAACACCTGCTGCAAAAATACCACCCTTTTTGTAATCGAAATCTTTTAAACTCATGCTTTTATCCTCCTGTTCAATGATTGTGTAAAAGGCAAGCAAACCTTCTCGATTTGCTTGCCCCTTATTATAAAGAATATGTGCCAGAATTTCCACAGTCTTATTGATAAAATTTATCATCAGGTACTAGTAATTTTCAACAAATTTCATCAACCTATGCCGGTGTGATGCTTCGAATGGCCTGTTCTTTCTTGTATCCACATACAGAAAGCCCTGCCTGAATGATCTGATTCCAAGCTTTTTGTGAGAGTACAATGCTGGAATTGTCATCAAATTCGATTGTGCATGCACTTCTTGATGTGCCGCCCGGCAGCTCATCCATCGCCTCCTCACATTCTGTACAGGAACCTTGTACATGTTGCGACGGTTGATTGCCCCGATCTCTCTAGCATATTGATCATGCGATAAACCGTCGCTGATCCAATGCTTGAGTCGATCTTCGATGCCTTGTAATAAATTTCTTTACAGCTGGAACACTCTTCTTCCAGTATGATATCTAGTAACAGCATCCGCTGCTTTGTGATCCTGCAGCCCCGCTGTCTGAGTCTGTTCAGGATCGCCTCTTTTTGCATATTTCCTTGCTGCATAGGCTGACCATCCTTTACGTTTCTCTGCTTAGTGACAATGACCTCCACAGTGACTGCAGTCGCCTCCGCACTGAAGTGACTTCCAGACTTCTTATCTTTTACCATACTGCGAACGATCAGTCCAACTACACCAACTACAATTGCTCCAACAATTACTGTTCCCATAATTACCTAGCCTTTCCAGAGCGCACATATCTATTTCATTTTTTACTTGCCCGTTGCGACCTGAAGAGTCTCGCTCTCTTTATAAGGTCTGAACAGCAGATAGATAAATGCGATAATAATTACGATTGCTACTACTGTTCCAATACCAAAGCCAGCACCTGTAAAGAGACGACCGATCTGATTGATTACTAAAGCTACCAGGTAAGCAAATCCACACTGATAACCAATTGCAATCCAGAACCACTTGGTGTTGTTCATCTCTCTCTTGATTGCACCCATTGCTGCGAAGCAAGGAGCACATAACAGGTTGAATGCCAAGAATGCATAACCGCTTACTGCTGTGAAGGAAGCTGCCATTGCTGCATATACGCTTACACCTTCCTGTCCGCCGTAAAGGATACCCATTGTACCTACAATGTTCTCCTTTGCTACCAGACCGGTAACAGATGCAACAGTTGCCTGCCAGTTTCCAAATCCCTGTGGGATGAAGATCCAGCTGATTGCCTTACCGATTGTTGCAAGGATACTGGAATCAATCTGATCCTCAGAAAGCATCTGGAATGCACCGTCAACAAATCCAAAGTAAGTGGTGAACCAAATTACGATGGTTGAAAGAAGGATGATGGTACCAGCCTTCTTAATGAAGGACCATCCACGCTCCCACATGCTTCTAAGAACGCTGCCTACGGTTGGCAGATGGTATGCCGGAAGCTCCATAACGAACGGAGCCGGATCACCAGCGAATAACTTTGTTTTCTTTAAGATGATACCAGAGCAGATGATTGCTGCGATACCAAGGAAATAAGCTGACGGAGCAACCCATGAAGCACCGCCGAAGATAGCACCTGCAACCATTGCGATAAACGGAAGCTTTGCACCACACGGAATGAAGGTAGTTGTCATAATGGTCATCTTGCGGTCTCTGTCATTCTCGATGGTACGTGAAGCCATGATACCAGGAACACCACATCCAGAACCGATTAACATTGGAATGAAGGACTTACCGGACAGACCAAACTTTCTAAAGATTCTGTCCATGATGAATGCGATACGAGCCATGTATCCGCATCCTTCAAGGAATGCTAAAAAGATGAACAAAATCAAGATCTGCGGAACGAAACCAAGTACAGCTCCTACACCGGCTACGATACCATCCATGATCAGACCTCTTAACCAGTCTGCACAATTTGCTGCATCAAGAGCAGACTCCAAAAATGCCGGAATACCTGGAATCCAGATGCCATAATCGGCATTATCAGGAGCGGTTGCATTCCACTTTTCATAAACTTCTACTGCTGCCTTTAAATCAGCGCCATTAGCAGTCTCATCTTCCTCTGCCATGGTTTCCTCATCCTGAACAACGTAAGTTACTTCTGCGTCATCTGCTACAGTTGCTGCATAAGCCTTTACAGCTTCGATTGCAGCTGCTGGATCGTAATCTTCTGACTCAGCATCAACTGCTGCTGCCAGATCCTCGTCACCAGACTCGTCAACAAATGCATTGATAATGGTCTCTGCATCGCCATACTCACCAGCATCTTCTTCATATGCACTGCGGCCAATTCCTGCCAGATACCAACCATCGCCAAATACTCCGTCATTTGCCCAGTCAGTTGCGATGGTTCCAACTGTTGTTACTGATACATAATACACAATATACATGACAATCGCAAAAATTGGAAGAGCCAAGAAGCGGTTTGTTACAATACGGTCAATCTTGTCAGAAAGGGTCAATTTCTTGCCGCTGCCTGCCTTCTGACAGCAATCTCCGATAATCGAAGAAATGTATGTATAACGCTCATTTGTGATAATACTCTCCGTATCATCATCAAATGTATCCTCCATGCGTCTGATCTCTCAGAAACATCTGGAACGGACTTCATCTGAGCTGCAATCTTATCATCCTTCTCAAGAAGCTTGATTGCGAAGAATCTCTTCTGCTCATCCTTGATACCAGTAAGCTTACTCTCAACTGCTGCAATGATCTCCTCAGCATCCTTTGAGAACTCGTGTACCGGCTTTGTCAATGCCTTCTTCTTTGCAAGCTCAACAGCCTTGTTTGCTGCTTCCTTGATTCCGTCACCCTTCAATGCAGAAATCTCTACAACTGGGCAGCCAAGCTTCTTAGAGAGCTTATCAACATTGATCTTATCTCCGCTCTTTCGAACCAGATCCATCATATTGATTGCCATAACAACTGGAATACCCAGCTCCATGATCTGTGTGGACAGATACAGGTTTCTCTCAATATTGGTACCATCTACGATATTTAAAATCGCATCTGGTCTATCTGTGATCAGATAGTTTCTTGCTACTACTTCCTCAAGTGTATATGGGGATAAAGAATAAATACCTGGAAGGTCCATGATGGTAACTTCCTTGTCCCACTTAAGCTTACCTTCCTTCTTCTCAACTGTAACGCCCGGCCAGTTTCCTACAAACTGATTAGAACCGGTAAGTGCGTTAAAAAGTGTTGTTTTACCACAGTTGGGATTACCTGCTAATGCAATCTTAATTGACATTACAAACCTCCTGTTTTCTCACCTTTTTTAATGCTTACTTTGTTTTGCCTCGACTTATTTTATTTGGTCTAGGCTTATTTTGTTTTGTTCACCCTTATCTTGAATCGTTAGCCCTTATTAAAATTAGAACTAGCTAACCCATGGGTAAAAAAATAGTTACTCGACTTCGATTATCTCAGCGTCAGCCTTACGCAGTGATAACTCATATCCTCTTACGGTTACCTCTACCGGATCACCAAGCGGAGCTACCTTTCTTACGTAGATCTCAACGCCCTTGGTAATTCCCATATCCATGATACGGCGCTTTACCGGACCCTCGCCAGTCAGCTTCTTAACCTTTACTGTCTGGCCAATGCTTACATCTTTCAGTGTTTTCATATCGATACCCCTTTCCGTGATCCAAAGCTTCACTTAGGCTCACAAAATTTCTCCTCTCAGGAAACTAAGATTTTGCTGGCCATGTCCTTGCCAATCGCAACTCTTGAGTCCTTTACATTGACAATCAGATTTCCCTGAATCTCAGAGACAACAGTAACAATAGCACCAACAACAAAGCCCAGTCTTTCTAAAAACAGTCTGGTCTCTTCCTTGCCGCCTATTTTACGGATTACACTCTCCTTGCCCTCTGGAGCCATAGATAATGGCATAGCACATACCTCTCTTTCTTATAGTATACCTGGAAAATCCACCTACATGACCTCATAAAATAGATCTTCCATAGTTCTTGATAACATTTATCATTTCCTATCGACAATTAGTATACTCAAACCTCAATTAGAATGTCAAGAACAAATTGCACGATTTTTCAAAAAAATTAAAAAAGAAAGACTGTGGCTTATCACTATTGGCTACCCGATAGTTTATTGGAGGGCGCTTTGCACGGGCGCCCCTCGTAAAGCAGTTCACCTCAACGCCCACTACAAATAATGCCCCACAAGGTTTTTCTACCTCGTGGGGCATTTACTTTACAATGTTAGCAAGATCACTCTTCGTGTTTCAGATACTCACCTGACACGTCGGACAGAGCCGTCACACCATCACGGCAGATCTTAACATAGAAGCCCTTATATGGCTTTTCGTAATTCTTTACTGCATCTTTAATCTGCAGACGACCATTATTTTGTGAGAATACATATGCATTGTAGCCACCTTTTTTATAGGCGAAGCTCTCACCATCGTCCTGATAATGAATATAATTTCCAATGCCTGGGTAAACCGCAAGTGTCAAGTCTTCCACTTCCTTTTCACCAACATACTGCATTAAAGGATAGATCGGAAGGACTGCACCTGCGCGAACAAATAAAGGCATAGTATCGAGTGGCGCTTTCTTTGTGATATACTGACCGCCTTTGTACTTTTCTCCCGTCCAGAAATCGTACCACATCGCACCCTCTGGCAGATAGACAAGACGCATAGTTGTTCCCTGTGTTACAACTGGAGCAGCAAGCAGCCACTCACCTACCATAAACTCATCATTTATTTCGTAAGTTTCTGCATCCTTTTCAAAATTTAACATAAGAGGACGCATAATCGGAAGACCTGTCTGCTCACTTTCAAAGAAGCAGTCGTAGATATATGGAAGCAGACGATAACGAAGCTCTACGTACTTGCGGTAAATCTCTAAAAGCTCCTTATCAAACTGCCACGGCTCCTGTCTTCTCGTGCCCTGTGCACTATGGTTTCTAAAAAACGGTGATAAACATCCCACCTGAACCCAACGAGCCAATAGTTCCTTTGTTGTATCTGCACCAAAGCCTCCGACATCTGTTCCTGCATAGGAAAATCCGGAAAGGCCAAGATTACAAAGCTGCGGAATTGCCATCTGTAAATGTGCCCAGATACTCTGATTGTCTCCCGTCCAAACAAGAGAATAACGCTGCGTTCCGGCATAGGCTGCACGTGTGATTATAAATGGTCTGCGGCCATCATATTTTAACCATCCATCCTTTGTTGCCATTGCCATACAGTGACCATAGATGTTATGTGCATCCTTATGAAGAATTGCTGTATCGTCCTCATCTGCAATTGTACATCATCAGGCAGTGGACCTTTAAAGCTCGCTGGCTCATTCATGTCGTTCCACACACCGCGAACACCCATATCAATTAAAAATTTCTGCTTGTCTGCCCACCAGCTGCGCACCTTTGGATTAGTAAAGCTTGGGAAAACAGAATCGCCTGGCCATACCTCGTTTACATAAAGCTCGTTCTCTGCTGAGAATGCAAATAGCCGTTCTTAATTCCTTCCTCGTAAACACTGTAGCCATCTTCCTTTTTGACACCCGGATCAATGATCGTAACTGGCTTGTAGCCCATTTCAGTCAGTTTCTGTAAGGTCTTTTTCGGGTCCTTATAGTTCTTTTTGTTCCAAGTAAATACCTTGAAGGAATCCATGTAGTCGATATCAAAATGAATGGAATCGCATGGAATGCGGCATTGACGCATCTTTTCTGCAACATCCATGATATCGTCCTCAGTAATATATCCCCAGCGTGACTGATGATATCCAAGCGTCCACTTCTGCGGAAGGGCGGTGCGTCCTGTCAGCCCTGTGTAGGCACCTACGATATCGCGCATCGTCTCGCCTGCGATAAAATAGTAGTCTAAATCGCCGCCGTCTGCTGCAAAATAATAGCTCTCTGCATCTTCCTTTCCCATATCAAAATAGGACTTTGACGTATTGTCAAGAAAAATTCCATATGTAAAATGAGGACGCATTGAAATAAAAAACGGAACAGACTTATAAAGACTTGGGAAAAAGTCTGCATGCGTATCCGGAATATCGCTATTCCACATTTCATAAGCATAGCCTCTTTTATCAAGAAAGCCCGTCTTATCGCCAAGTCCGTAGATATGCTCCTTTGGATGAAGCATACGCACAACTTCAAATTTATGCGCTTCTTTTTCTTTTGGAAGAGAATGTCCCTCTTTTGCCAAAAGCTCTGCCTGCTCTTTTGTGATGGTCTGCGTATTCTCTGAGCGCACACTCTGCTCTGAAATCATTCGGCCATCTGGTGTCAGAAAATCAACCTGAAACTCATCTCTGACACGAACAAGAAGCTTCTTTGTTTTAATTGTAATAAACTCTTTTTGCTGACGCGCCTGAAAATCAACCTTCTTTGGTTCCTGCACAACTGCCCTTGATGGTCTGTGCTTTTCTTCCATCGAGCTATATACTCGTACAATGCGGTCTGTAATAAATGAAATTCTTCCCTCTTTATGTTCAAACTTTACCGTTACGCCTGTGGCATCTGGTTCAAATGACAAAAGCCTGCCAAACATAATGCTCCTCCTTC
>ENA-OQCN01000104-OQCN01000104.1-human-gut-metagenome-genome-assembly--contig:-NODE-104-length-39051-cov-2.835757_pt1 | contig 39051 bp, 45 predicted proteins | sample MGYA00242497_ERZ504576 | MGnify/ENA primary metagenome ERZ504576 (study PRJEB26092, sample SAMD00036296) | human gut metagenome | host: Homo sapiens | study: EMG produced TPA metagenomics assembly of...
CAGAACAGCAATTGCAGGAAACTATTAAGGCCGCTGACGAACAGCCCATTTTGATTTCGGATGCCTGTCAAGCAGCTCAATATGGAGGCTCATGTGCTTCGATACTGGGAGGAGGAGCTTGGTCTTCCTATCATGAGAATGATCAGGGCTATCGCTGCTACACAAATGCACAGCTTCTGATGTTTCAGCGGATTAAGATTTTGCGCGATTCGGGTTATCAGTTAAAGGCTATTAAGCTGGTGGTTCCCAGACTGGCTCTTTTGGATGATGATGAATTTTATTATCTGGTGAAATTATCTGATGAGATGAATAAACGAGCCAGTGAGATGCCTGATACGCTTCCGGCTATTCTTCCTGTCTCTGCAAAGCAGACGGAGCTTGCACGAAAACTTCGCATGGAGGAATTTGAAGATGTTATGAACCGTATTTTAGATGAGGCACTATGCCGACACTCTGCTGATGTTAACGCACAGCTTGCAGATACAATCTGTGAAAAGATAGGTGTGCAGCTTGACAATGTTATCGCAGAAAAAATCACTGAGCAGGTCAGCACAAAGGTTATTAAGGAGATGGATTATAGGATGCGGCTGCAGGATGATGAGGCAGAGGAGCGCTTTCGCAAGCTTGATGAAACACTTTTTATGCGCCGAAAAAAGTCGCGTGAACAAAAGGAGCTGCCGCGAGCCGACTGCCATGGAAAAGAAAACATAAAACGTAAGCAAAAAAGACTGCCCTCTCGGACAGTCTTTTCGCTGACAGTGAATAAATTATTCGCTGATTGCGCCTACTGGACATGCAGCTGCGCAGCTTCCGCACTCGATGCATGCGTCTGCGTCGATCTCGTACTTGCCTTCGCCCTCTGCGATTGCACCTACTGGGCACTCACCCTCACATGTACCACACATAATACACTCATCACTAATCTTGTATGCCATTTGTTTTTCCTCCTTGGAAATAATATTTAACGCTTTTATCAGCACCATTATTCTAATACAGGTTTGTATTTTTTGCAACTATTTTATTTTACCTTCTTCCAAAGCTCATAATACATATCTTCGGCTTCTTTGCCAAGGTAATTGTAAACCTCACACTTTTCAATGGTTTCTTCATCTGGGAATACGCCCGGATTGTTTATGATATCTTCGTCGATTAACTCCTGTGCTGCGATATTTGGTGTTCCGTAGTAGATATACTCGAAATTATCATAAGCTGCTTCCTGACTGCACAGAAAATCAATCCACTTATGTGCATTTTCTACATTTTCGGAGCCCTTTGTGATAACCCAGCCATCATACCAGATATTTGTTCCTTCTTTTGGAATTACATATTCAAGGTCTTCGTTCTCTTCCTGGCAGTACAGATATTCACCTGAGTAGATAACACCGATTGCTGCTGCACCGTTGATCATCTTATCACGCACCTCGTCGATGGTGTAAGCCTTATTTAACTTGGACTGGATCTTTAACTCCTCCATTGCCTCGTTTAACTCGTCCTCATCTGTTGTGTTGCAGGAATATCCAAGACGCTTTAAGGAGATCATAAATGCATCACGCACAGAATCCTGCATGATGATATCGTTCTTGTATGTCTCATCCCAAAGTACATCCCAACTGTCAATTACAGCATCCTCGTCTACTAATTCCTTATTATAAAGAATGCCGACTGTTCCGAATGTATATGGAACACAATATTTATTGCCTGGATCAAAGCCTTCGCAGCTCTTTAAGTAAACTTCTCCAATATTTTCCTTGTTTGTGATCTGATCCCAGTCGATCTCCTGCAGAACATCATTCTGGATCATCTTCTCGATCATATAGTCAGATGGACAGATAACGTCATAAAGACTTGGATCTGCCTCTACACGCGGATACATAGCCTCGTTTGTATCAAATGTATCATAGATAACTTCGATACCATACTCATCTTCGAACTCGTCAATCAGATCCTCGTCAATATATTCGCCCCAGTTAAATACCTTTACCTGGCCATTTGGATACTTATCTGCCAATACAGCCTGTGCGCCAAATGCAGTAGTTGCCATCATTGCAGCAGATGCTGCTGCCCATACTCTTCTTTTCATAGTCAACTTTTCTCCTCTTGTTTTCTTTTTCTTTTATCGCGCATGTCCGGAAGCGTGTTCATTAAAACTAACAACAGCAGTACAGAAACAAACATCACTGTTGACAGTGCGTTCATTGTTGGCTTGATGCCCTTTCTTACTTCACTGTATATTAATGTTGACAGCGTATTGATTCCGGCGCCTCTGGTGAAGTAGGTGATGATAAAATCGTCTAAAGACATCGTAAATGCCAGTAAAAATCCAGATGTAATTCCCGGTGCAAGATCAGGAAGCACAACCTTAAAAAAGCAGACAGCGGCGTTGCACCTAAATCCATAGCTGCCTCGTAAGTACTTACATTTGTCTGGCGAAGACGAGGCATAACGCTTAAGATCACATACGGAATATTGAATGTGATATGCGCCACTAATATAGTGGAAAAGCCAAACTTCCAGCCAACAGAAATAAATACAAGCATCAATGAAAGTCCTGTTACAAGATCGGAATTCATAAGCGGAATGTTGTTTATAGCCATATAAGTTGTCTTAAACTTTCCTTTTAATGCATTGATACCGATACATGTAATTGTGCCTACCAGTGTGGCAACTAATGCGGACACAAATGCTATAATTAATGTATTGCTGAGAGCTCCATAATCATTCTGCTCTCAAATAAATCCTCATACCACTTTAAGGAAAATCCTTTCCAGCGGCTTCCTTTTCCTTCATTGAAGGAAAAAATAATTAATGTTACAATCGGGGCATACAAAAAGATAAAGATCAGTGTAAGGTACATGCCCGAAAAAAAAGATTTTATTTTTTTCATCAGAATGATGTTCCCTCCCCGTTTTTATCGTAGTGCTCAAGTACTGCCATGCTGATTAAGATAAATACCATTAAGACAAGTGAAGTCCTGAGCCAAGATGCCAGTTATCAGCTGTGGAAAATTCCTGCTCGATAATGTTGCCGATTAACATAATCTTTCTCGCACCAAGAAGATCTGAGATGGCAAATGTGGTCAGTGACGGAACAAATACCATTGTAACACCGCTTATAATACCTGGAAGACTAAGCGGCAATGTTACTTTAAAAAATACCTGCGCACTGTTTGCACCGAGATCTCTTGCTGCATTTAATACATTCTCATCAATTTTTGTTAGAACGTTAAACAGCGGAAGAACCATAAATGGCAGGAAGTTGTAGATCATACCCATAATGATTGCCGCGTTTGTTCCTACCACACTAAATGTCGGAAGACCTAAGTTTCTGCAGATATTAAATAAAATACCGCCGTCATCAAGAAGATTTAACCATGCGTAGGTACGAAGCAAAAAATTCATCCACATCGGCAGGATAAATATAAATACAACAAAGCCTTTCTTGCCCATACCTGTTTTTTTTAAAATCATGGCAAGCGGATATGCAATCAGCAAACAAAGAATCGTACAGGCAATTGATAGACTAAGTGATAGTCCAAGTGCCTTTAGATGCTCTGGACTTGCTATGGCTCTTACATTTGCAAGCGTGAAGGCACCTGTGCGGTCTGTAAAGCCATACCAGGCAATCACTAAAAGTGGGATTATCGTAAAGAGAATCATCCAGACAAAGTACGGTCCAGATAACAATTTTTTCTTATTCATGGACCCCCATCGCCTCCTCATCCTCGGATTCCGGCTTGTTCATAATCTGAATGTCAAACGGATCGACATGGATGCTTACCTTTGTTCCAATCGGGAACATGTCGGTGCTGTGGACAAGCCACTCAAAACCGCCGGCCATGACCTCCATCTCGTAATGTACACCCTTAAAGATCATATGAGTAACTACTCCCTCGAGACTTCCCTGACCCTCTGGCAAAAGATCTACATCCTCTGGACGAATCACGACATCGACTGGCTTATTTCTTCCAAAACCTTTATCTACACAGGCAAAACGGCTTCCTAAAATCTCTACAAGCTCATCTTGAATGAATGTTGCACCGATGATGTTGCTGTCACCGATAAAATCTGCTACGAATGCATTCTCTGGCTCGTTATAGATCTTTTCCGGGGAACCCTGCTGCTGAATATAACCCTGGTTCATTACAATGATATGGTCGGACATTGTAAGTGCCTCTTCCTGGTCGTGTGTGACATAGATAAATGTAATGCCAAGCTCTTTTTTCATGCGAATCAGCTCATACTGCATGTCTTGACGGAGTTTTAAGTCAAGTGCACCAAGCGGCTCATCAAGAAGAAGCACCTTAGGCTCATTTACAATAGCACGTGCAATAGCAATACGCTGCTGCTGTCCTCCTGAAAGAGAATCTGGCATACGCTTCTCGTAACCTTTCAGATTAACAAGCTTTAATGCATATGCAATCTTATCTTTAATATACTGCTTTGACTTTTTCTTGATTTTTAAGCCAAAAGCGATGTTTTCCTCGATTGTCATATTAGGAAAGAGTGCATATTTCTGGAATACAGTATTTAATGCTCTCTTATGAGGCGGAAGAGATGTAATATCCTGTCCGTCAAAAATAACCTTTCCCTTGTCAGGTGTCTCAAAACCGCCGATGATACGAAGCGTTGTGGTCTTTCCGCAGCCGCTTGGTCCTAACAGCGTTACAAATGAATTTTGATAAATATCAAGATTTAAATCATCTAGTATCATCTGCCCATCATAGCTTTTTGTGATACCCTCCAATTTAACCAGCGATTCTTTCATTGTACTATAAAACCATGCCTTTCACACATTTTTTCTGATACCTGATCAAAACGTCGGCGGTGAACTAATCCAAAGTACTGTCGCGCCTACCTTTGATGTTAAGTAATGCTGCTTACCAGATACATAGTAAAAGGTTTCTCCCTTTTTTGCCCGGTAAACCTTATTTCCCAGATGAATTGTGACAGCGCCGTTTAAGACATATCCAAACTCTTCTCCCTCATGTGGGTTGTCTGGATCTGTTGATCCTCCCGGCTCTAATTTCAAAAGAATGGGCTCCATCTGATTTTTCTGTGCATTTGGAACGATCCACTCAATCGTATTTTCGTTCTCTTCATCCTTCTTAATAAAGTAATCTTCCTTTGTAAATACAATCTGTTCTTCGGGTTCTTCTGTAAAAAACTCGCTGACAGAAACGCCCAGACACTGCAAAATATCCATCAGTGTCGCAATCGATGGAGAGGTCAGATCCCTCTCTACCTGTGATATAAAGCCCTTCGATAACTCCGCGCGGTCTGCCAGCTCTTCCTGCGTCAGCCCCTTCATGACTCTCAGCTGCTTTATCCTCTGTCCGATTTCCACATTTGCCTCCCATATTGCATCCATGTGACTGCAAAAACACACAATAAAACATGGTTTGTAAAAGCAAAGTAAAGCTAAACAAAATGTTTTGTATTATTTCTGCAATTCTAATATTAAACCTCAGGTTTAGTTTTGCTAAACTCACAATAGACAATTATACCTATTTTTTTTATGTTGTCAAGCGATTTTATTTGAATATTTTTCCAAAATGTGGTATGCTTAGGTATGGCAGTTTAGCAGACTCTGCCACATGATTTGAATGAATCTGTCTGCAGCCGTTTTTGAGTGTAAATCAGGCAGATGCAGCGGCATTTATATAACTAGGAGGTTTACTTTTATGGCACAAAAATATGTTGCATATGTAGGCTCTTACACCTATTATGGTTCCAGCAAAGGCATCAGCATTATGGACGTAGATGTAGAAAAGGGCATCTTTACAAAGCGAAAGGAAGTTTCTGTCAACAATTCTTCTTATCTTGTTGCTTCCCGCAATAACAAATATTTGTATTCTGTTGTTGATGAGGGTGTTGCCGCATTTAAGATCCTTCCTGACGGTGATCTTGAATATTTAAATACTGCTTCTATCCGCGGTATGCGTACCTGTTATCTGACTGTTGATAAGGCTGGAAAGTTTTTAGTTACTGCTGGTTATCACGATGGTAAGATGACTATTCTTAATATCAATGAGGATGGTTCTGTTGGAAGCATTGCATCTGAAATCTTTGATCACGGTACTGGTACAATCGGTGAGCGTAATTTCCGTCCACATGTCACATGCGTTCAGTTTACTCCTGATGAAAAGTTCCTCTGCATGGTAGATACTGGTCTTGATAACATTAAGGCATATCGTTTTGATCACTCTAATGGTCATCTTACACTTGCCGATATCATTCACTGTGAATTAAATTCTGCACCGCTTCGTATGCTCTTCTCAAAGGATGACCGTCATATGTACATGATCTCTGAGCTGAAGAATTATGTAACAGTCTATAATTATCTTCCTCATCCAAATGAGCCTGAGTTTCAGTTTAAGCAGCTTGTATCCACACTGCCAAAGAAATATGACGAGCAGTCTGCTGCATGTGCAATGCAGTTTACAAGCGATGATAAGTATCTGTTTTGCTCTAATGCCGGAGACAACAGCTTTGCACTGTATGAGCGTGATCCGGAGAACGGCCTTCTTTATATGAAATGCGTTCTTCCAATCAGCGGTGATTTCCCGAAGCACATTTCTGTCTTCCCGGATAATAAGCATGTTGCAAGTATTAACAAAAACTCTAACTCAATTACTTTCTTTACTGTTGATTACGAGAAGGGTCTTCTTATTATGAATGGCCGTCCGCTTAATGTTGATACACCTAACTGCTGTAAGATTGTTCCGATTGAGGGATAAAAGCTATATAAAGCCACGGGGTTTCCCGTGGCTTTTTTCATGCCTATGAAGAATTGTGCATATACTAATAGGGATTTACGCTGATGTGAAAGGATTTCTAATTTATGAGTCTTCTTCGCTCGTTTTCTTCTGACACGCCTGACAGCGGCTTTCTTTTGACTACTGTTCTTTCTGCGCAAAATAATTATCCTATTGATGGTGCCAGCGTTTCTATAGCTGACGAATCTGATCCTGACACGATTTTGGAGGAGCTTTCAACAAATTCTGTCGGTCAGACACCTGATTTATCTGTCGCAACACCGCCTATTGACTACAGCTTAAAGCCTGATGAACCACGGCCTTACTCTGCACTGATTCTCACGATCAGTGCACCTGGTTTTGAACCTCTTACTATTCGCGGTACTGAGGTGCTTCCTGACCAGACTGCTATCCAGATGGCACGTCTTCGCCCTATTGGATCTAGTTTAAATAATTTAATTGAGATTCCTGAGCATACACTTTATGGCACCTATCCCCCTAAAAATCCTGAGGCCGAATAAACCCTCCTACGAGTCAGGTGAGGTTGTATTAAGCCGTGTCGTTATTCCTGAAACTATTGTTGTCCATGACGGCGCACCATCTGACCGCACGGCACCAGATTACTACGTGCCTTACAGAGATTATATCAAAAATGTAGCTTCCAGTGAAATTTATGCAACGTGGCCGGAAAGTGCACTTGTGTCAAATATCCTGGCAATCATGTCTTTCACGCTCAACCGTGTGTATACAGAATGGTATCGCAATCAGGGTTATGATTTTACAATCACATCATCAACTGCCTATGATCATAAATGGATTTATGGGCGCAATATTTTTGATTCTATTTCGATTATCGTTGATGAGATTTTTGACCAGTATCTTTCACGTCCTGATGTGCGACAGCCCATTTTGACTCAGTACTGCGATGGAAAGCGCGTTTCATGCCCTAACTGGATGAGCCAGTGGGGATCGGCATCGCTTGGCGAGCAGGGCTATTCACCTATCGAAATTCTTCGCTATTATTATGGTGATGATCTCTATATTAATACTGCACAGCAGATCGCAGGTATCCCGGCATCATGGCCGCGCTATGATTTGACAGTAGGAAGCTCTGGTCCAAAGGTACAGCAACTTCAGGAGCAATTACTTGAAATATCGAAGGTCTACACTACTATTCCTCCCCTCACGCCAACTGGCTACTATGATGAGGCAACTGCTGAGGCAGTTCGCGCCTTTCAGAATATTTTCGGGCTGCCACAGACAGGCGTGGTAGACTTTGCCACCTGGTATAAGATTAGTTATATCTATGTAGGGATTACGAGAATGGGAGAATTAAATTAATCTGCCAAAAGAGGTCTGACCAAATGGTCAGACCCCTTTTTAACAAACGTGATTTTTATTTTGTTTTAATCAACAACTTCTCCTGCTCTTGCTGCATCTTCTGCTGCTGCACGAAGTGTTACCTCGTTCTCCTGGAACTCTACACACTGATCATAGCCATACTCGTTTGCCTGTGCAACCATATCAGCTACGATCTTGTCAAATTCTTCATCAGAGGAAGCATAGATTGCCTTCCAGGAACCTTCTTTGATACATGTTGTTACCTGTGTCCATACAAGCTGAAGCTCATCAGATCTTACGCCTGCTGAATACATGGTACCAGGTGCGATATGAAGATTTACATTCTTGAAGTAATCATCAAACAGCTCGCAGTTATTGTGATCTCTCCAATCCTGCTCAATCTCAGAACCTGCTGCAGAGTTAAAGCTTGACCATCTCTTATAGTTATAAGTCTCGCCAACCTTTGAATCAAGATTTGTTGTATCAAGTGCCCATGTTGTATTGTTGATCTTGAAGTTTCCATCTTCGAAGGTGCCGCTGTAGCCATCAGACATTTCTGTCTTTCCATCAAGCTTTGCGCTCTTTCCAAGATCGGTAAAACATGTATTTCCATCCTCATCATAATACCAGCATACATCCTTTGGACCATACTCAAGTGTCATACGTCCTTCTGGTGTTGCAAGCCAGTTGATGATTGCCATACAAAGTTCTGGATACTCAGTATTTGCACCGATAGTCCAAGGTCTGTTTCCGCCGTAAATATTCTGGCCGTAAGCGATTGGCTCTGCCTCTGCTGGCGGACACGGAGCCATCATCTTGCCTTCTGATGTGTGTGTCTCGCTGTTATACAAAGAAGATCCAAGGAAATTGAATACATTCATGAATGCAGTACCATTCTGATAATCCTCAACCATGCCATCATATCCCTGTGTCTGGGAATCTGGATCTAAAAGTCCCTTCTGGTACAAAGTGTTATAGAATTTCAGTGCTGTCAGGTATGGTCCATTCTCCTCTAAGCATGGATGATACTCCTGCTTATCAGAATCATAAAGACCAATTCCAAACTCATCATAGCCAAAATATGCAGATGCAGTTGACTTACAAACATAACCATATCGCCGTCCCAGTCTGCGAATAAGGATACACCGTAAGTTGTCTTTCCATTATCATCTGTCGGGCAAAGTTCCTTCATCTGTGCCAGAACATCTACCATATCATCAAGATTTTTGATTTCCGGATAGCCAAGCTCCTTATAAAGATCCCAGCGAAGATCCCACTCATACATGATATCCTGACGCTGATTAGCATCTGTTGCGATATCAAATCCGATTCCATATGTTGTTCCGCCGGAAATCTGTGTATTCTTCTCAAGTGCCGGCTGCATATGCTCTGCAATATATGGACCATATTCACTGAGAATATCATCCTCGTTCCAGTCAAAGAGCATACCCTTATCTACTGCCTGCAGATATTCATCACCATCATTTCCCCAGATTACAAGATCACCAAGATCGCCTGACTCCATACGTGTCTCATAAGTTCCATCACTGTCAGGAATGATATTTAACTTTACATTAAATTTCTCTAACATAACCTGTCCAAACCAACCGATCTGCTCACCTGAATAGTTTGCCAGCTGGTCAAATACATTCAGTGTAACAGTCTCATCCGGAATCACGTCCTCCGGAATAGCCTTTGCAGGATCCTCAGTCTCATCTGCTGCTACAGGAACAACAAACATTGATGCGGACATAGCTGCCGCCATAAACAGTGCACTCGCTTTTCTCAATTTCATATTTTTCTTCCTCCTAATTTTTATATGCTCCGCGCTCTTGCGGTTAACATCATTTATTATCCCTTGACAGCTCCCAGCATAATTCCCTTTTCAAAGTAACGCTGCATGAACGGATATACAACAAGAATCGGAATAACCGTTACCATGGAGATTGTGTACTTGATTACCTTGCCGCTGAGTGCTGACTTTACTGCTGAATCACTGACAGAACCGCCTGACTGCATCAATGCACTTAAATTAGATGCCTGATTTAAATAAATATAGAGACGATGCTGAAGTGTATAAAGCTCTGGCTTTGATGACATCAATATCAAAGAATCAGTGAATGAGTTCCAGTTTCCAACTGCACCGAAGATCGCAATGGTCGCTAAAATTGGCTTGCTGAGCGGCCAGATAATCTGTGCAAATATACGGATATGAGAAGCGCCGTCAATCTTTGCGCTTTCCTCAAGCTCCTTCGGAATAGATTCGATGTAGGTTTTTACAAGAATAATATTGTATGGTGCAACAATACCCGGGATGATATATGCCCAGTAGGTATTTGTCAGACCAAGCATCTGCATATTCAAAAACCACGGAATTAATCCGGCATTGAAATACATCGTGATTACGATAAAACGGTACCAGACTTTTCGTCCCCACATCTCCTGCTGTGTTACGAGATAGCCTATGAAGGCTGATGCGGCAACCATAAGCGATGTACCAAACACAGTTCTGGTGACTGATACGATAAAGGAGCTCATCAAGTCACTTACATTTAAAAGTGCCGCATAATTTCCAAAATGAATGCCTCTTGGGATGAAGTTTATTAATCCCTTTACAACCAGATCGTTGTCGCTGATCGTATTGATAAACAGATAGTAGAATGGAAAAATACATATAATCGTAAACAACGTGTATACAACATAATTGATTACATTAAAAATTTGATCTCCCACACTAGTGCGGTATATATTTTTATGTGTTTTTTCATATAATTTCTCGGCCTTTAAATCGGCCTTTTCCTGTGCTGTCTTTGCCATTGTCCCCTCCTTATACGATACTCTCACCACGGATCAGCTTAGACGCACTATTTGCTAAAAACAAAAGCGTAACACTGATAACCGATTTGAGCATACTGACAACGGTGGTCAGCGGTATGGAGCCTTGTCCAATACCAAGCTCATACACATACAAATCCAGAACACGGATGGAGGTTGCATTTGTCGCATTCTTGAAGACAAGATACTGATCCATACCGTTGCTTAATACGTTTGCAATCGACATCAATAGCAAAACACAGAAGGTCGGAATCAAGCCTGGCACAGTGATGTGCCACATACGCTGGAAACGTCCTGCGCCGTCAACTGTTGCTGCCTCATAAAGCTGCTGGTCAATACCTGAGATACCGGCTATGTAAATGATTGCGCTCCATCCGATTCCCTTCCAGGTTCCCCAAAGCCACATCTTAAGCCATGTATGTGAACCGTTCATAAGAAGATTATGTCCTTCACTCCATATTCCCAGATTAACAAGAATACTGCTTAAAAATCCATCTGTAGAGAAGATGCATGTTGCAATTGAGTATACTAATACCCAGCTGATGAAATTCGGAACAGTAGTAAAGGTCTGAACAAAACGTCTAAACTTAAGGTTTTTAATCTCACAAAGGAATATTGCAAATGCCATTGGCATCCAGCTTGTTAAAATTCCGATTCCGCTCATGCCAAGCGTATTTTTCATTACATTTCCAATATCCTTTACCGTTGCCGGATTTTTCAAAAGCTCTGTGAACCACTTAAATCCAACAAAGTTTGCCATGCTCAGAGAATCGCCGGCTTTGTAGTCAAAGAATGCATATCTCCAGCCCCAAAGCGGCAAATATGAAAATACTGCAACAAGTGCCAAAAATGGCATAAGCATCAAAAATAGAGTATACTTTGTCTCCATCTCAAACTTCTTTTCGCTCTTTTGCTTTTTAAGAAGAAGTATGGCTACAATAGACGAAACGATTAAAATGACTGCAAATGCGGTCATAATTGTGACGCTCTTTGGCAGCATAGGCTCGATTTTATCAACCTTTTCACTGGCACTTATCTGCTTGTATGCAGTAGAAATCATCACGATACCAGCTACCATCACCACACCGCTTATCAAAGAAAAAATATTTCCTAGCTTCTTTAAGCGTATATTTCCTAGTGACATACAGGCTGCTGCTACGCCTGATGCAATGCCTACGCACATCACGATTGCACCTGCACAATCAAGCACAAAACTACTCTCCGATACCCACCCCTTTTTAAATGCACGGCCAAATCCATTTGTCAGTGTGCCGTAGGAAATGCCGGATGTAAACAATGACAAATTTTTGTTGATCATACCACTAATTCTTGCCGGATTCAAACTCGGTATAAACAAAAAGACAACCGACAGCAGAACGGCAGCGCGAATTACATAATAGAGATAATCATAAGCCTGGCGCTGTTTTGCTTTTTTTTGATTCATTTTCTTCCCCTTTCTGTCTGTTGTCTGCGGTAACGTTTTCGCTTTTTCTTAAAAAAATAATGATAAATCATGTTATATTATTTTTTTCAAAGACAACTTGATATTGTTTTATTATAATGCTGATCGTTTAATTTTGCACTGGTGTTTTTTGAGGTATATACTGGTGTTTTTTATTATTTTACTTGTTTTGTTCTTTGCTTTGTAGTACAATATGTGAAACGCAATCGTTTTCTTATTTTTGCTTTTTGTCTCTTTTGTACGATAAATTAGAAAAATTTGTGAGGTGTTCATATGTATTCTTGTGATATCTTATTTCCTGCCCACCATCAGATAACGATCATCAAGAATCCTTCTGCTGCAGAAGCCGCCACAATCATACCTTTTTTGAGCTTGATTGTATAAAAACCGGACGCTGTCTTGCTGAGTTGGGGGGCATTCGTTTTTTCTGCCCGCTGATTCCTTTGCTTTTTTGCCGCCTGATACAGCTCATCTTGTTCATCCAAATCAAGACTGCATCTGGTATCAGCTTCTGATCGCACCTGATGTTCTTGAGCAGCTGCTTTCTTTTTCTTTTGACAACAATATTTTCTGCGAATTTTTTCTGCAGTCTGTCTTTGCTAAGGAAAGCACTGACTGCTGATCAGCCATACTGACAGCGCAGAACCTGATACTTGGGTACTGCTTGATGCAATGGCGCAGGAATGTCAGAAAGCTGATCTTTACAGTGATAAAATGCTTTTTCATCTGCTGCTTACACTTTTTTATAAATTAATGCGAAACGGTGAGATGACGATTCTTGGATCACATGATTTTGCTAAGAAGACTCATATGGCTGTCATTGCACGATATTTGCTGCAAAACTATACATGCGCATCGCTTGCTGGGCTGGCAGATCAGCTTAACTATTCTCTTTCCTACTGCTCTCACTTTGTTCTGGAGAATACCGGCTTTACATTTAAACAGCTGCAAAAAAAGATCCGCATGCAAAAGGCAGTCAGTTACCTTTTATATGCGGACACACCTGTAAATCTTATTGCTGAGCAGCTTGGATACAGCTGTTCAGAGAACTTCATGAAGGTCTTTAAACAGGAATACGGCCTCACTCCTACGCAATATCGCGCAAGAATGAAGCCGCAGTGAATCATTCCCTTACTTATTATTATTCTTACGATAACTACGAATTGCTCCGCTACTATGCAGGATGATTCTTTGACTTTTATCCCCTGTTATCGTTCATATATTGGATCATTCCTGGTCCTAACTTTTCTGTTGGGCGCGCCAGAAAGCCGTGCGCTTCGTAGAAGCGCTCTCGTCCTTTTGCACACATCAGATCAAACATCATCTCAGTACCTGGAAGACGAAGACTTTCGACGTACTGGGTCAGTCTTGAAAGAACAAGTGATCCGATTCCATACCCTTGCGCCTGCGGCGGAATTACAAGATCCTGCACGTAGCAGATGACTGCACCATCTCCCACCAGACGTCCCATGCCAATTGGCTGTCCTGCCAGATAGCGCCGACAACAAGAAGACTATTATCGAGTGCCTTCTGTGCCTGCTCACGTGATAATTTCTTCCAACCGACAAGCGCACGAAGCTTTAGATATTCGTCTACTGTCAGCTTATTGTCGATCAATTCTATCATATCAAGATCTACTTGTCTTGGCATCGTTTTTACCTTACTTTCCTTCGTATGTGATAACGGACTCTACATCATAACCTGCCAGGCGCTCTCTTCCCTTTAATCCAGCCAGCTCCATGACAAATGCAATCTTTACAACTTCTGCACCAAGCTCTCTGCTAACTTTACAGCCGCCTCTACTGTTCCGCCTGTTGCAATCAAATCGTCGATGATGACAACTTTCATGCCCGGACGAAGATCTTCCTTATGAATCTCAATCTCCGCTGTGCCGTATTCAAGATCGTACTTTGCAGAAACAGTCTCTCTTGGCAGCTTTCCCTTCTTTCTTACTGGGATAAATGCTTTATGCAAATTGTAGGCAATCGGCATACCAAAGATAAAGCCTCTTGACTCTAAGCCAAGTACTGCATCAAACTCAACACCCTCTAACATTTCCTGAATCTTGTCTATGGACAGCTTTAATCCGTCAGCATCACGAAGGATTCCAGTTATGTCACGGAAAATGATACCTGGCTCCGGAAAATCCGGAATACTGATTACATAATCTTCAATTCTTTTCATTCGTTTTTCCACCTTTGTTTATTTTTTATTCCTTACCTGAATGTATACGCGATCACAAACAGCACTATCAGATGCACAGGATAGAAAAAATAAAATGCATATTGTACCTTTTTGCTTGAATAGCCTTTTCTCCCATTATAAAGGGCGATTGGAAGCAGTGCAAAAAATCCATATATTTCGAAGCTGTTCTTATAATAAAGTACAAATATTCCAAGTGCCGCAAATACTACGTGAATCATCTGAGAGACTGCCGGTGTGTATGGCCTAAAAACCTTCTCCCATGGCTCATTCATAAGACCCATGACAGCGATGCACACAACTCCGCTCCAGTCATAGTCAGTATGAAAGATGAATTTTGCCATGTAACCGTAGCCAAATACAAGGACTGGCCACACCAGATATTTCCATTCTTGATCAACTACCTTCATAAATGTAACAATCATCATGCCAAACAGCAGCGTAAGAAATACATTTTGTGAAGACATATCAATCTGAAAATTTTTTAAATGCCAGATCAAATGGAATCTCAGAAATTAAGCAAGCAGTGCCAGACGCGCCATGTAGCGCTTCCAGTTTTTTGTGTACCGCACTCCCTCCACTATCTGGAAGCAGAATATAGGAAAAGCAATGCGTCCGATCATTCTGCCAATCCAGTAAAGTGTAGTTCCAGTTCCTGGCACGATATGCCTTGAAATGTTCCATACATCGACACCATATGGATCAATACAGGAGGCAAAGAGATGATCGATAAACATTGTGACCATTGCAATGATCTTTAATACAAATGCACTCATGCTTCACCGCCTTTCTCTTTAGTAACAAGATTATTCTTCGCCATCCGGTTCTACATCATCCTCGAGATTTGCAGTGTAAACCTGACGCTTCATTGCCATCTCATCACTTGCCAGATACTCGTCGTATGTGGTAATCTTATCGATAAATCCGCCTGGAAGCAGCTCGATAATACGGTTTGCAGTTGTCTGAACGATCTGATGGTCTCTTGAGGAAAACAAAATTACACCTGGGAACTTCATCATACCGTTATTTAATGCTGTGATAGACTCCATGTCTAAGTGGTTTGTTGGCTCATCAAATACTAATACGTTTGCACCAGAAATCATCATCTTGGAGAGCATACAGCGAACCTTCTCTCCTCCTGATAAAACGCGAACCTTCTTCGCACCGTCATCACCAGCAAAAAGCATACGTCCAAGGAAACCTCTTACATAAGTGATATCCTTTACAGGGGAGTACTGCTGCAGCCAGTCATAGATCACAAGATCGCTGTCAAACTCAGCGGAGTTATCCTTCGGGAAGTATGCCTGAGATGTTGTTACACCCCACTTGAAGCTTCCTGAATCTGGCTCCATCTCACCCATTAAGATCTGGAATAATGTTGTCTTTGCCAGCTCGTTTGAACCAACAAATGCAACCTTATCGTCATGACGCAGTGTAAAGCTGATATTGTCAAGCACCTTTACGCCATCGATTGTCTTACTTAAATTCTCGACTGTCAGAACCTCATTTCCGATAGTACGGTCTGGTCTAAAGTCGATGTATGGATACTTTCTGGAAGATGGACGCATATCGTCAAGCTGGATCTTCTCAAGTGCTCTCTTACGTGATGTTGCCTGCTTGCTCTTAGATGCATTTGCGGAGAAACGCTGGATAAACTCCTGTAACTCCTTAATCTTTTCTTCCTTCTTGCGGTTTGCTTCCTTCATCTGCTTAATCATAAGCTGAGAAGACTCATACCAGAAATCATAGTTACCAGAATACAGCTGAATCTTTGCATAGTCAATATCAGCGATCTGTGTACATACCTTATTTAAGAAATAACGGTCATGGGAAACGACAATGACAGTGTTTTCAAAGTTGATCAAAAACTCCTCTAACCAGTCGATTGCTGCTAAGTCCAAATGGTTGGTCGGCTCGTCCATTAATAGAATATCTGGATTTCCAAACAAAGCTCTCGCAAGAAGAACCTTTACCTTGTCCGGACCATCAAGCTCGCCCATCTTCTTATAATGAAGATCTGTTTCAATACCAAGACCATTTAACAAAGATGCAGCATCAGAATCTGCCTCCCATCCATTCATCTGTGCAAATTCTGCCTCCAGCTCACTTGCACGAATACCATCCTCATCAGAGAAATCCTCTTTTGCATAGATAGCATCCTTTTCCTTCATGATTTCAAAAAGACGGGCATTTCCCATCATAACAGTATCTAGTACTACGCAGTCATCATACTTAAAGTGATCCTGCTCCAATACGGAAAGACGCTGTCCCGGTGTCATTGTGATGCTTCCGTTTGTCGGCTCAAGCTGACCAGACAAAATCTTTAAAAATGTTGATTTTCCGGCACCGTTTGCACCGATAATTCCATAACAGTTTCCTTCTGTAAATTTGATATTTACATCTTCGAAAAGGGCGCGTTTGCCCAGACGTAATGTTACTCCATTTGCACTAATCATGTTTCCCTCTCATTCCGCCGCCTGCCTGCTGCATCTGCGGCTTATACACTCCTGTCTTCTTGTTCTCTTATCTTAATAAGCTGTCTTCTCTTGAATGACAGCTAAATATGATTACCTGATGACCGCACTTTTTGAGCATATTTATTGCTGCGGCAAGGCGCTCATCATCATAGTACGCAAATACATCATCAAACAAAAATGGCATCGGTTCGTCCTGCCACAAAAGCTTTGCAGCTGCAACACGGATGCTTAAGTAAATCTGCTCGATTGTTCCTCGGCTCACACTTTCTAACTGGATCTCTCGCTCATCTGCATACACTCTCACCTTCATATCCTGTCCAATAACAACCTTCTCATACTTTCCGTCTGTAATATCAAACAAAATTTTAGAAGCCTCGCTATTTAACAGATTTCCAAAGGTGGCGCGAATACGCTCTGATACATGATCCATTGTTTTAAGTGCATATTGACAGATTCAATTTCTTCTGCAAGTCTGGCATTTTCTGCGGCAGCACCTTTAGCTTCTGATCGTTTTCTTCAAGTGACATCAAATCTTTCTTCTTCTTTTTGCTCATGCACAAGATAAGAAAGCTCTCGCTGTGCCTTTTCATACTGCTCTTCAAGCGGCTTACAGCGGTCGGCAGCATCCGTCGGCATCTTTGTTTTACATTCCTCAAATTCTTTTAAGCTTTGTTCAAGCTTTTCTTTTAGTTCTTTTGATATCTCCTGGGCCGCAAGCGCATTCTTTTTGTTGTCCTTACTCTTCCATGCACATAAAAACATGGAAACAATACATACAAATGCTGCACATGCCCCGATTGTAATCATCCAGAAATCGCCTCTGTTTGTCATACCGACACTGCTGTAGCGATAGATGGAAAATGCACCAGCAAGAACAGCAAGCACTAACCATATAAGCCATCCATGTCCGCCTGCTGCCGTCATATTGGCATTAGCTGCATTTTCACTTGCCTTTTTGTCTGATTCATAGCGGCGGCGAAGCTCATTTCGCTCGCGCTCATATGCCATCAGTTCTTCCTCTGCCTGACGGCGCTCAGTCTCGATTTTTGTCTGTAATCACTGCTTTGCTTTTCTCTAATATAACGTGAACGCTGAAGGCGACTCAGACGCTTGCCTGACTCATCTGCCATCTTTTGATTCTTTTGATGAACGCTGTCCACATCATTTACGATCTGTGACTGCAGACTCTGCTTTTTTAATAACAGCTCCTGTTTTGCCTGCTTGACATCGATGTTCAGATTTTTGCTCTGACTAGCATTGACTGCCATATCCTCAAGCTCCTTTGCAAGCTGCGGATCTGTGGCACTCTTTAGCTGCTCAATACAGATAGTATTAAGATAGCTTGTCTCAGTGAGACCGCTCAAAATCTGTCTTAAATGCTGCTTTGCCGGCTGAAGCGACTCATCTGTCTCATCATCAAATATGCGAACCGTTGGCTGCGGTCTTAAAAAGTTTCGCTCGATTCTGTATACTTTATCATCTTTTTTAATCCACATTCTTCCGCAAAAATCATGCGGTGTCTCCCATGGAAGATAATGACTGTAACGCTCATTTCCCTCCTCTGTATCCGGGATGCCAAACAGCATACTGCGCACAAATGCATGAATCGTGGATTTTCCAGCCTCATTTTTGCCATACACAATATTCAGGCCGGACGTAAATGTAATTGTTTTTAAATGGAATTTTCCAAAATGTGTCAATTCCAGCTTTAGAATATTCACTTGCTACCCCACTTCCCTGTCTGTTACTGTGTCTTCTGTACGGCATTTAAAAGTGCCTCCAAGCCGCAGTAAAGTGCTTTTTGCTCACGCGTTCCTGCCGGTTCTTTAAAAACTCTTCCAGATACATACCGATCATATCATCCTTATGCTCATCTAAAAGTGCCACCAGATTGTAGTCTGGCATTGTGCCATCCTTTACATCTGCCACATTGCCAAGCGCAAGAAGACGTGCTCTGTCATATGGCTCTTTTGGCTGATAACGTCCTTCAAGACTAATCGTGAAAATGTTATCGCTGCCATATTGATTTATTGCAGTTGCCAACTTTTCTTCGAGCTCTTCTTCTGTAATATCACTTGACAGGCGCACCTTAATATTGATGTATTCGCGACAGGCAAAAGGTACAAACCTAATCGTTGTACTATCCTCGTTAATCTCTCCGAGAATAAATCCATGTTTGCCTGTTTCCTGTACGCTAAGAGGCTCAAGTGATCCGGCATAAGCAATGTGCATACTTTGCATAACGCTTGCCTTGTGCTCATAGCCAAGTGCAATATAGTCAAAGCCTTTTTCAGACAGCTCTGTAAGATCTGCAGGCATATGATTATCATCACCTGTATAGCCAAGCAAAATCTGATATTCACTTTCCTTATCCGGTCTTGCATCCTCCAGATACGGCTTGCCTTCTGTTGGACCATAGTAGCTGCATCCATGAACTGATGTACTGATATTTCCAAGCTGCACATTCATGCAATGCTTATCAGACAGCATATGTACCCACGGCTGCCATGGATATGTCATCCACGGGCTATCTTCCGTGATATAGTCAGATGCACCGGCAATCATGACAACTTCTGTGGCGGTCAATCTGTCAAACAGCTTTGCCGCCCGGTCAAGATCTGCCCAGACGGAGGTCGATCAAAGAGATCGCCTGCGATTAATAACAGGTCGATCTCCTTTTCATTACACGCATCTATCACTGCAGCAAATGAATCCCAAATTTCTTCTGCACGGTTCTTTCCCCAGAGAAATTCTGCTTCAGGGCTGCTGCCCAGATGCAAGTCTGCTATGTGTATAAAGCGCATTTGGTCTCCTCTCTTGTTTCTTGCTTTATGCAACCCGCAAGTTTTACGAAGGCACCTCGGCGAAGTGTTTGTCGGCGTCACTTTTCCGCAGGCACCTGTTACAGTATTTATTATCATACTTTGTTTTGAAAGTCCTGCTACAACGTTCCGCCTCGTAAATCACATTCACCTCGGCTGCCTGGCAAATTTTCATAAAACCATATCATTTGCAGATCACAAAATGAACATCAACAATTCTATTAGATGTCACAATTATTTACAGTTCTTGGGAATGGAATTACGTCGCGGATGTTGCCCATTCCTGTCAGGTACATAACGCAGCGCTCAAATCCCAGACCAAAGCCTGCATGACGTGCACTTCCATACTTTCTTAAATCCAGATAGAAGCCATAATCTTCTTCGTTTAAGCCAAGTTCTTTCATACGCTCTGTCAGCTTTGTATAGTCGTCCTCTCTCTGGCTTCCTCCGATGATTTCTCCGATACCTGGTACGAGGCAGTCCATTGCGGCAACTGTCTTTCCATCTTCATTTTGCTTCATGTAGAATGCCTTGATTTCCTTCGGATAATCAGTTACAAATACAGGACGCTTGAAGATCTCCTCTGTCAGATAACGCTCATGCTCTGTCTGTAAATCACAGCCCCAGCTTACCTTATAATCAAACTTATCATTGTGCTTCTCTAAAATCTCGATTGCCTCTGTATAGGTGACATGACCAAACTCAGAGTTTAATACGTGATTTAAGCGATCTAATAATCCCTTGTCGATGAAGGAATTGAAGAACTCCATCTCCTTTGGTGCCTTCTCTAATACATAGCGAATTACATACTTTAACATTTCCTCTGCTAACTTCATATCATCATTTAAATCAGCAAATGCCATCTCAGGCTCGATCATCCAGAACTCTGCTGCATGACGTGTAGTGTTTGAGTTTTCTGCACGGAATGTCGGTCCAAAGGTGTAGATGTTTCTAAATGCCATTGCATATGTCTCACCGTTTAACTGTCCACTTACAGTCAGGTTAGTTGGCTTTCCAAAGAAGTCCTGTGAGTAGTCAACCTTTCCATCCTCTGTCTTCGGGATGTTGTTTAAATCCATAGTTGTTACCTGGAACATCTCGCCTGCACCCTCGCAGTCACTTCCAGTGATCAATGGAGTGTGCACATATACAAAGCCCTTCTCCTGGAAGAACTGATGAATAGCAAATGCGATCAAAGAACGAACACGGAAAACTGCCTGGAAGGTGTTTGTACGCGGACGCAGATGGGAAATGGTACGCAGATATTCCATGCTGTGACGCTTCTTCTGTAACGGATAGTCTGGTGTAGATGCACCCTCAACTGTAACAGTCACTGCCTGAATCTCGAATGGCTGCTTTGCCTGCGGTGTAGCAACTAATGTTCCCTTTACAATCAGGGCTGTACCTACATTGCACTTTGAGATCTCTGCAAAATTCTCCATTGTATCATGATATACTACCTGAATTGGCTCAAAGCTAGTTCCATCGCTGAGTACGATAAATCCAAATGTCTTGAATCACGGATACTGCGAATCCATCCTCCTACTGTTACTTCCTTATCCATATACGCGTCCGGCTGCGCAAAAATTTCGCGGACTGTAATTAATTCCATAATTGCCTCCTTTTAGTAAATGAAATTGCGGCAGCAAATTTTTTCATAACAGCTGCACACAGTTGTTTTTAATTATACCGCGAATAAACGAATATGACAACTGCCTTTTTTCGCAATCCCGGTACTTTACAGTTGTTTTTTCATAAGATAAAATAGAAGGCAGCAACTTCCATAAAGAAAGGATCCTTTTTTATGAACCAAATCTATCTTGATCATGCCGCTACGACACCACCTCTGCCAGAGTCTGCGACACTATGATCTCTTATATGAAAAGTGAATGGGGAAATCCCTCTTCGCTGTATGATTTTTCTGATGAACCACGACGCGCCGTTTTGGACGCGCGTGCACATACTGCCGCCCTGATCCATGCTGATCCAAAGCGCATATTCTTTACTTCCGGCGGCTCTGAATCTGACAGCTGGGCACTTATTGGCTGCGCACGGCTGCTTCGCTGTAAAGGAAATCACATCATCGTCTCTGCTATTGAACATCATGCAATTTTGCATGCAGCCGCCTTCCTTGAAGATGAAGGCTTTGATGTCACTTATCTAATGCCTGATGCAGCCGGCTTCATTCACCCTGAAAATCTTCTAAAGGCAATGCGCCTGATACGATTCTTGTGTCAATTATGATGGCAAATAATGAAATTGGTACGATACAGCCAATTTCTGATTTAGCTTATATTGCTCATACAAACGGCTGTGAGGGCTGTCTTTTTCACACTGATGCTGTTCAGGCATACGGACAAATTCCTATTGACGTAAAACGTCTTGGAGTTGATCTTTTAAGTGCCAGTGCACATAAAATTTATGGACCAAAGGGCATCGGTCTTTTGTATATCCACGATGGCGTTACACTGACACCACTTATATTTGGCGGAGGGCAGGAAAGTGGCATTCGCGGAGGCACAGAAAATGTACCGGCAATTGCAGGCTTTGGCGTGGCAGCAAAAATCGCATTTAATCAGATGCGCGCCACAATGCGTCACGAAATTGCCCTTCGCAATTATCTGATTCAACGAGTACTGCATGAAATTCCATTTTGTCAGTTAAATGGCAGTCACCAAAATCGTCTTCCCGGCAATGCAAACTTTTCATTCGAATATGTCGAGGGCAGCTCCCTTCTTATGATGCTTGACGCGCAAGGTATCTGTGCATCATCTGGCTCTGCTTGTGCATCTTCATCTGCGGAGCCGTCCCATGTACTGACTGCAATCGGATTGTCTGATGAGCTTGCACATGCTTCGCTTCGTCTGACACTTGGACGAAACACAACAAAAAAGAGCTGGACTTAGTTGTTTCAATATTAAAAGAAACAATCGACCAGCTCAGAAGTATTTCTGATTCTTATCTTAATCGGATTTCGCGATAGTTGCCTCTTCGCTTACTGTATAAGATATGAACGGCATATAATAACTCAAATGCTACAATGGCTGCCTGTACTAATAAGCTTACGGGCAGCCAATGCTGCGTAACCCAGTTTTGTTTATAATTTCCCATGTAATTAATCATATCAAAAATTGCACTGCGGCTTCCCGCCTGGTAATTTAATACACCATAAAATGTGACAACTGGATTAGTAAGAAGCAGATAATGATACCAAGATACAGGACTTCCCAACTGATCTCCATAGGCTGATGAGCTGTACAAAAAGCTCGGTGCAAGATGAACAAATAATGTTCCACCGATCAAAATCAGATTTGAAGCGTAGGCAGAAAGCGCCGCGTAGACTGAACGATTTGCACCTGCTGAGCATAGAATGGAGAGCGAACAAATCTCAAGTGCAACAACAAGAAGCACGCTGATCATTGCAATAAGATCGCGCATCTGAACACCACCGTACACAAATACAAGTGAAAAAACTGGAAGTGATGTCACAATAAGCACAAACATCATATTCATGCAAGAAACAAGCTTTCCTAAAATCACCTGCCATGGCGAAACACCCGTCGATAAAAACAGCTCCAGATTTCCATTTTCGCGCTCCTGACTGATGCCAGTTCCTGCAAGTGCCGGGGCGATAAAAACGATCATCAAACATTCTGCCATCGCAAGCGTAAGATATAGCTGAAGCAGTGCGGCATAATCATTTTCACTGCTCGTCTTCATGTAACTTACCATGTTCATGAATACAACTATTGCTATAACAGCAATCACACTGTTAACAGAAAGAACAGCAATTAGAAATGCCTTGCTGCGGTTTGCTGCCCAACGATCCTTTTCATATATTGGATTATGGAATTTGCTCATCTTCTCCCCTTTCCGCCTGAAATTTCACGCTCTAACAGATTTTCCAGACTGCTCTGCCCACGGCTAAATGAGTATACCTTGACATTGCTTTCTATAAGTTTTTTTAAAAGTGCAGCTTCATCTTTGATGCCTCCAGCAAAATGCATAACGATAAAATTACCATCTCTTGAAATCGTGCGCACAAGCGCTTCCTTTCGCAAAATGGCAACAGCTGCCTCAGGCGCTTCACAGACACGAAGATATAAAAGTGCCTCGCTTCTTGCCTGACGAAGAATATCTGACAGATTTCCTTCACTTATAATGCGTCCCTTCTCAATAATACCGATCTCACCGCAAAGATGCGCTGCATCTGGAAGTGACTGCGATGCCATTAAGACAGTTACCTCATCCTCTGCAAGAATAGCAAACAATTCCTCCATCGCAAGCTTTTGTGCACTCTCCATCCCATTAAATGGATCATCAAGAAGCAGCAGGCGCGGACGATGAATAATCGCCCGCAAAAAGGAAAGTTCTCTTCTGACACTAGCAGACTGCTCCTCCACAAGCTGCTCTGCTCTTCGCTCAAGGTGCCCCATCTGAAGCACCTCCATGCAGCGCTCTCTCGCTGCAAGACCATAAAGTCCCTGCGCATGTGCATACACTTCGAGATACTCCATTACCTGAAGACGCGGAAAATAACCATCCTGCGATCCCATATAGCCCAGAATACGAAGAATATTTTTCTTATTTTCTCGTTTTGACACATCCATCCCATTAATGTAAATATTTCCGCTTTGCGGCTCTAAAAGACCAGAACAAAGACGAAGAAGTGTTGTCTTACCTGACCCTTTTCTGCCAAGAAGCGCATAAAAGCTGCCCGGCGTAACGTTTAGCGTAAGCTCGTCAATCAAAGTCTTATTTTTTACCTTAAATGTAAGCTGATTTACAGACAGCATACATGCCTCCTATCTCATAGTTATCATTCTCATAGTTATCATGTTACATCCGTCAGTTCTGTGTGACAGACAAACAAATAATGGTATCATTTTCTACCGGATAATCTGTATACTGCTGTATAGCAGGCATATAATCAATTTGCGCCATAACATATAACTGCTCTTTTTTTGTATACAAATAGTATTCATAATAATCTGCTAGCTTTCCAATCCACTGACCGCGGTTTTTGTATGCTCCCTCTGAAAACTGATCTTTTGTCATCATATGAACACGTCCATTTTGCTGTTCTGTCTCCAAATCAATTGTCTCCCCCGGCTTCCAGTGCTCGATCAGTGCAAGCTCATTTCCTGTATTTACTACAGCCGATATAAGTTCGTATTCAGTATTATTTACAAGTGTTCCAAAAACTCCTGACGCATTTTCTTCAACTGTGCCTGTAATAGTTCCGATACCTGAAATATTATTTCCAAGTGCAAAACAGCGTGAGGAAAAGGCTGTCAGGTTTTCCAAAGACAAAAGTGTCTGCTCTTTAGAAAAATCAAACGACACGACACGCTTTGCATTGACAGTTCCGTTTTGTGTGCCGCTTCCCCAATAATACTCTTCCATAAGTGATGTAACATGGTATGCTGGATTAATGCTTACCTCATAGCTGCTGTTAAACGGTGCCTGAATGCTTGTATAGATTGTTTCACTATTCTCATTTTCTCTGCTGTTCTCATCAGATAATACAGTGAGGCTTCGAATAAATGGCCGTGAATAACGTGTGCTTGTTCCTACTATGAATATCAAAATGGAAAAGCATGCAGCAAGCAGACAGACAAGCGGGCGAAACCAGCGTATTCTTTTTTTCTTGCGCATCAAAAGATAAATTCCAGGAATGCCAACTACCAGATATAAAATCAAAATGGCTACATATATCCATACCTTTGGTGTCTCAGCAGATGATTTATGTGTCTGAGTCTGTAAAGCAGCGATGAATTTTCATAAACACTAAGAGAGCTAAAATCTTCTGAGTAGCTTCCGCTTGCTCCTTTGCTCAAGATTAGAATAAACTGCGACTTTCTTTCATCTGTAAGACGTGACACAGTCTGGCTGAGTGTTTTTCCAAGAAACCATACACTTCCATCTCCAAGACTTCGGTAAAGCAGCTTTTGGTTACTGCCTGCACTAAAAGTTTTGGAGCTGCCAAATCCGTTTATATTCATTTTCTGGAGTGCTGTCCATCCGCCGCTTCCCTCAAATACAATCGTACCGCCCTCTTTTACCCAATCTAACAATGCATTTTTCACATCACTGCTTAGTTCTTCAAAATAGGCAACATCAACCGATAAAAAATCTAGCATACCGTAGCCCTCTTTTTCGGTATACAAATTGTCTTCTGTGAGTGTGACAGTTCGTACTGAAACTGCTGTTCCAAGATCATTTCTTTTAATTTGCTCTGGCCATGATACGGTATCTGTCTGTTTTCCCATATGGCCTGCTAAAAGCATATTCTGCCATTCATCATATGCCTGATAGGTACATGTTCTGCTGTAAATGACACGCTCATAACTATCAAGAAGTTCAATTGTAATCTGACTGCTGTATTTCGCTGCAGGGACAATAAACGAGATCGTCTGTTCATTCTCATCTGACAGCTGCTTTCGGTACGCATAGTAATCACTTGCATTTGTCGGCACTGTAAGAACACATGAACTTCCCTCTTTTGCATAATCTCCATCAACATGCACCGTGACTGGAAAAGGATGTTCTTCCACAAGAATACCTTCTCTTCCAAGACCAAGACTGACACTGACTGTGCCTGAATAGGCGCGGTACGCGCGTTTTGAAGCATTTTTACAGCCACCTGCTGTAAGCAGGCATAGGACAATTGTAAAAAACAGTACTGTGACTGCAGTGCGATGGGTAGTTTTAGCTCTCATCTGACACCTCCTGCTTAGCGTGATTGTCGTCCTCGATATTTTCTTCATGTGTGCTTGGCAGCATCACACTAAAAACAGTTCCCTCAAGGCTGCTTTTTGCAGCAATTGAACCTCCGTGTATACGCGCCACATTTGCTGCAATCGCAAGACCAAGACCTGTTCCTCCTGTAGCGGAATTTCTTGAACTTTCAGCACGGTAAAACTTTTCAAATACGCGGTCTAAATCCTTTTGTGGAATTACCTTTCCAAAGTTAATGATATCTACTGTGATTACTTCTTTTTGTGTTCTCGTCTTTACAATCAGAAGCTTTCCCTCTTTTCCATACTTGATTGCATTGTTAATCAAGTTGTCAAAAAGACGCACAAGAAGCGTAGCGTCACCCTGAATTACAAAATTTGATGCATCGGGATGGTACTCGTAGTCCATCTCGTTATTCTCAAATACCGGATAAAATTCATCAAGAAGCTGCGCTAAAAGTGTGATTATATCAATTGGCTGCATATTTGTAGTCTGCTTACTGTAGCTAAGCTTAGTAAATCCAAACAAATCTTCTATCATCTGCTGCAAATGTTTTGCCTTGTCATGAGCAATCCTGATATAATTCTGACGCGTCTCTTCCGGAAGATCCTTTCTCATGGAAAGAATATCAAGATATCCTAAAATTGATGTGAGCGGTGTGCGCAGATCATGTGCAATATTAGTTATCAGCTCGTTTTTTGTCTCCTCTGCCTGCTTTTCTTTTTCAAGAAGCTGCTCGATCTCCTCTGCCATGTGATTGACCTGCATTGCAATATCTGACAGCTCATTATCGCCTCGCACTGGAATACGCGTATTAAAATGTCCTTCTGAAATCTCCTGAAGAGATGCTGAATCTTTCTTGTATATTTGAGTGTTCGATGCTGAAGCATACCAAACACAAAAGCAAACACGCATATGCCAATCAGCAGATAAACAAAAATCAGGGGCGCGTTATACTCACCTGACAAACTGGCGACGCTCCCCTGAAAACCGAACTGACACAAAATCACGTCGGCCAGCTTGCTGTTTAGCAAAAGTGCGACCTCAGCCGCCAGCGCGGCAGCTGCACTTAACACAGTGTTAAGCAGCAGACTGCCTCTGTATTTCACTTTATTTTTACTGGTCAATTTTGTATCCAACTCCCCATACGGTTGTTATGATCTTATCCTCACGATTATCGTCCTTGATTTTTGTACGAAGACGGCGGATATGTACCATAACGGTATTATTTGCCTCGTAAACAGTTTCATTCCAGACGTTTTTAAAGATTTCGTCTGTACTGAATACCTTGCCTGGGTTTTGTGCCAACAGACAAAGAATATCAAATTCAAGCGGTGTCAGCTTAATTTCCTCACCATCTACAGTAACAACATGAGTTGTGCGATTAATCACAACACCTCGTATTGAAATGATTTCACTTGCGTCCTTTTTTTGTACGCCGTCTGGATTAAATTCCGTATAACGGCGAAGCTGTGACTTGACTCTTGCAGTAAGCTCTAATGGGCTAAACGGCTTTGTCACGTAGTCATCTGCTCCGCAGCCAAGTCCAAGAATTTTATCAAGATCTGCTGACTTAGCACTTAAAAAGATAACAGGAATGTTGCTGAATTTCCTAATCTGTCTGCACATCTCGATGCCGTCCATCTCCGGCATCATAATGTCTAAAATAGCCAGCTGAATATCATGCTCCTGTAAAATCTGAAGACCTTCTTTTGCACTGTATGCCTTCCAGACACGATATCCATCGCTGACAAGATAGATTTCAAGAAGATCGGCAATTTCTCTCTCGTCATCTGTTACTAATATATTAATTTGATCCATGTTTTTCTCCGTTTCACTTTGCCGCTGCCGCACTCAAACGACAGAGCACTTTTTAGTTCTGCGCATCCTCTGCTGTAAGCGGCTCGAATACGCGTTGCTGCTGCAAACCTTCATCTTCCCTAAAAGCCTGCTCCTCTGCCTCATTACAGAACACTTCCTGCGAGTCAACAAGCACTTTTCCTCTCTTATCGATGCGCTCATACTGACCGCTTTCGTCCATCTTCATGATTCTTGCACGTACAGTATCCTCAAGCTCAACCTCTAAGATGTGACGCACCTTTGCACGTACAGATGGATCAAGCACTGGGAATGTAATCTCCACTCTTCTGTCAAGGTTTCTCGGCATCCAGTCTGCACTTCCCATATAAATTTCTTCATTTCCGCCATTTCCAAAACAGAAAATACGGCTGTGCTCAAGGAAGGTTCCTACTATAGAACGCACACGGATGTTTTCACTGACTCCTGGTATACCAGCCTTTACACAGCAGATACCACGAATTATTAAATCAATCTTAACACCGGCTGCTGAAGCCTCGTAAAGTGCTGCAATGATGCCTTTATCACAAAGGGAGTTCATCTTAGCAATGATATATGCCGGACGACCGCTCTTTGCAAACTCAGTTTCTCTTTTTATCCATGACAAAAACTTTCCTCTTAGCCACAGCGGTGCTACAGCAAGCTGGTTCCATGACTCTGGCTCTGAATAACCAGACAGCATGTTAAATACAGCAGTAGCATCCTCACCGATCATGCGGTTGCATGTCATGATACCACAGTCAGTGTAAAGCTTTGCAGTCGCATCATTATAATTTCCAGTTCCTAAATGTACATAGCGGCAGATTCCATCTTCCTCATCACGAACGATAAGTGTAATCTTGCTATGCGTCTTTAAGCCACGAAGACCATAAATTACATGGCAGCCTGCTTTCTCAAGCATCTTTGCCCATACAATATTGTGTTCCTCATCAAAACGTGCCTTCAGCTCGACAAGAACTGTTACCTGCTTGCCATTTTCTGCTGCCTTTGCAAGTGCTGCAACAATTGGTGAATTGCCGCTGACACGGTACAATGTCTGTTTGATCGCCAACACCTTTGGATCAACTGCTGCTTCTTTAATAAAGTTTACAACAGGGTCAAATGTAATGTATGGATGATGCAGGAAAATATCACCTTTTTTAATGTTGTCAAAGATGGACAGCTCTGGGTCAATCTGCGGACATCTCTGTGGCTTATACTTTGGCTGCTTAAATGCATCAAAGCCTTCCATTCCATAGAGCTTCATTAAAAATGTAAGATCGAGCGGTCCCTGGATCTTATAAATTTCCTCGTCTGATATTGCCAGCTCTTTTTTAAGATATTTGAGCAGATATTTGTCAATCTCCTCACTGACCTCAAGCTTGATTGCCTCGCCCCACTGGCGCTGCTTTAACTGCTTTTCAATCTCCTGAAGAAGATCCTCTGCTTCCTCCTCGTCGATGCTAAGATCTGCGTTTCTTTCAATACGGTATGCAGCAGTACTTATGACATCATAATTTAAAAACAGCTTGCTGATATTTCTGCGGATGATTTCTTCAAGAAGAATCAGCTTAACACCCTCTGTACATGGCAGCTGTACAATTCGTCCCATCACGGACGGCACCTGAACTGTCGCAAACTCAAGCTCTGGCTCCATTTCCTCTTCGCTTTGATTCTTTGTCTTAATGAGTGCAGCAATATTTAATGACTTATTTCTGATTAACGGAAATGGTCTTGATGCATCTACAGCCATCGGTGTTAAAACAGGGTACACCTTTCCATAAAGAAATTGTCTGCAAATGATGCTTCCTCATCGTTCATCTGCTCAAATGAAGTTAACACGGTGATATGCTCCTTTGCCAACAACGGCAAAAGACTTCTGTTATATGTTGAATATTGTGTCTGAGTAATTCATGAAGTGCTTCGCTGATAGCTGAAAGCTGCTCCTTTGGTGTCATACCTGCAATGTCCGGCTTTTTGTAGCCGGCATTTACCATATCCTTTAATGATGCAACACGCACCATAAAAAATTCATCCAGATTTGATGAGGTGATGCTTAAGAATTTGAGGCGCTCAAACAACGGATTACTTTTATCCCTTGCCTCTTCCAGCACACGATAGTTGAACTGAATCCAGCTTAATTCTCTGTTTGTATAATATTGACTATTTTCAAAATCCATCTTGCCAACCTGCCTTTCTATTTTTCTCTATTTTCTCACTGTTTCTTTTTCTTCTGCTTAATTTCAAACCCAAGTCCGTATACTTCCTCAAAGAAATCCTGCTTATCCTGTAATGTCTTTTTCTCGAGCGTAATGTTGTCCGGATAAGCTGTCGTGATCACGATATTTGAGTCCTTAATAGTCAGCTTCATATCGGCAAATTTCTGGCGGTGGCTTCGATCAAGCGCATTGCATACTCTTAAGATAGCTGCTAATTTCATAACAATCAAATATTCGTCATTGCCAAGCTTCCCATCAAATTCCCTGAAATTTGGAAGCTCCATTGTGTTGTAGCGGACAATGCTTGCAACCATCTCACGCTCCATATGAGAAATTCCGAGAATTTCTGTAGACATAATAATTTGATATGCACACTCGCCCGGTGCACTCATACTTATAAATTTTCCACAGTCATGTAAAATGGCAGCCAGACGAAGAAGCAGACGCTCACGCTCCCCAAGGCCATGATATTTTTGCAGTAGATCAAAAAACTTGCCTGCCATCTGCTCAAGATATTCTGCATGAGCCTGATTTCCTTTGTAGCGCTTGCAGATTGTCTTTGCAGATGCAATTATGTCTTCTTCGAAATTGTATGTGATGCGTCCAAGCTTATGCTTTTCCATGTAATCAATTGCATAACCGTCACAAAGATCAGACTGCGGAATCCAGATTCTCTCTGCCTGACTTGCATCAAGAAGTGTCTGCGCCAAAATCATAACAGGAAGCACCATCGCTGCATACTCAAACGGCATGTCAAGCATCTGACTAATCTCACTTGTTGATTTTCCGCGAATCTGTGAGTACAATTTTCTGATATCCTCTGCGGTTATGCCTGGATCTCCAGTATGCTCAAGCACCTTTCTGATCTGAGAAATAAGTGTATCACCGACAAGAATCAGACTGCGGATCGTGTGATCCTTTAAGAACATTTTCTCAAAGGTCTGTACATCATTATCGATCATTTCCTTTAACACAAGCTCCACAACAGGATATTCCCATGAAAATGCAGAGAACATCTCACCAATCTTTGCCATTCCAAGACGAATATTCTGTGTAGTTGCAAGAGCTTTTTTCTCGTAGATAGAAATCTGTAAGCTTCCTGCACCAATATCAACCATAGCTGTTCCTTTTTCCGGAAGCTTGAAATCATTTTCTCTTGCAATTACACCCTTAATTCTTACATAACGCTGCTCGGAATTACTAAGCACTCGCACGCGGATTCCTGTGCGCACCTCGATCTGGTCCACGACCATTGCACAGTTTTTTGCCTCACGCACGGCACTGTTTGCAAGTGCATAATACTCTGTTATTCCATACTCAGCCAGCGTCTGCTTAAAATGAGTAAATGCATTACAGATCTGTTCTAAGACCTGTGTACTGATTCGCCCCTCTGAATATGTATCTTTTCCTACTGGAACCATTCGGCGCAGGCTGTCAATCACCTGCATTCCCTTTCTAGGAGCAATCTCGTACACTTTCATAATCACGTCCTGTGCCCCGATCTCCATTACTGCCATACGCACTGCTGCCATAATTTCACGTCCTTTCTATTGCTTTACTGTTTTTTTAATGCCTTTTGTCCAAGCAGATAAATAATAAACTGCTGTGCACACCTTCCGCTTCTGCCTCCATGATTTAATTCCCATCTGCCTGCCTCTAACAAAAGCTCGTCTGTGTCCATTTCGATGCCATTCTTTTTTGCAAGATTGATCACGATATCATCATACTCCTGCTTTTCTGGTGCACCATAATAGATAGTTACGCCAAAACGTGCCACCAAAGACAGCTTTTCCTGCACTGTATCTGAAGAATGAAGCTCTGGCTTATAATCCTTTACATCATCGAAGCTTTCCTTAATTAAATGACGGCGATTACTTGTAGCATAAATCAGCACATTATCTGGTTTTGTCTCAAGACCGCCCTCGATAACAGCCTTTAAATATTTGTACTCGATCTCAAACTCCTCAAATGACAAATCATCCATATAAATGATGAATTTATAATTGCGGCTTTTAATCTGAGAAATAATTTTTGGCAAATCTTTGAACTGATGCTTATACACCTCGATCAGACGAAGTCCCTTAGAATAAAACTCGTTCATGATTGCCTTTATGCTAGAGGATTTTCCTGTTCCGGCATCACCAAACAAAAGGCAATTGTTTGCGGCCTGTCCATTAACAAAACTAAGTGTATTATCAACTAACTTTTTCTTCTGACGCTCGTAACCTACAAGATCATCTAAATGCACATGCTCAGTACATGTGATTGGCTCGATGATTGGCTCTCCATCATTATCCTGACCTATGCGGAATGCCTTATGAAGACCAATCTTTCCAACACCATAATCGCGATAAAAATCTGTCAGCGTATGTAAAAAATCTTCCTCACTGTCACATGCACCAAGATTTTTCCAAGCTCTGTGATGCTGTCGCGAATACGCTTGTTAAATACATGACCATTTGTATTAGAGTTTACATAATTCTCCAAAAGAGCTGCCAAGCTGCATCCAAATGCACGGTCTAAATCTTCAAGGCTTACTGCAAACATTTCTTTCCAAAATGAAATATCTGGAAGAACAAGCTTTGATAATGTTCCCTGCGGAAGACCCTTTTTCTCACATGCCTTAGAAAACGCATTTTCTGCATTTGCGAGTATACAGCAAGTACGCTGTGCCACAGATTTTCCTGCAGTCCATAGGCTGCTGCCATCTCGATCATCTGATGGATGCAGTTTTCATAGCATTCTAAATCATCCTCGGTAAGCGCATCAATCTGTGCCTTTTTTGCCAATGTTCTCATCTGGTAAACCAGATCTTCGTGTTCAAAGTTTCTGTATAATAATAATCTGTTCATGTCATTTTCCTCTATAATGTTAACTAATACTTACCAAACTCACAATCCTTTTCGTGCAAGCACGATCGGCTTGTGAGCTTTTAACCCTAGTATTAGTAATTTCCTAAAATTTTCAAGCGTGCAGCTTCTTCTTTGATGCCAAGAATCGCATTTTCTACAGCTGCATCGGCAAGATTTCCTTCGAAATCAACAAAGAAGCGATACTCAAATGGCTGCTCTGGAATTGGTCTTGATTCGATTTTTGTCATATTCAAATCGTTATAAATCATATGAGACAAAATCGTGTACAAACTTCCACTCTCATGAGGAATCTCAAACATGATAGAAATCTTTGATGCATCCCTGCGGTAGCATTTTTTTCTGCTTACAATAATAAATCTTGTTGTATTAGTCTTGTTGTCATTGATTCCTTCCTCAAGATCTCTAATCCATACAGCTTTGCCGCTGTTTCGCTTGCTATTGCAGCTGTCTTTGGATTATTTTCCTTAATGACCTTCTGTGCAGCCATTGCCGTATTTGCCTGACTGATCTGCTGCCAGGATGAGTGCTCATTTAAAAATTTTCCACACTGCATAAGTCCCTGCGGATGAGAGTAAACTGTCTGAATCTTATCTATGTCTGCACCCTTTAATCCTAGCAGACAATGACGTACAGGAAGATAATACTCGCCTACAATAGTATTATCGTAGCGTGTCAAAAGATCATACACATCACCAACCTGTCCGGCACTGGAATTTTCAAGAGGCAGCACGCCAAAATCAGCTTCTTTATTTGCAACTGCCTTCATGACCTCCTCGAAGTTTGCACATGAAAATATGTTGCCAAGTCTCCAAAATATGCCATGGAAGCAGCATGACTGTATGCTCCTTCTACTCCCTGAAATACGACAGTTGCATTTATTTTGTCAATCTCATCCACACAGTCAAATGGAACCGGCTGAGCAACGCCTCTTCCTTCATGATCTGATACTGACGCTTGCGGCAAATTGCCATGACCTGTGTAAACAAATCGCAGATGCCATGTTCTTTAAAACCATCCTCTGCAAGCTTTGACAAAGCTTCTAGCTTCTGGTTTTCTCTCGTTTTATCAAGCACCTTTTTATTATTCTGTATCTTGTATGCGGCTACATCCCTGCAGACATCAATTCGTTTCTGAAACAGGCGTGTGATTTCTTTATCTATCACGTCAATCTGTGCTCTTGATTCTGATAAATCTAACATATATTTTTTATTCCTCACTTATAACCTGTATTTTTGTTAATGCTATTTTGCAAGCAACTATGCTTCTCACAGTGAACTGTTTCTTATTTACTGCTCTGCGTTCAATTCTTCAAGCAGCTGTTTGATCGTGCTTTTACTTACCGGATGACGAAGCCATGGTGCAATCTGTGCCATCGGCACTAACACAAAACTTCTCTTTTCAATTTCTGGATGCGGTACAATCAGTCTCTTTGTTCCAAGGATCTGATCATCGTAGAAAAGCAAATCTAAATCAAGTGTCCTCGGTCCCCAATGAATCTTGCGCTCACGTCCTGCCTTTGCTTCAATACTCTGAAGCACATCTAAAAGTGCAAATGGCTCCAGCCAGGTACGAAGACATGCACAGCCATTTAAAAAATTTGGCTGATCAAGATAGCCATATGGCTCTGTCTCAATCCAGTCGGAAACACTTTCTATCTCAATGCCTTTTACTGCTTTTAATTCTTCAATGGCAACATCAAGATAGTTTTTCTTTTCTCCAAGATTTGAGCCAAGCGCAATATATGCAGTATGCCACTTTCTTGTTGTCTCGACTGCCACAGTTTCAAGCGGCAGACCAACAGGCGCCCACGGCTTTTCAATTTTGATTGTGATGCCGTTAATGAGCGGATTTGTCAGCAAAATTTCTTCAGCTGTAACTGCTGCTGCGCGCTCTAAGAGCTTATGGTTTTCACGCTGCAAAATCTGCGTGATCTGTCTTGAGATTGCTCCATAATTTACTGTCTTATCAAGATCATCTGTCTGTGCAGCTGCTGTTGTATCAAGAGATAAAACAGCTGACACAACAAACTTTTGTCCTAGACGCTGCTCCTCTTCATATACACCATGATGGGCAAATACTTCAAGCCCCTTGATTTCTATTTTATCCATTCTATTTTATCTATCCTTTTATTGTAATAATCATATTAATTTTTAAGCAGAGCTTCTGCCATCTTAATTGCTCTCACATTTGCCTGTACATTGTGGACACGTACAAACATGCAGCCCTTCTGTACTGCCCAGACGGTCGTTACCATAGTTCCTTCTTCTCTCTGGTCTGATGGCAAATCAAGTGTCAGTCCAATCATTGATTTACGGCTTGTTCCAAGAAGAACCGGACAGCCAAGTGTATCTAATACTTCAAGATGATTTGTGATGGCTAAATTCTGCTCATAATTTTTTGCAAAACCAACGCCAGGATCGAGTATAATGGTATCCTTTGAAATTCCTGCTTTTTTGCAATATTTAATGTCTCCTGTAAATCTGATACAACATCCTCTAAAAAGTTGTTATAGTCCATTGTCTCTCGATTATGCATAAGACATGACGGCAGCTTTGCCTTTGCAATCACTTCTGCCATTTTTTTATCTGCCTTTAATCCCCAGATATCATTTATCAGATCAGCTCCTGCCGCAATCGCTGCACTTGCAACACCAGATTTGTAGGTGTCCACGGAAAGCGGAGTGTCAAAACGTTTCTTTAATGCCTCGATAACTGGTGCCACACGAGAAATTTCCTCTTCGTCTGAAATTCGTGTATAACCACCAGGTCTTGTCGATTCGCCACCAATATCTAAGATATCTGCACCTTCTTCAATCATGCGCTGTGCATGAAAAAGTGCATCGTCCATATGATTCCAGCGTCCACCATCTGAAAATGAGTCTGGTGTAACATTTAAAATTCCCATTACGTAGGTATGACCGCTTGTCTGAAAGTCTCTGTTTCCTATTCTCATTTTTTCCTCCAACTTAGCGAACCATCATCAAAACACGATTGATCAGCTCGTCATTATTTTCAAAGACGCCTCTGCACACATATGTTAACGTCTTGGTACCTGGCTTTCTCACGCCGCGCATTGTCATGCACATATGCTCTGCTTCTATTACAACCATAACACCCTTTGGCTTTAAATGTTCCATAAGTGCATCAGCCGTCTGAGCTGTCAGCTGCTCCTGAATCTGTGGGCGCTTTGCAAATACTTCTATTGTTCTTGCCAGCTTGGAAAGTCCTGCAACTCTGCCATCTGGGATATATGCTATATGTGCTTTTCCATAAAATGGGAGCAAATGATGTTCACACACTGAATAAAGATCAATATCTTTTTCTAATATCAGCTCGTTATTCTTTGCTTCAAATGTTGTATGCAATATTGTCCTGCATCCTGCCCCAGTCCGCCATATATTTCGCTGCACATACGTGCAACGCGTCGGGAGTTCCTAACAGTCCCTCTCTGTTTGGATCTTCACCGATTCCTTCTAAAAACAAGCGCACAGCCTGTTCAATCTTTTCTTTATCCATAATTCCTCGTCTCTATTTTGTTTGTTTACAGCCGGTTATTGCAATTCATCCACTCTTTTACCCTTGCAAGAATTGTAAGAGTTCCGCACACAACCACTGGATTGTTCTGTGATACAGCCGCTTCCATTGCTTTTTCAATACCATCCTACTGTCAAATGAAGTAACCTTTAACTGTGGAAAACGTTCTTTTATAGCAACCTTTAAATCTGTACTTTTCATTGCCCTTGGTGATGGCGGTGTCACAGTAAACACGTTTGATGCGCGGCCAAATAAAATTTCAATTTCTTTTTCGTAATCTTTATCTGCCAGAACACCACAGACATAGCAAATCGGAACTGCACCAAACATTTGATTTACAGACTCACGAGGCGTCTTATGCCATCTGGATTATGCGCACCATCTAATATTATATCAGGTGAACCGCTATGAAGCTCAAAGCGTCCGCCCCAACGTGTTTTTTCAATTCCATCATAAATGTGCTTTTTTTCAATTGGATAGCTGCGGCTAAGTACGCTTGCTGCCTGTACGGCAAGTGCAGCATTTTCAGGCTGACAACTTCCAAGCATCTTTAAATGCAGATTTTCAAATTCTCGGAAAAATACAATGCTCTCTCGCTTATCAGAAAATATCTGACGCACCTCATCGCGGTGTACCTCGTAAAGCGGTGTGTCTGCTGCTTTTGCTGCTGCACGAATTGGCTCCATCGCATCTTCCTTCTGCTCGATGCAAATAACAGGTGCACCCGGCTTTATAATACCAGCCTTATGTGCTGCAATCTCGCTGATCTTATTTCCAAGGATACGGCAATGATCCATGCTAATTGATGTTATGATACTGCATACTGTTGTCGTTACAATATTTGTAGCATCCATGTCACCGCCAAGACCTGCCTCTAAAATTGCCAGCTCGCAGCCTTTTTTGGCAAAATACCAAAACGCCAATGCTGTTTCCTGTTCAAAAGCAGTAGGTGTTTCGCCGTCAAGACTCGCTGCAGCCTCTGCACTGCTGTCATGCCTTTGGCATATTCGCTTTCACTTATACAGCTTCCACATGCGAAATACTGCTCTGTGCTTGAAAATACAGCCGGAGATGTATATCTTCCTACTTTAATTCCTGCCTCAGATAAGATTGAAGTGAGATAGGCAGCTGTTGATCCCTTGCCGTTTGTTCCTGCAATCTGAATAAATTTGACTTTATCCTGCGGATTATTAAGTTTAGCCATCAGATGGCGCATTGTGTCAAGTCCCAGAACGATTCCCTTTTGACTTCGCACCTTTTCCAGATAATTTTGTGCTTCCAAAAAGTCCATGGAGTCCCCCTTTCAAGGTTTTTGTCAGATAGATTGAACTTTTGACCATGCTACTATAATAATATAATTTTTCATTTTAGTAAAGAGGGCAGATCATACCAGATGTCTGCCCTCTAAATATGTTTATATATATTTTTTGTTAGTTTACAATCACGCCAGCCCCAGCGCCTGCTTTGCAAGCTTGTCAGCATAATCATTGTATTTGTCTCCTGAATGACCTGTCACCTTCTGGAAGCGAACTGAGACTTTTGCTTTTGCTTCGTCGTAATAAGCTTTATAGGCGATTGTTCCTTCTTTATTTGTTTTCCATATACCAAGAGGCCATTTTGCGATACCTTCATAATCGTGATAAATTACTAATCGCTTCTTATTATTTGCAATGGCATACTCCATAGCGGCTCTGGCTCCCATGATCTCACCTGCTACGTTTCTCATACCTGCAAGGCTTGGATCAGAAAAGCTTTTGTTAAAGGTTTTTTCTTCGCCATTTTCCAAAATGACCATTCCATAGGAAAATTGTTTGGTGGACTGATCGTAGCTGCCATCGACGTAGGCAACTAGTTCTGGCTCGTTTGATATGTTCTGTGTGATTTGGTTTGTAGCAATTGACGAATTTGCATTATTAGATGGCTGTTTAGTATCTTCATCGAATGGAAGCTGATTCT
>ENA-OQCN01000105-OQCN01000105.1-human-gut-metagenome-genome-assembly--contig:-NODE-105-length-38985-cov-4.122369_pt1 | contig 38985 bp, 41 predicted proteins | sample MGYA00242497_ERZ504576 | MGnify/ENA primary metagenome ERZ504576 (study PRJEB26092, sample SAMD00036296) | human gut metagenome | host: Homo sapiens | study: EMG produced TPA metagenomics assembly of...
CTACACTACTTCCCATTCTCTCCAGTTTTTGCTTCAACATAATCCGTATATCCACCTTCATACTGCTGCAAGTGACCACAACCATCCAATTCAAAAAATTCGATCCACTACATTATCCAAAAAATAACGGTCATGGGACACCGTAATTACAATCCCAGAAAAAGAGTTCAGATAATCCTCTAAAATTGTCAACGTCGGAATATCCATATCATTAGAAATCTCATCCAAAACCAGGCAGTTTGGAGCAGAAATCAATACACTTAACAAGTACAGCCTTTTTTGCTCTCCGCCGGAAAGTTTGGATACTGGTGCATACTGCATATCAGGAGTAAATAAAAACCGCTCTAACATCTGTGACGCTGTAATCCTTCCATCACGGGTCGGAACATACTCTGCAATATCTTTGATATAATCAATCACTCTCTGATTGGTATTCATATCCGGTACTTCCTGCGCAAAGTATCCGATTTTCACAGTCTCTCCAACCTCAATCTGACCAGAATCCGGCTCTACAAGCCCTGCAATCATTTTTAAAATGGTTGATTTTCCGCAGCCATTTGGTCCGACAAATGCAAGTCTTTGATTTCGAAGCACAATATAATCAAAATCCTCCACCAGATTTTTTTCTCCATACCTCTTACTGATATGATGAAGCTCCACCGTCTTCTTTCCCATTCTCGTCTCTACAGAATCAAGTTCTAATGCCTGTTCCTGAACCGGTGCTTTTCCATTTTTTAATGCTTCCAGACGCTCTAATCTTGCTCTCTGCTTTGTACTTCTGGCACGACAACCACGTTTTGCCCATTCCAGTTCCATTCGAAGCACGCTCTGGCGTTTCCGCTCGGATGCAAGTTCCATCTCTTCTCTTTGCGCTTTTAATTCGAGAAATCCAGAATAATTGGATTCATAACTATATAAATTCCCACGAGAAATTTCAAGAATCTTATTCGTCACTTTATCTAAGAAATAACGGTCATGCGTTACCATAATTACTACACCTTTATAGCTCTTTAGATAATCCTCCAGCCATACAAGCATACCACTATCTAAATGGTTCGTCGGCTCGTCCAATAATAAAATATCAAACGACCCTGTCAATACTTTTGCAAGCGCAACTTTTTTCTTTTGTCCACCGGAAAGCTCACTCACCCTCTGTTCATGGTTTGTAATTCCAAGCTGATTTAAAGCACTTTTTACCTCACTTTGCGCCGTCCAGTCTGTCTCATCTATTCCATCCATCGCATAAGACAAAACCGTTGCATGTTCCAAAAAACATGGATTCTGTGACAGATACGCAAGACGAATTCCATTTTGCATAATAATCTGCCTTCATCCACCTCTTCCACTCCGGCAATTATATTGAGCATCGTTGTTTTCCCCGTTCCATTTAAACCAACGATTCCAATCTTATCCCCTTCCTGTACTCCATAAGAGACATCATCAAAAATCTTTTTATCTCCAAATATTTTGCTGACATGTTCAATATTTAATATGTTCATTTTTGCTTTCTTCCCTTTGCCTTCTTTCTTTAAATGACATAGTTTCCTACATCTTCACTATTTCCAATTAAATCCTGCAAAGAAATTTTATCAAAATAGTCCTGAACCAACTTATGAAAGTCTTTCCACATTTTTAATGTTTTGCACGTATCTACACGCTCACAGGTATTTACTTCTCCTTCTAAGCAGGCAACCGGTGCAAGGGAACCTTCTGTCACTTTTAAAATACTTCCAATCGAATAATCTGCCGGCGCTTTTATCAGTTTATAGCCACCGCCCTTTCCTCTCTGGGCGCGCACAAATCCATTTTTACTAAGAGCTGCCACAATCGCCTCCAGATATTTTTCCGAAATTTCCTGTCTCTTTGCAATATCCATAAGTGGAATATATTCTCCTGTGTTATGTTCTGCCAAATCCAGCATTACCCGAATTGCATAACGTCCTCTTGTTGATATTTTCATCTATAACTACCTCCATCTTTTAACAATGCAGTATCCAAAAATTTCTAAACTGCATCCTTCCATCCATATTTCCTATTTTACCATGGTCTTACTATGTATTCAAGGCAAGAAAGCGACACAAGCTACGAGATTTGGAAACAAAAACCGAAGAGTTCTCTTAAAAGAAAACTCTCCGGTGCTCTTTTTAAATATAATACATTTCCTGCCTGTCATAGTGCTCAGAATAATACAAGACCAGTTGTGAGATTGTCAGATTTTCCAGTATCTCATCCAGTTCATGATTCACTTTGTCAATCACAAGACGCTGAATCGTATCTGCAATTCCCACGTACTCACTGTTTGGCTGGGCTACCTGGTTATCTAAGTGATATGTTCCTTCCAAAACCTGTAAGACATCTGCCACTGTAACTTCAGCTGCACTTTTTGCCAACTGATAACCTCCCTGTGGACCTTTTACGCTCCGCACAACTCTGGCACTTCGAAAGGCAGCAAAAATCTGTTCTAAAAACTGTTGTGAAATTCCATTTCTCTTCGCAATACTTCCCAGAGAAACTGGTCCATTTTGGGAATTCACTGCCAAATCAATCAACGAAATTAAACCATATCTGGTCTTTTTAGAAAAGCTCATTCTTAGTCCTGTACGGCTTTGAATGCTTCATCCAAATCCTGGATAATATCGTCGATGTTTTCTGTACCAATGGATAAACGAATTGTATTTGGCTTAATTCCCTGGTCTAACAGTTCTTCTTCTGTGCACTGGCTGTGTGTTGTTGTTGCTGGATGGATAACCAGAGATTTTACGTCAGCAACGTTTGCCAGTAAGGAGAATAATTCCAGATTATCAATAAAGTCTTTTGCCTTTTGAGCATCTCCTTTAATTTCAAATGTAAAGATAGAACCACCGCCATTCGGGAAGTATTTTGCGTACAGTTCTTTCTGTGTTGCATCATCAGATACCGATGGATGATGTACTTTTTCTACCTGTGGATGATTATTTAAGTATTCTACTACTTTTAATGCATTTTCTACGTGACGTTCTACTCTAAGAGATAATGTTTCAAGTCCCTGAAGGAAAATAAATGAGTGGAACGGAGAAATTGTTGCCCCTGTATCACGAAGTAAGATTGCACGGATTTTTGTAACGAAAGCTGCCGGTCCTACTGCTTTTGTAAAGCTGATTCCATGATAACTTGGGTTTGGCTCTGTTAAAGATGGGAATTTTCCTGAACCTTCCCAGTCAAATTTACCACTGTCTACGATGACACCACCGATTGTTGTACCATGTCCACCGATAAATTTCGTAGCAGAATGTACAACGATATCTGCACCGTATTCGATTGGTCTTACAAGATATGGAGTTGCAAATGTATTATCTACAACAAGCGGAATTTTATGTTTGTGTGCAATATTTGCCAGAGCTTCAATGTCAACAACATCCGAGTTCGGGTTTCCAAGTGTTTCAATATAAATTGCTTTTGTGTTTTCCTGAATTGCAGCTTCTACTTCATCATAGTTAAAAATATCTACAAATGTTGTTGTTACACCGTACTGTGGCAGAGTATGCAGTAACAGGTTGAAAGAACCACCATAAATATTTTTTGCTGATACAATATGGTCACCATTCTGCGCAAGGTTTTCAATTGTATATGTGATAGCAGCTGCTCCGGATGCGACTGCTAATGCTGCTACACCACCTTCCAGTGCTGCCATTCTCTGTTCAAATATATCTTCTGTCGGGTTTGTTAAACGTCCATAGATGTTACCTGCATCGGCAAGACCAAATCTTGCTGCTGCATGGTCGCAGTTGCGGAATACATAAGATGATGTCTGATAAATCGGAACTGCTCTTGCATCTGTCACCGGGTCTGGTTTTTCCTGACCTACGTGAAGCTGTAATGTTTCAAATTTGAATTTTCTATTTTCTCTTGTAATTTTTTCACTCATAGTTTAATATCCTCTTCTTCTCTTTTTTATTTAAATTATTCTGTGAACAGTGGTGTAGAGTAATATCTGTCTGCTGTATCCGGTAACAATGCTACGATTGTTTTTCCTTTATTCTCCGGACGCTGTGCCAGTTCAATTGCTGCGTGCAGTGCTGCACCGGAAGAAATTCCTACTAAAACTCCTTCTTTCTTAGCAAGCAGTTTTCCTGTCTTAAATGCATCGTCATTTTCAATTTTGATAATTTCATCATAGATATCAGTATTTAATACTTTTGGTACAAATCCTGCACCGATTCCCTGAATCTTATGAGGACCACCTTTTCCTTCTGAAAGGACTGGAGAGCTTGCCGGTTCAACTGCTACGATTTTCACATCCGGATTCTGAGATTTTAAGTATTCACCTGTTCCTGTCAGTGTTCCACCTGTACCGACACCTGCTACAAAGAAGTCCACTTTTCCGTCTGTATCTTTCCAGATTTCAGGACCGGTTGTTTCTCTGTGTGTTTTCGGATTTGCCGGGTTTACAAACTGTCCAGGAATGAAGCTGTTCGGAATTTCTTTTGCAAGCTCATCTGCTTTTGCGATTGCACCTTTCATACCCTGAGCGCCTTCTGTCAGTACCAGTTCTGCACCATAAGCTTTTAAGATGTTTCTTCTTTCAACACTCATGGTTTCCGGCATGGTTAAGATAATACGGTAACCTTTCGCTGCTGCGATTGCTGCAAGACCGATTCCGGTATTTCCTGATGTCGGCTCAATGATAACAGAACCTTCTTTTAATATTCCTTTTTCTTCAGCATCTTCAATAATTGCTTTTGCAATTCTGTCTTTTACACTTCCTGCCGGATTAAAATATTCCATTTTACCAAGAATGGTTGCTTCCAGACCTAATGCATTTTCAATGTTTACAAATTCTACAAGTGGCGTATTTCCAATTAATCCTAATGTTCCTTTATAAATGTTTGACATAACTCTTTCCGCCTTTCCATAACAATTCTTTTTATTTTTTTATCGCTAAGCTTAACTCCCTTTAACATACTCTTTTAATATGTTTTCTATGTTTTACATCATATACCTCTTTTTTTGATTTGTCAACACTTATCTTTCATTTTTTTAGTCAAGCGGATATTCGCAATCCACTTTCGCTACTTGCTCATAACCAAATAGCTGCTACGCAGCTTATCAGAAGGGGCTTGCCCCCTCCTGATACAAGCAAGTCCCCACCCCTGCTTATTGCTTTTTGCAATTGAAGCAGGGGACTTCCTTGATTTGGTTAAAAACATAGTAAACTTATCAGCAAACTAAAAGAGTCCTTAAAAATCAGCTTTTTTTGCTGATTTTTAAAGACTCTCAACTTAGATTAACTTATTAAGACTGCGCTTTTAAAAATGCTTCGATTTCACTTTGTTTTGCTTTCACAGACCCCTGAACCATTGGAGGTCTTCCTCCACCCCTTCCATTTAAGGTCTGATTCATTTCTTTTGAAATATTCGTAATCTCTTTCTTTGAAGAACCAAGAATATAACGATACCCCTCCGCATCTGTCCCAATAAATGCTCCGCAGATTCCATCTGTTATTCTCATTACATCATTGACGAAATTTCTTACTGCCACGGTATCTAATGTTTCTTCGAATAAGAGCACGCAGGTACCTCCGGCTTTATCTCTTTTAATACTCCTTTTAAGTACTGTTCCTGCAAAATCCGAATTTTTTCTTTCTGTGCCTCCACTTCTTTTTGCAGACGCTCTACTGCTTCCGCAACGGAATCCGGTTTTGCAGAAAGTTTTCTTGAAATTGTTACGACACTTGCTTCTTTTTGATTATAATCCAAAAGCGCACGGAAACCGCAGACCATCGAAACTCTCATTCCACCCTTGTATTTAATTGCACCGATTAATTTAATTAAGCCAATCTGACCGGTAGCATCTACGTGCGGTGCACAGCAGGCACAGCTGTCCCAGCCCGGAATCACTACGATACGAACCTGTCCTTCGATTTCTATTTTGCTTCTGTAAGTCATCGTTTCAAGTTCTTCTTTTGTCGGATACAACACTTGAATTTTTACATTATCGGCAACTGCTTGATTTGCTTCCCATTCTATCTCTTTTAAATCAGTTTCTGTAAGCATGCCGTCAAAATCCATCGTTACCTCTTCATTTCCAAGATGAAATCCTACATTGTTGTAGCCAAAACGACGGTTCACGATTCCAGATACAATATGCTCTCCGGTATGCTGCTGCATTTTGGAAAATCGTTCTTTATAATTTAATCTTCCTGTAACTTTGCTTCCCTGCTCAATTGCGTCTGTTACATAATGGGTTACAATCTCATTTTTTTCCTGTACATCAACGACTTTTACTTCTTTTTCTCCCACAAGAAGGACTCCGGTATCTGCATACTGACCGCCTCCTTCCGGAAAAAATGCTGTTTGATCCAGTATGACTTCAAACATACCGTCTTTTCCCTGCATACAACTTTCAACTGTTGCTGTAAATTCTTTGATACTGCTATCCTGATAAAATAATTTTTCTGTCATTTTACTAAAATCCTTTAGTCCCCGTATACACGAATTACTTTTGAAACTTTCTGCACAACACTCATGCCTTCAATAATCATCATGGCATCATTGAAGTTTCCTTCTTTTACTTTTGAAGTTACAACAACAAGTTCTGCTAATTCGCCCTCTTTGTTTTTCTGGATAACCTGAGCAATACTTACATTATTATTTCCAAATACACTTGCAATACTTGCGAGTGTACCGGCACAATCCGATACATGCATTCTTAAAAAGAAACGGCTTTCCATCTCATCTGCCTTTTTCAGAGGAAGCTGTTTATAGCAGGTGCAGCCAATTCGTCCCGTACATTCAAATACAATATTTCTTGCTACATCAAAAACATCCCCTGCAATTGCACTGGCTGTCGGCAATTCGCCTGCTCCTCTTCCATAGAACATCGCATCACCTACGGCATCTCCGGTTAAAAAGACTGCATTAAAAGAATCATTTACTGTCGCAAGAGCATGCGTCTCCGGAATCAGCATTGGACGTACGCTGACTTCAATTCCGTTTTCTGTATTTCTTGCCACACCTAATAACTTAATCACACAGCCTAATTCTTTTGCATAACGGATATCTTTTGCGGAAATCTGTGTAATCCCCTCTGTAATAACATCGTCAAATGTGACTCTTGAATTAAATGCAATTGATGCCATAATTGCCATTTTTCTTCCGGCATCTAATCCCTGAATATCTGCAGTCGGGTCAGCTTCTGCATAGCCAAGCTCGGTTGCAAGGGCAAGTGCCTGTGCAAACTCCATTCCCTCCTGAGTCATTTTCGTTAAGATAAAGTTTGTTGTACCATTTACGATTCCCATGATTTCCGTAATATGATTTGCAGCCAGACACTGCTTTAATGGACGGATAATCGGAATACCGCCTGCAACTGCGGCTTCAAATAAGAAATCACAGTTATGCTCTGCGGCACACTCCAATAATTCCTGTCCATGAGAAGCTACTAAATCCTTATTTGCAGTTACAACATGTTTTCCCGCATTTAATGCCTCTAAAATATAAGTTCTTGCCGGCTCGATTCCGCCCATAACTTCAATTACAATTTCAATGGATTCATCTTCTAAAATTGTTTTCCAGTCATTTGTCAGAATTTCCGGATTTTCTACCTTAGCAGATGCTTTCTTTAAGTTGCGCACCAGAATTTTCTCAACTTCTACAACTGCACCGATTTTATGCGGCATTTCCTCTTTCTGATTTCTTAAAACTTTATAAACTCCACTTCCTACTGTTCCAAGACCAAGCAGTGCTGCTTTTATTACTTTCTCGCTCACAATTTATCCTCTTTCTTTATCACTTTATTTGTTCTCTCTTTACGAATCGGATTTTGCACATGTTCTACAAATCCTTTTTTCATTTTTGTATTTCGCTGAAACGCTTTGCTTAAACCACCCAACTTATTATATACCCAGAAAGAATGTACTAAAACCGTATTTACCTTTCCGATTTTCTCTTTCGTCGTTCCGGTATAGTTTGTTCCGCCACATTCAAATTTTGTACCCTTCATGATTTCTGTGATTAAATCAGATTCACAGGTAATATCATCCGGTATTTCTGTATAGGCAAGTCCCACACAATCCTGTCTGTGCGCATCACTTCCACCTGTTCCGGTCAACCCATACTTATCTGCAATTTTCTGAGCTTTTCCATTTACTTCCTGTGATTCACATGCATTAAAAGTTTCCATGAAATCAAATTCCTTTAAAATCTCCGGATTTCTCTGATAAGCCTTTGCATTCATAAAACTCATATATTTTTCCCCACATGGATGCGCCGGTCCTAAGATTCCGCCATAATTATGCACAATCGGAATTAACATCTGAATCGGCATTCCACGAAGCTCCAAAAGCCGAAGCTTAATGGTCTCCGGCATAATAACAATAATGTGTCCTGCATCTAACGTATCATACTCAATTCCTTTTAATACCAGAAAATCTTCATGCTTTTTACCTTTAATAAATTTTTTCCAGTGCCGGTAACCACGATAAGAATCATGGTCTGTAACCAGCATTCCCCCAAATCCATTTTGTTTTAACAGGGTAATATACTCATCAATTGGAACTTTCCCATCGATAGAACCCTCTTTTGTGTGACAGTGCATGTCTATTTTCATAACAAACAACACCTCCTCCGATTTACCTACACAATCTCTTTTGTATCTTTCTCTTATTCTGCACTCATTCCAAAACGTGCCAGTAAATTATCAAAATGCTGAAGCTGAACAACCAGATTGAATCCATAAGGATTAATTACCATACCAAGTGCTTCCGGCATAATAATTTTTTTAATATTTTTAAAATCAATCATCATTGCACGATATTTGCCTTCACGATTTAATTTTGAAAATTCAACGGTATCAGTAAAAATCGGAAGCATAAATTTGTCTTCTTTACTTTTTAAATAGAACACCTTTAATGCTTCTTTTTTCTGTTCTTCTTCTGTTTTCCCTTCCTGAGGTTTTTCGACTGCAATCATAAATTTACTTTTTACCAGATTGGCAGCCATCTCTTCTTCCAGTTCTTTAATATTCTCTTTTTCTTCCATTGGAACTTCTCTTCTTAATTCCTGCATAAAATAAGTTCCTGTAATCTGCAGTGCCGGATTCTCAAGTGGTCTCTTATCCTCTGGAATTTTTTCTAATATTGGACGTTTGACAATCTCTGTCAGCTCAAATTCTGTTGTCTGTTCTTTTTCTACAAATACCACCGCATTGACGCCAAGCGTAAATAAACTGGTAAAAAATGGAAGATATCCTTTATTTTCGATTTTTGCCGGAATTAATTTATGTTTCTGCTCTATCATATAAGGCTTTGCAGCCTCTTTCATATCATCCTCGACTTCAAATATCCAAACCTGGTCATTAAAATTCTCCTTATCACAAACTACAAACGGGTTATGCGTTCCCGCATTGATAAGCAGATAGAACTGCTCCATTTTCTGCAGTTTCTGCAGGCTTTCGATTTTGCTTTTTTCCATGTCTTAAGTCTCCTGTTGTATTTTTCATTTATCCTCTTTCTTTTAGTATACACCTATAAAAGAATTTTGTCGTTATTTTTTTATAAATATAAATGAAAAAGAACCAAACAGACCATTTTCGTCCATTTGGTTCTCCTCTGTTCTTATTTATTTACATACTTCTTCGTAAAGATTTCTGCCCTTAGAATCAATTACTACGATAACCGGAAGATTTTCTACTTCAAGTTTACGGATTGCTTCTGTTCCAAGGTCATCATAAGCAATAACTTCTGCTTTTTTAATACATTTTGAAAGCAGAGCTCCTGCACCGCCAACTGCGGCAAAAAATACCGCACCATTTCTTACGATTGCATCCGTTACTTCTTTTTTACGTTTTCCTTTTCCAATCATTCCGGTTAAACCTAAATCTAATAAACGTGGTGCATATTTATCCATACGGCTTGCAGTTGTAGGACCTGCCGAACCAATTGGACGTCCTTCTCTTGCCGGTGTCGGTCCCATATAATAAATCACATTTCCTTCTAATTCAATTGGAAGTTTTTCTCCTCTGTCAAGTGCCTGGTCCATGCGAAGATGCGCTGCATCTCTTGCCGTATATACCGTTCCTGTAATATATACATAATCCCCTGCTTCTAAAGTTTTTACTTCTTCTCTGTCGAGAGGTGCTTTGATATGTCTATCCATAATTCTTCTATTCCTCCGTATTAGATTTCTCTTACAATATGACGGTTTACATGACAGCAGATATTAATTGCTACCGGAAGTCCTGCAATGTGAGTTGCATAAGTATTGATGTTGACTGCAAGTGCTGTTGTATCTCCACCAAGACCTGCCGGTCCAAGACCAATCTGATTGATTTTCTCAAGCAGTTCTTCTTCGAGTGCTTTTACGTGAGGAAATTCAGAATGAACACCGATTTCTCTTGTCAGTGCTTTCTTTGCAAGAATTGCTGCTTTCTCAAATGTTCCACCAATTCCAACACCAACAACAACCGGAGGACAAGCGTTCGGACCTGCTTCTTTTACAGCACCGATAATTGCTTCTTTTACTCCTTCAATTCCATCTGCCGGTTTTAACATGATGATTTTACTCATGTTTTCACTTCCAAATCCTTTTGGAGCAACTGTAATTTCTACTTTGTCTCCAGGAACGAGTTCATAATGGATAATTGCAGGAGTATTATCTTTTGTATTTACACGCTCAAGAGGATCTCCCACTACCGATTTTCTTAAATATCCTTCTGTATAACCCTGTCGCACTCCTTCATTGACTGCATCTTCCACGCTTCCACCTTCAAAATGTACATCCTGTCCGATTTTTAAAAATACAACTGCCATTCCGGTATCCTGACAAATCGGAATCATATCTTTTCCTGCAATATCAAGATTTTCCAATAACTGACCTAAAATCTGTTTTGCAAGCGGTTTTGTTTCTTTTTCATATGCATTTTTCATTGCCTGTGCCATATCCGGTGCCAGATAGTGGTTTGCCTGAATGCACATTTCTTTTATGTTTGTTGTTAATGTCTCTACATTTACTGTACGCACGATTCTTTTCTCCTCTTTCTTTTACTTCAATTGATTTTTCACTTCAATACGGTTAAAATCTTTTAAACTTTCTCCCTGATGTTTACCCATCAGACCAATCAACATATAATAACCGGTTCTTGGATCTACCGGATACTCTTTTACAAGTGTAAAATCTTCGATTTTGCCTGTACTGCTTACATGCATACGCGGTCCTAAACATTCTAATATCCAGTCTCCGATTTGTACATGCTTTTCGTCATAATAAGAAACCGATAAATCTTTTGCCACTGCTTCTCTTACTTTCTCTTCCAATTTATACAAATCTACATCCGGTTTTTCTTCAAATTCCAACACGAATCCATGACGAACATCCGATCTTGGTCCATCCTGTGCATACCCATCTCCCATAAAATGAACACATAAATCTTCCAACGTATGTGCCATTTTTCTGTATTTTACAGATTTATGTACAATGCCTGCTATATTTTCCGGTAATGGACCAAACATGCTTGGTCTGGTAATAATAATTTCTTCCCCAATTCCAACTAACAAGTCTGCATTTCTGTGAAGCAAAGGATAAATCAAATCAAAATGCTCCACAATCACCATTTTTCCATTGTTTGCTGCCTCTAAAATTGCCTCTGCCAGTTCATGCATCTGGGTAAATGCAGATTCAAACCGAATGTCCAGATGATAAGTGTGCGGTGCAAACGGGTCTGTTAAATCTTCTGATAAAAGCGGAAGCGGACGAATATTGACTCCCTCATCATCATTTGTCAAATCGATCCCAGGAAACATTCCTTTAATTAAAAGACTTTTTCCTGCTCCCGCATCCCCGATAATCCCAATAATATGATCAAACGGACTTAAATACATCTGGCTTAGCTGGATTCCTAAATCTGTCATTCTTCTACTGCCTCTTGGCGCAAAATAAAAACTGTACAGATTTCCTTCCTGCATTTGTTTTGAATATGCCATATCTTTTCCCTCTTAATAAAAATAGCCAGACCGCCCCAAAACAAACGCTTCAGGACAGTCTGGCATCTTTTTTTCTTTAAGTCTCCACTACTTATTGCTTTTCACAATTGAAGCAGGGGACTTTCCTGATTCGATTAACTTCTTGCTTTACGAAGCGCAATAATTCTTTCCATTTCATTATAAACAATCATGTAACCTTCATCTACACCCATACCTGGTTTTGCAAGAATCTGGTCTGGCTGTGTTGCCATTGCGCAGTTTACGCAAACCTGTGCAGAACGGTCTGTTTCATTACAAGTACCACCCTGGTAAGCTCCAAATCCTTTTTCTTTGCAGTAAAGAACTGCTTCTACGATATTATTGATTCCACCAAGGTCCGGTGTTTTAATCTGAGCCATATGACCTGCTTTATTGTCTGCGAAATATTTTACATCTTCTAATGTATTACACCATTCGTCGGCAACCAATTCTACATTAATGCCTCTCTTATCAACTTCTTCTCTTAAGCCTTTTAAGCAAAGCATCTGTTTTTCTCTTTCTTCTGCATCCATCGGTCCTTCAATTCTTAAATGGAAAGGTTTTGCAGCTTCTTCAAGTTCTGCAAGATAATCTGCCATAGCGGTAAAGTTATCTACTCCGAAGATTGCACCGATTGTTCCATATACGTCGATATGGAATACCGGCATATAACTTTCATCATGGCGAAGTTTTAATACACGATCTCTCAACCATTCTACATATTCTTTTAAGATTTCACCATGTTCGCCAAGTTTTGTCTTTACATTATTGATTAATGCATGAGGCATAACGGCTGCACCTTTTAAAATCATCTTATCAGAGTTATCATAACGGTTATCACCGGACTGTGTAAAGATTGGAATTGGTTTATCAGATACAGTTGTACCATATTCGTCTGCTACTACTTCGCACATCAGACGTTTTGTGGATTTTGCTACTGCATCAAGAATCGCCTGGCTGACACCATAACGGATTGCTGTGTGAAGTCTCTTTCCTTCTACCTGAAGGTTTTCTACCATTCACAAAGTCCTTTAAAGCTGTCTGCTTCTTTTCCAACCAGCTCCGGTTTGATATATTTATCGATAATCGGAATGAAATCTTCTGCAAGGAAGAGAGGGTCTCTTCCGCCTGCTCCTGAATACTGAACGGCTGCACAATCACCCCACGCAATCTGTCCGTCTTCAAGGATTAACATAACAGAGATTGCTTCTCCTGCCTGTCTTACGGATTTAAATCCCGGTGTTACGGTTTCTCCAAAATAAGCCGCACCATCTGCTACTGCACCTTTTTTGATGGCTCTCTGGTCATCAAAGAAAAATCCTGTTCTTGCTTTTGAGCAAACTACATCCACAATTTTCATAATATTCTTCTCCTATTTTTTATGTAAAATTTGTTTTTTGATTTTTTCTTTGTCTTTATAGTCTCTTTGAGACTAATTTTGGTATTTCAATTTTGATATCTCATCTAACTTAATTTTTTGGTTTACCTACAGACGTCCTTTACTGATTGCATAAACATCATCGATTGTCATCTGGAAAGAAGCTTTTCTCTTTTCCATTTTTGCTCTGTGTTCGATTTTGCCTCTGTTGAAATCAGCAAGTTCTCTTGGAAGTGGAACATTAGCTACATTTAAGTAACGAACTGCACCTTCAAAGTCACGAGCCGGAAGCATTTTTCCTGCATTGTATTTACTTGGAGCAAACGGAATATCAAGAACTCCGGCTTTTACTGCACGAACAGCACCAAGTGCCAAATCTCCCATTCCAAGTTCAAAGCATTTATCTACAATCGCACAAGTTTCCCCTTTAATGATTGCTTTTTCCAGTTCAAGAGCAGAACTCTTTAACTCCTGGTCAGCTAACAGAGAAATTGCCTGCTTAGTACAACGAAGACCCTGTGCATTTGCTTCCATTGTCGGAACACCCATTGCTTCATGCGGTGTTTTTACGATAACTTTTGTTGCTTTTGCAAGTGCTGCTACAGAACTTCCCCATGAAATAACACCAAATGCTTTTGCTTCATCCTGTGGGAATCCACCCATCCACTGATGAAGAACACTTGTTACAACAACATCTGAATATCCGTAACGGTCTAAGTACTCTTCTGTCAATTCTTCCAGTACACGAAGTGCTGCAACGTCCTGTACCAGGTTACCGCACTGACCATATCCAACGGTTACATTTCTTACACCCTGTTCTGCCGCAAGCAGCGCTTCGATAATCGCTACTGCATTTGACATGGACGGCGGAACTAATGTACCGGTTAATGGACCATAAGGCTCACGGTTAATCGAGATACCTGCTTCTTCATAGATACCGGTCAGACGGTCTACATACTGCCAGTCATAAATAGTTCTTTCAAGCGGAACATCTTTTGCATAAGGAATGTTGTAAGAAATACCGCCGCCTTCATAACTGGTAAATCCACCTGCATAGCAGATTTCAGTTAACAGTCTGGCATCTGGAGTACCATGACGAACCTGAACCGGAATATCAAGGTTTTCGATAATCGTACGGCAACCGGATACACCATGGTTGACTGCCGGAAAACCATTTAACATAGATTTCTGAGTACGAACAGATTCTTTAATTCCATCCTCAGCTTCTTTATAACGATTCTGTCTGGTATAAGAATCAATCGTTGTCGGAAGTAAATCTGCCTCTCCTTTATCCTGCAGATACTGAAGCAGTTTTACATGTTCATCAATTAAAGCGACTCCGGCTCTTGGCTGAATCAGAGTTCTTCTCTCTGCTTTTGCTTTTGCCAGTTTCTTTGAAAAGCTCTTGCTTTCTGGCATTGCTTTATGATAGGCAACAGATTCATCAAAGTCAACTTCTTTTCCTGTTGGCCACTGCTCTAAAATCTCTTTGCGGATTCCGTAAAATTCGTCATCCGACATTTTTTTATTTCTCAAGTCCATAATAAGCAATCTCCTTCTTCATAATCTCCAGCGCAGCAAGCGGATAATGCTGAGAAAGCAGTCCCATTGCTGCCAGAATATACTTTCTGTCTATCAGGATTTCAGCCTTTTCCGGTCTTAATGAACCAGGCTTGCTCTCATCAAACAGTGCATATTTTGCAACTTCTTCTGTATGTTTTGCATGAATTAACGCTCCACCTGTTGCAACCACGTATTTTACTCTTCTTAAGTCTTTTCCACTCTGTACATAAGTCAGACCACAAGGAGTAAAGACCTGCTCCAGCGAACCGGAGTGACGTTCTACTGCTGTTTCTACTGCTGCACAGGCAAGTGCATAATCCATTTTTTCCATTTCTTCATTATCCGGTATGTAATCTGTATGCTGTTCCAGCCAGCTTACCAGTTCAACTACACGATTTTTATTGATACCGGAAATTTTACTCAGTCTGCGCTCTCCGACAGCTTCTAAAATACCCTTTACACTGTAACGCATTCCGATATCGCCTTCCACCGTTCGTTTGGTATAAGGTTCCGGAAGCCCTTTTATTACAGTGGAAGCATTTGCCGGATTTCCATCTGCTACAGAATAGACATCTGTGGTCGCACCACCCAGGTCTACACCAACTAATTCCCCTATTCCCGGAACTTCTTCCCATCCATCGGATAACAGCTCCATTGCAACAAGCATTGCGGATGGTGTCGGCATGATAATTCCGGAAACCAAATCCATTGCTTTTGTAAGCCCTTTGCCCTGCACAATCCGATTCAGAAAAATTTCACGTATCTGTTTCTGCGTCGGCTCTATATTAATTTCTCCCAGTTTTGGCATTACGTTTTCGCAAATATAGACAGTACGTCCTTCTAAAATCTCTTCGCACTCATCTGCTGCGTTTCTGTTCCCTGCAAGCACAATCGGACAATCATAGCTTAATCCTGCAAGCATTTTTGCATTGTATAAAATGCACTCGGAGTTTCCTCCGTCTGTTCCTCCCGATAACAAAATAATATCCGGATGATAATCTTCTATTTCTTTTAAATCTCCTTTTGTAAGTTCAAAAGAATACGTTTTCCATACTTTTGCTCCGGCTCCAAGAGATGCTTCCCTTGATGCCTGAGCAGTCAGCTCTGGCACAAGACCAATTGAAACCATTTTTAATCCGCCGGCTGCGCTTGAGCAGGCATATTTTTCTTCAAATTCAAGGTGTCCCGTGGTCTGTTCCAGAATCTTGATTGCATTTTCAAGACCTTCGTTAATATCGGTCTCTACGGTTGTGTAAGCTGCTGCTGTTCCAAGAATCTCGCATGCTTCTACATCAACCGCTGTTACTTTTGTATTTGTACTTCCAAAATCCACCAACAAAATCGGTTTCATTTTTTCACCACCCCGATGTTATGCTAATACCGCTTCCGGTTTTTCTACTTTTAAATCCTCGTATAAAGCAGCTACTGTTGTTTCCGGTGCTGTACCAGGTCCAAATACACGGTCAAAGCCCATTGCTTTGAAACGTTTTTCCACTTCATCAAATGGCTGTTTTCCAACTACAATATTTCCGCCTACATATAAAAGAATATCTTTTAATCCGGATTCATCGCATTTATCACGGAGTCCACGGCAATCTAATTCGCCATGACCGTAAAGAGATGAAACTAAAATTGCATCCGCATTTGTTTCAATTGCTGCTGCAATATATTCTTCCTGAGAAACCATAACACCCAGGTTTACGACTTCAAATCCTGCTTCTTCAAACGCATGCTGTAAAATGCTGATTCCGACAGCGTGTACATCTGCGCCGATTACGCCGATTACTAATTTCTTCTTATCCATTGTAAAACCGCTCCCTTCCGGTTATTTATAATGTATTTTTTATTGTATCTAACAGTGTTCCGTCTCTATATAATACGTTTGCTACTACCCTGTTGCCTAATTCTACCTTCTTCGGAACACCGGTAATTTTCTCTGCAATTTCTTTTAACTCGGTAATTTCTTTAACCGGAAGACCGGCTTTGATTAATTTTTCTTTTAATTCTTTCCGTTTTGGATTGACTGCAATTCCTCTCTGCGTTACAATTACATCTATGGTATCACCCGGTGTAGATTTGCATAACACCTGGTCTACGATAAGAGGAAGTCTTGCACGAATCAGCGGTGCTACAACAATGGCTAGTTTTGCACCTGCTGCTGTATCGCAATGTCCACCGGAACCTCCCATAATGTTTCCATTGGAATCAGTGTGTACATTTACATTAAAATCAGTGTCAACCTGGGTGGCTCCCAGAATGACTACATCAAGACTGTCCACTGCAGCACTTTTTGCTGCCGGAGATGCGTAACGCATGGCTGAAATCTCCTGATGTTTTGGATTTTCACGGATTGATTCAATGGCTTTTAAATCAAAACACTGTACATCCAGAATTGTATCAAAATAACCTTTGTTTGCCATATCTACTAAATACCCGGTGATACCGCCCATACAGAAACTACCTTTGATATGGTCTTTTTCCATCATTTCTTCCACATATTTTGCAACTGCCAGTGAGGCTCCACCAGCACCTGTCTGGAAAGAAAATCCATCTTTTAAATATCCGGAATTTTTTACTACCTTTGCTGCAAGTGCTGCAATTCTAAGCCCAACTGGGTCTCTTGTAATTTTTGTTGTTCCGGAAACAATCTTTGTTGGGTCCCCTATCTGTTCTACTTCTACCACATAATCTACATAACCTTCTGCGATGGAAGTATCTTTTAATGGATAAGGTACCAAATTATCTGTCAGTACGACAACCTTATCTGCATGCATTGCATCTGAGAACGCATATCCCATAGAACCACAGGCTGATGGTCCATATTTTCCGCTGCAGTTACCCATATTATCTGCACACGGTGCTGCTAAAAATGCAATGTCAATTTTAGAAGAACCATTTTCCATATCTCCGGCTCTACCTCCGTGGCTTCGGAAGATAACCGGCTTTTCCAAGATGCCCTGCGAAATGGCTTTTCCGACTTCGGCACCCATATAGTTACACTCAAGTCCTGTAACTACTCCATTTTTAATATGTTCAATAATTGGTTTATGTACATCGAAGATGGAACTTGCATTGACTGTTAAGTCTTTGATTCCCATACTGGCTGCTTCTTCGAGTACCATATTTAACACATAGTCTCCATTTCTCATGTGATGATGAAAGGAGATTGTCATTCCGTCCTTTAAGCCAGTTTTTTCAATTGCTTCTCTTACGGACGCTAATAATTTACTCATCAAACGCACCTCCGTAAATTGCTTTTTCCATTTCAAGTACCTGGGAAGCACGTTTTACAATCGGTGCATCAATCATTTTTCCTCTAAGAGAAATAACTCCTTTTCCCTGTCTCTTTCCTTCTTCAATCGCATCCATGACATCATGTGCATAAGCGATTTCTTCTTCTGTAGGAGAGAATACTTCATTAACAATATCAACATGTCGCGGAGAAATGACTGCTTTTCCTGCAAATCCCAGACTCTTGGCAAATTCAGTATCTTTTCTAAGCCCTTCCATATCCTCTACATCGGTAAACGGTGTATCGTAGGCTTCAATTCCACAAGCTCTTGCTGCAAGCACCAGTCTTGTTCTTGCATAAAAGATTTCCTGTCCTTCTTTTGTTCGCTTACAATGCATGTCAGCCGTAAAATCTTCTCCTCCTAAGAAGATTCCAATGACTCTTTTATCTGCGGAAGCGATTTCAAAAGATTTTTCCACACCAAGTGCTGTCTCGATTAACGGAAGAATTTTTACAGTTCCCTCTTCTATTCCCGCTTTCTTCTCTACCTCTGCCATGTATGCGGAAACTTCCTGAATCATCTCGGCTCCGCTTACTTTTGTTGGCATAATAACATCTGGTTTTAAAGGAATGATGGCCTCCAAATCCTCTTTCCAGAATTTTGTATCCGTCGGATTGATACGTACAACTGTCTCGCAGGCATCAAATGACTGATACTTTAATGTATTTCTGACAAGACTCTGGCTGCATCTTTTTCATCCGGAGATACTGCATCTTCCAAATCGAAAATGATGGTGTCAGCTCCTAATGTATCACCATTAATCAGCATGTTTGGTGTATTGCCTGGTAAAAATAACATGGTTCGTCTCATGATTCTAAAACTCCCCCTCTTTTTAATGCTGTCTCCATTCGTGCTCGAATAACGCAATCGAGTGCACCTTTATCTTTGATATAAATTTTTCCTGTAGATATCTCAAATTCATTTAGTGTATCTACCACAGCTCCCCGAATAGAATCCAGATGCTGATTGGCTACAACAGAGTCAATTTCCAGAGTCAGTTCTTTGTCATCTGGTTCAATCTGGATAAACAAATCACTGGATTCCAGGGTTCCTGCTACTGCATTTTTTAAAATTTTCACAGGCTGTCACCTCTTGTCTTTCCCTCTTTTTTATCTATGCTTAAAGCTTAATTTTTTATTTTGTGATTATTCTACAACACTTTTTGAAACGTCGGCCTTGGCCAGAATTTTCTGTTCGTGTTCAATTGCTTTTTTCTCAAGCACTTCTACTTCTTTTGTTGTTTCCGCTACAAATGCTTCATCTTTGATGGATTCCAGATTAATTTTTACATTAAACAGTGCTCCAAGAACTGCGGTTCTTGCCATCATAGTTGCTACTAAAGCATCTGTTACTGCTGTTTTATTTCCTTTTGTTACCATTACTTCCGCATAAGGCATAATCTCATAAGCGCGTTTTGCAACTGATAACGGTACTGCAACGGCTGCTTTTAATCCATTCTGCATTGCTTCCTGACGAGCTGCCTTTTCTTCCTCTGTTTCTTTTGGCAGTGTCAGTGCCTGCATATATAAATCAAAAGATTCACTGTCTCTTTTGATGTCATCTAAAAGATGTTCACAGATTGCATGCATCGGTTCGATGGCAGCTTTCATTTCTTCTTCTACTTCTGCATATTTTTTCTTGCCAATGGTAAGACCTGCTACCATTTCAGTTAACGCTGCTGCTAATGAACCAGCGAGGGCGGAAATACTTCCGCCCCCAGGTACAGGTTCATTTGAGGCAGTTTGCATGGCAAATTCTTGAACGGTCATATTTTTCATGTCAATACCTCTTTCGTTTTACTCTTAATTATAAACGTGTTTCCAGAACCTGGTCAGTTGTGAATTTCGTTTCAAATCCGCAGTTGCTTTCTTCCAAATTGTTCAGTCCCAGATAGTATGCTGCACAGTCTACCAATGCCTGAAGAGGAACGAGTCCAATAATCTCGCTTCCCATTACATTTACACCGTAGCGTCTTGCTTCCATACGAACAGTTTCAAACACTGTATAAATAGAAGTTTTTGTATAGTTTGTAAGATTCATAGATACCTGAGCAACATTTTTGCTTGGGTCTTCTTTGTTCTCTAACAGAACGCCCATAGCTTTACAATATTTGAATCCACCTTTGATATTACGAATCTTATCAGCGATCTTCTGTGCAATTTCAACACTTGATGTGCTTAAATTAATGTTGTATGCAATAAGCGGCATTCTTGCTCCGATTACAGTTGCACCACCGGTTGGGTGAATGGTGCTTGGTCCGATATCCGGAGTCCATGTTTCTGGATCAGCTGCAATTTTTTCTGCCATTCCTTCAAACTGTCCTTTACGGATTGTTGCAAGGTTTGCACTGTGTTTTAAACCTTTTGCAGAATCTTCATATAAGAAGAACGGCTGACCGAATTTTTCTGCTGCTTCTGTAGCAACTTCTTTTGCAAGTGCATCTGCTTCTTCTACTGTTGTTCCACGGATTGGAATGAAAGGAACTACGTCTACACAGCCCATACGAGGATGCTGTCCTACATGTTTTGTCATGTCGATTAATTTTACTGCTGTTCCGATTGCTGTTACCATTACTTCTTTTAACGGCTCTGGCTCTCCGATTACTGTTACAACACTTCTGTTATGGTCTGCATCAGAAGAATAATCAAGAAGTTTTACTCCCTCTACATCACGGAAGCAATCGATAATTGCGTCAAATGTTTTTTTGTCCTTTGCCTCACTAACGCTGAAATTTGGTACACATTCAATGATTTTTTCCATTGCCATAGTTCTCTTTTCTCCTTTATAATTATGTAAATATTTAAAAGTTGCCGTTTTTTAAAACACACACTTATTTTTATTTCCATTCTTTGTGATATACAGTCTCGCCCGCTTTGATTACAGTCTCAACCAGGTTAATTGCTGTGTGATATGGCATATAATGAATGGATGGGAATTTCAGGAATATGATATCTGCCTGTTTTCCCACTTCGAGGCTTCCGATTTTATCGGCTCTGTCCACTGCTGCCGCACCATTAATGGTAAGAGCAGTAATGACTTCCTCGATTGACATGTTCATATAAATACATCCAAGTGCCACCATAAGTGGAATGGAATTTGAAAAACAACTTCCCGGATTCAAGTCAGAAGCCAGTGCACTGCACAGCCTTCATCAATCATTTTTCTTGCCGGTGCATATTCTTCTTTTAAACCAAATGCGGTTAACGGAAGAATGGTACTGATGACTCCTGCATCCCTCATCTGACGGATTCCTTCATCTGATGCTTTTAATAAATGGTCTGCCGAAACTGCTCCAACTCTTGCAGCCAGTTCAGAACCGCCAAGCTGGTAAATCTCATCTGCATGAATTTTCAGCTTGAATCCCATTTCTTTTGCTTTTGTCATATAGTACTCGGAATCTTCTACAGAAAATACATTTTTCTCGGTAAAGATATCCGCAAATTCTGCAAGACCTTCCTCTTTTACAATCGGCATGACATGATTTAACTGTTCATCCAAAAATTCTTTCTCTTTGCCTTTCCATTCTGGCAGAACACTGTGAGGTCCTAAGAATGTGGAAACAATATCAACCGGATGTTTTTCATTTAGGTTTTTCATTGCGCGCAGCATTTTTAATTCTGTCTCGCAGTCCATACCGTATCCGCTCTTTCCTTCTACGGTAGTCACACCAAATTCCAGCATACGGTTTAAGCGTTCTTCACCTGTTTCCATCAGTTCCTCTAAGGAGGCTTCTCTTGTTGGAACTACGGTGCATTAATGCCACCGCCGCGTTCCATGATAGACATGTAACTGTCGCCTTTCAGTCTCCAGGAAAATTCATCTGCTCGATATCCGCCAAAGATAAAGTGTGTATGGGAATCTACGAAACCCGGCATTACAGTTTTGCCTGTCGCATCGATTACTTCATACTCATCATTTATCTGTTTGTCTAATTCTTCTGTTGTACCAACTGCCACAATTTTATCATCGTGAATGATTACGGCTCCATCTTTAATCAGACCAATATCTGACATTTCTTTTCCATGTTTCGGTGCACTACCTTTACAGGTAACTAACTCAGATGCATGACGTATATAGCGTTTTTTCATGTCTGTTATCTCCTAATTTTAGTGATGTGTATGATGATGTGGTTCTACCACTACATCTTTGCATACTCTTTCAATTAATTCGTCGCTTGCAAGGTAAGGCATTGTAACATAATCCTGACCTTCTCTGATTCTGTTGTATTCTGCTACAGTTTCGATAGAGTGTTCGCATCTGCCCCAGCTTCTTCTTGATACACCAATCATAGTATCCCACGGAATAGCCGCTTTTAAGATTTCGTCTACTCTTTCGCTTCCGTCAAGTACCATACCGAATCCACCGTTGATGGATTTGCTGATACCAACACCACCGCCGTTGTGAAGAGCTACAAGACTCATTCCACGTGCAGCGTTTCCTGCGTAGCAATGTACAGCCATATCTGCTGTAATATTAGAACCATCGTAAATATTAGATGTTTCTCTGTATGGTGAATCTGTACCGCCTGTATCATGATGGTCACGTCCAAGCATTACCGGTCCGATTTCTCCATTTCTTACCATTTCATTGAATTTCAGAGCAATATCTCTTCTTCCAAGAGCATCCTGATATAAAATACGGCACTGAGTACCAACTACCAGTTTGTTCTTTTCCGCATCACGAATCCAAATCCAGTTATCTCTATCCTGGCTTCTTCTTTCTGGATTAATGATTTCCATTGCAGCGTGGTCTGTTTTTCTTAAATCTTCCGGTTTTCCGGATAAGCAGCACCATCTGAATGGGCCATATCCATAATCAAACAGTTCTGGTCCAAGAATATCTTCTACATAAGATGGGAAAATGAATCCTTCGCTTGTATCTTCACCATTCTTTGCGATATCTTTTGCGCCTGCATCAAATACAGCTCTCATGAAGGAGTTACCGTAATCGAAGAAGTAAGCTCCTCTTTCTACGAGTGTTTTGATTAAGTGATAATGTTTTACTAATGTCTGATCTACTAATTCACAGAATTTATCTTTATCATTTGCAAGCATTTCTGTACGTTCTTCGAATGTCAGACCCTGTGGGCAGTAACCTCCGTCGTATGGCACATGGCAGCTTGTCTGGTCAGATAACAGTTCAATCTTGATATTGTTATCAACTGCATACTGCAGTAAGTCTACGATATTTCCATGGTAAGCAATGGATACTGTTTCTTTCTTATCCATGTATTCCTGTGCAACTTTGAATGCTTCTGCTGCATCTTCAATTACAAGGCTTACCCATCCCTGGCTGTGACGTGTTTCAATTCTGGAAGCATCTACTTCTGCGATGATACCAACACCACCGGCGATTTCGATTGCTTTTGGCTGAGCTCCACTCATTCCGCCAAGACCACTTGTTACAAACAGATGTCCGGCAAGGTCACCATCCTGAGGTACTCCGAGGAATTTTCTACCTGCATTTAAGATTGTGTTGAATGTACCATGTACAATACCCTGAGGTCCGATGTACATCCATCCACCGGCTGTCATCTGTCCGTAGGAAGAGCATCCCATTGCTGTTGCTTTTGCCCAGTCTTCCGGATTATCGAACATACCAACCATCAGACCGTTTGTTACGATAACTCTTGGGCTTGTTTTATGAGATTTGAAAAGACCCATTGGATGACCACTCATCATTACCAGAGTATGTTCATCTGTCAGTTCTTCCAGATATTTTTTAATTAACTGATACTGCATCCAGTTCTGGCAAACCTGTCCTGTTTCTCCATAAGTTACTAATTCGTAAGGATATAAAGCAACTTCATGGTCAAGGTTGTTATCAATCATAACCTGGAATGCTTTACCTTCTACGCATTTTCCTTTATATTCATCGATTGGTTTTCCGTAAATTCTTTCCTTTGGCATGAAACGATATCCATAGATACGACCTCTTGTCAGAAGTTCGTCTAAGAATTCAGGAGCAAGCTGCTCGTGCAGTTCTTCCGGTACATATCTCAAAGCATTGGCAACCGCCAGTTTGATTTCACGTTTGTTCAGAGTAAGTTCTCTCATTGGAGCTCTTCTTACGCCTTCTTTGAAGGTCGGATACTCCGGCAGAACCGGGTCCAGTTTGATTACCATTGCTTTTCCGATTTCAGCATTATTCATCATTTCACATCTTCTCCTTTTTTGTTATTTTTATTTGTTTTTGATTTGATTTAATTTTACCATTTCAAAGTCTAAAAAACGTCTATTTATTAAAAATTTTTTCAAAAAAATCTTGCTATCTGGTAATAAAATCGTCAACAATTCACAATAGCAAGGTTTTTTATCGTCTTCTTCTATGAAATTTGTCAAATTTCTACATCAAGCATAAAGAATCATTAAACGAATACAAAAAGACCGCCCCAAGGACGGCCTCTTTGCAAGGAATGATATCTATGACTAGATATGGCGTGGCATGCTTCCATCCCTGAAATCAAAAATTTCAGGGACGAAAGCTTCATGCTCAAGAATACTTTCGTGCTCAGTATCCATGAACAAATCCCGTCTACCCAACGGCTTTCACTTTTTACGAATAATGGAATATTCGTATCTTTACTGTGACTATACCCTAACATAAGAGTAGTCAAAAAACGCAAAAAAATTCATATATTTTTAAATTTTTCTAATTCATATACACTTTTTAATGGTTTTAAATAATATTCTGCTTCTTTTCGATAGTCCTCTGCTTCTTTTGTCAAAAGTTTTTTGAATTTTTCTGAATATTTCTTTTTTAATTCCCATTCATGCAAGGCGAAAAGTCCCTTTGCATAAGGGGAACCCAACTGATTGGCACTTTTCTTTGCTGCATCAGATAAAGCGAAGCCTTTTCAAACTCTCCCTTTTTCGCTTCAAGCAGCGCCAGAGCCCCCTTCGCGATCGAACGTCCAATCAACATATAAGATTCTTCATACAATAAATCTGCCTGATAAAAAACGAGTTCACCTTTCTCTACTTCTCCAAGTTCCTGATAAACCCTGCAAGATTGCAGTAAACAGCCGGTGTACACGGAATATGATTCTTCCGGCAAACTGCAATTGCCTGTTTATAATACGCTTCTGCTTCTTTAAAATGTTTTTGTTTTCTCTGAATTTCCCCTATGTAATTATAACATCCGGAAATATTTGACGCATAAATCCGTTCTTTTAATGGAACTCTTTTAAAATATTCCAAAGCTTCTTCCAGTTTTTCTTCTGCCTCTTCAAATTTTCCAATCATGCCATAATAAATTCCATACAATCTGCAGGTAATCGCATATTCTTCCTGATATCCCTGTTTTTGTGCCAGTTTGAGACTTCTTCTAAAAGTGCTTCTAAATTTTCTGTTTCCCAGATATTCAGACGATAATAAATCAGAAATCGTAAACAATGGATTTTTTCCTTTGCATCCTCTCCAATACACCCAATGGATTTTAATGCCTTTTCAATACATTCTATTCCTCGTCTGTAATATCCCTGCGGAATACAATACTGCGCCTGTGTTTCCATTAAAATCGCATGAAAACGAATATATTTTTCCTGCTGCCCACTCTCTTCGTAGATATCTTTTAATTCTTCTTCCAGCCGGTCACAATATTCTAATACGGATTCTTCTTTCTCCTGTTTTATTCCGGACATAAACAGTGCAACCGGATAATGCTCATACGACTTATAGGCATAATTTTGCAAAGCAAGAATCTTATACTCTAAAGTTTTTTCTTTATTTCCTGCAAGACAATAGTGATAAATTAAACGTTCAAAACGACTGGCATCATAAATCGGACTTTTTGCAATATATTCTGCAAGTTTACTGTGAAACACTCTACGCCTTGATGGAGACATCTGAATATGTACATAACGCTGAGTACTTTCATGAATAAAATAAAAACGAACCGATTCTTTTTCCTGTTTTTCGTAAATAAAATGTTCTTCTTTTAACCTTTCAATTGCCTCTAAAATTTCCAGTTCATCCTGCCTTAAAATTGCAACAAGTGCTTCCATGTCAGACCATGCCTGACAAGATGCAATCAGCTCTAATACCTTCCTGGTTTTATATGGAAGCGAATCCAGACGCATCTTCCAGACCTGAGTCATCGGCACAACCTCGTCTTCTTTTAAATCCATGCCCTTATAATAATCCAATAATGTATGAATTAAAAATGGATTTCCATTTGTCTCTTCGTAAATACTGTTTAAGAATTTTTCTGTTACATTCTTTCTTCCAAGACGTTCTACTAACATCTGTTCTACATTTTTTCGGCTGAAGGGCGAAACAAAAATTTGTAATCTGTTTTTCCTTTACAAGCACCGACAGACTCTTCTTTAATCTATCCTCCAGTTTACCGGACAAGTACCCAGAATAAACAGATTTTTATTTCGAGAACGAATCAGTAAAGATAAAAAGTCCAGACTTGATGCATCCATATTTTGAATATTATCTAAAAACAGGACAACCTTTATCTGTCTTCCAAGTTCTTCAAATAATTTTAAGATCAAATTTCTCGCTGTGCGGTAACTATAGGAAATTTCAACATCTTCAAACAGAACAATTTCTTCTTTTCTTGAAAAAAGTGGAAACAGCTGGTCTGCCGCTCTTAAATATTCTGTCGGCAGTGTCATATTTTTCTCTTTCAAATAAGTATTTAATTCCATCATCAACGTATTCCACGCCTGAAGTGTCATATTTTTTTCTGTTGCCAGACAGGAGGTACGCATAATCAATACTGATTCTTCCTGAATTTCTTTCAAAAAGCTCTCCGCCAGATAAGTTTTTCCAATTCCGCTCTCTCCTGCTAAAAATACCGTCTCATCTTCCCCTGCTAAAAATTTACGGTAAATTCCACGAAGCAGGCAACGCTCTCTCTCTCGTCCATCGCCTTGTGTCTCATCTTCCTTATGCTCGCTTTCACTGACCCAGTTTTCCATCAGTTCATTGTAAAATTCCTGAATTTCTTTTCCGGGAAGAATTCCAAGTTCTGTATGAAGTTTCTCCGACAGCTGCTGATAAATTCGGATTCCTTTATAATACAAACCTTCTTTGGCATAGATTTGCATCATCATCATATAAATCCTCTCATCAATCGGCTCTGCAGTTGTATACCGTTCAAATAATTTTTCTCTTTTTTTCAGGGAAAGATGTTCAACATTCTGCATCTTTTCGTAAAGGCGGTTCAAATAAATCTCTTTTAATTTTCCCCTTTTGAAATTCATCCAGTCTTCAAACGCACCCGCATTTTTCAAATAAAAATTTTGCAGAAAATCTGATTTATAGACTTCCGTTCCGTTTTTCTCATTTTCCTCTAAAAAACGGTCATAATCACTTTCAATTTCCAGTTCTTGATTTAATTCCAGATTTTGTCTGGTAGGTGATGTAATCAGTTCTTCTCCGAACACTTTACGAATCGTATAAAGCGCATGACGTAAGTTTTTTCTTGCCGAGCTTTCATCACAGTCCTCCCATAAAAGCGTTGCAATCTGGTCTCTTGTCGCTGATTTTTCCACTGCCATATAATACAGCAAAGCTTCTACTTTTTTATATGGAAACATCATCTCCTGTTTATTTACCAGCACTTTCGGATTTTGAAGTACCAGTATCTCTATCATGATTTTTTTCCTTTCTTATATCTATACGGTTTTCACTTTACAGATTCCGGCTTTTGCAGTCGCTTCTGCCTCATTTTTTAATTCTACAGGATGCTCCCAGTCCTCGATTACTGCAAGTTCTCCGGCACTCACTTCCTGATTTGCAATCTTCATACTGCCTTCTTTTACATAAATACATAACAGATTATAATCTTTTTCTCTTTCAATCACAGCCTGCTGTGCAGTTTTAAGCTGTGCGGTTTCCATTACACCATCTGCTCCATCTTTTAACATCAGATTAAAATCTACGACCTTTCCATAACTGACAGTCGGAATTCCACCGTCAAATTCGTCCACCTGATACGGTTCTAATTCTACTCTTGTATTAACACCATGAATCAAATCCAGGTGTCCTTCAAAAATCATCAGATAACGTTTCACATTTGGCAGACTGGTAAACTCTGATTTCACAGCGTCTACGGTCGCACTGCTGATTCTTGCCTGAAAGTTTCTTTCTGCATAATTTCCATCTTCCGGATAAATGTAAAGCTGGGTGGTTGTTCCCCCTGACCAGTTACTGGTTGAAAATTCTTCTGCTTTTTTTACACTCATTTTTTCACTCATGATTTTTGTTCTCCTTCTCTATCATCCAAGATATCTTTACTATACCGCAAAATTTCTGCGGTTTCAACTTTCAACCTTGTCAGCCTTCCCAAAAATATGATACCCTTACATAAAGTATATGTTATTTATCAAGGGGGATTTTTTTATGTATCTTTCAAATACTTATCTCGAAGAGGGTTTTCCTTTTCATGGGAGAAAGCAAAAACAGATGGAAGCTTTTCTAAAAAAAAGCGGTCTGACTCCGGACTCCTTTTATTCCTACTCCGTTCTCTTAACAGACCAAAACGGGTCTATTTTAGGCTGTGGTTCACGTTATGAGAATGTCTTAAAATGTATCGCAATTGACGAGACTTATCAAGGAGAAGGTCTCCTTGCCAAGATTGTCACCCAACTTGTCAAACAGGCAGCACAATCTGGGATTTCTCACCTGTTTTTATTTACCAAACCTTCCTATCAGACAGTATTTACCGACATGGGATTTTATAAAATTATTGCAACTGATACCATGCTTCTTTTAGAAAACCGAAAAGATGGAATTGTACAGTATTTAAAATCAGAAGCTGCACCATTTTTGGCTGTTTCTTCTGATGTTTCACATCCTGTCAGTGCAATTGTTATGAATGCCAATCCATTTACCAAAGGTCATCAATATCTGGTGGAGACAGCAGCCAAAAAAAGCAGTCTCTTACATGTATTTGTTTTATCGGAGGACGCATCAGAATTTCCATCCGATGTTCGTCTCGAACTTGTTAAAAAAGGCTGTAGCATCTGTCTAACGTCTCTGTACATGGAAGTCCGATTATCTGATTTCACACGCTACTTTTCCGGATTATTTTTTAAAAGAGCGCGCTGTTATCAATGATGACACCGCAAAACTTGACCTCGAAATTTTTGCACATTACTATGCGCCTGCCTTTCATATTACTGCACGTTTTGTCGGAGAAGAACCTTTTTCTAAAGTTACAAATGCCTATAATCAGCAAATGAAAACGCTCCTTCCAAAGCATGGCATTGATGTCTTTGAACTGCCAAGAAAGCAAAATGATGACACCATTATCAGTGCCACTTTTGTCCGCAGACTGTTTCTTGAAAATCAGCTGGAAGCATTAAAAAATTGTTCCGGCTTCAACTTACGAATACCTGGTTTCTGAAGCCGGACAAAAACTTCGAGCTTCTCTCTTGTCACAAAAGGAGGGCCTATAAGATGTCAGATTTACTTAATAAAAACTGGAGTACTGGAGTTCCAATTACCATGGCTGAAATTCTCGATGCAAGAGAACACCGTGCATGGATTCAACAGGAACTGCTTTCAGACCATACTCTTGAATCAAACTGTGCCTTAATCAGCTTTACTTTAAATATTCCCGGTCCAATAAAAGTATTTCCTTATACCGTTTGGGCTTTTTATGAGGGAATTCATTTTATCGAATCCTGTTTAACAACGCATCAGCTTACGTTATTAACTAAAAAAATCATGGAAGAAAATACCGGATATGAAGCATTTTTTCTAATCAAAGGAATCACTCCGGAAACTTTAAAATCCTATATGACTGCATTTGAAGATGGCTCTTCTTTTGGACGTATCTTTGATTTGGATATTTTGCGTCCTGATTCTACCAAAGTATCCCGCACTGAGCTTGGACTCTCTGGCGCACCTGCCTACTCTGTGACAATCCTGTTTTTGTTTGTTCCCGTTCCCGCACTCATTCTGCAAAGGAACTTTCCAAAAAAACTCTTTCTATCATTGAAGCGCATTTTTTTGAAGTGTTTTCTTCTTATATCGGAACACAGATGACACAGGCACTGATTTCAGAAGTCAATACTACCTTAAAACCAGGGCTGGTTGACCGCTATCACAATGGTTCCCATAAAGACATGAATCGGGAACTTTTCTTAAAAAGTGCAGACAGTCTGTTTCCTTATTTCTGTCAAAGTGCACGCCTTGGTCTGGAAGCAGGATGTCTTGGCACACCTCTTCCTGAAGTCTTTTCTTCTCTTCGTGTACTTGGATTAGAAGCAGAACAGACCATGTATCAGGCAACAAATGGAGTCAATACCCATAAAGGAGCCGTCTTTTCCGGTGGGATTTTATGCTGCACCCTTGGATATACTGTTTCAAAGAAAACCATACCTTCTCTTTCTTTTTTGGATGATACAACAGACGAGTTGTCAGAAATCATCAAAGAATGTTAGTTCATCTCCTTGATGATTTGAAACTGCTTTCTAAAAAAGATTCTGCCTCTCTTACTCACGGAGAGAAACTTTATTTGAAGTATCAAGTTACAGGAATCCGTGGAGAAGCCCAAAAAGGATTTCCTTCTTTAGTTCAGCTTGGACTTCCACTTTACAAAAAACTTTTACAAGCAGGTTTTTCCAGAAATGATGCCGGCTGTATTTTACTTTTGCACTATATTGCTTACACACAGGACAGCAATTTAATTACCCGCTCTGATTATCAGACTGCACAAACGATTCGTACACAGCTTGCCTCTTTTTTAGAAAACAGCAGTTACGAAAAACAGCTTGAAGTTCTTCCTGTAATTGATAAAGAATTTGTCAAAGCAAATTTAAGTCCCGGCGGAAGCGCAGATTTACTTGCCTTAACTTATTTTTTATATGAAATTTATCATACCACTATTTTATTTTAGGAGGTTTATGCTATGGATTTTACTATGCAAAATGCCACATTAGAAGATTTAAACGAACTAAGCCTATTGATGAATCAGGCACATAAGACAATGGAGCACCCTGAATGGTTTGCCGCCGATAATGATGTTTATTTAAAAACGCATCTTGAAAAACACGGATTTATTGTCACAGCACGGACAAAGGATAAAACACTTGCCGGTTTCTTTGTCATTAAATATCCTGCTGTTTCAGAGAACTATCTTGGACAGATACTGAATTTTTCTGATACTCAGATGCAACAGACAGTCTATATGGATTCCGCCGTTGTCTCTCCTGAATTTCAGGGAAATCATCTGCAGTCTCGTATGCTTCAAAATGCCGAAGCACAATTAAAACAGCAGTTTCAGCATTGCCTGTGTCTGGCAACCGTACATCCAGATAACCGATTCAGTTTAAATAATATGCTGAAAAATGGATATGAAATTCAGTTAACTGCTACACTTTATGGCGGACTGCCACGTTACGTGCTGTTAAAAGAATTATAATAAAAAATCTGCGCAGAGCATTGAAACATGTTCTACGCAGATTTCTTTTTTATTTTAAAATTTTTAATTCGTATTCTCTGCTTCCCAGACCAATTTTTTCTGCCTGATCCAGTGTTGCTTTCCACTCAATATTCGGATTGGAATCTTTAAAGTGGTCGTGATGGCAATGCCAGTCTTCCTGGGAAAGATGTTCTCCAAGCTGACTGTTCTCAATTGGTTTTGCCTTCAAGCAGGCATCCGCACATGCCTGATCCAATGCAACCGGGTCAAAACTTGCAAACATTCCGATATCCGGAAGAATCGGTGCATCATTTTCTCCATGGCAGTCACAGTTTGGACTGATATCCTGTACCAGTGAAATGTGGAAGCATGGACGTCCATGACAGACTGCCTGTGCATACTCTGCCATCTTGCGGTCTAACAATTCATTTGCACTGCTGTTTGGATTATAAACGGCATCAAAACTACATGCACCAATGCAGCGTCCACAGCCCTTACATTTATCATAGTCAATCACTGCTTTTTTATTTTCATAAATAATTGCATCACTGCCACACTCTTTTGAACAACGATGACATCCGCGGCATAACTCTTTATTAATTGCCGGTTTCCCACTGGCATGCTGCTGCATCTTTCCGGCACGGCTTCCGCATCCCATTCCAATATTTTTGATTGCACCGCCAAATCCTGTCGCTTCATGTCCTTTAAAATGGCTTAAGCTGATGAAAATATCTGCATCCATCATTGCACGTCCAATCAGGGCAGTTTTACAATATTCTCCATTTACAACCGGAACTTCCATTTCATCTGTTCCTCTAAGACCATCACCAATGATAATCTGGCATCCTGTTGTAACACTGTTAAATCCATTTAGATTTGCACAGTCTAAATGTTCCAGTGCATTTTTTCTACTGCCTGGATATAACGTATTACAGTCTGTCAAAAATGGAAGTCCTCCCTGTTCTTTACAGAGGTCTGCTACTACTTTGGCATAGTTTGGACGCAGAAATGCCATATTTCCAAGCTCTCCAAAATGCATTTTAATTGCAACAAATTTTCCTTCCATATCAATGTCTTTGATTCCTGCTGCAATACAAAGTTTTTTCAGTTTGTCTAACTGGCTTGTCCCTACCGGACAGCGAAAATCTGTAAAATAAACTGTTGATTTTGCCATAATTGCCTCCTTTGATTTTATGTACCATCAAAATCTTTTTTGGGAAAAATTATAAGAACTTATTTCTCAGAGTCCATTCTTTCCAGCAAAGATTTAGCATCCAGTCTTTGTATCGGAATTACTTCTTTTGGTGGATTTTCATGTTTTCCGAGCATTTTTTCCATCCATATCATACCATACCATTTGCCAAGTTTGTACCCACATTTTGTAAAATTCGAATAAATCTCCTACAATAATAGATTCAATAAACCAATGACAAATCCAATCAGTGCTCCAAGGTTGATTACCGTATGAAGTTCTTTTTTCATAATACTCATCAAAATATTTTCTACTTCCAGTACATCCATCTGGTTTACTTTTTCTTCTACCACTTCTGCAATATGGAACTGTTCGGCAAATCTGCCAGCTTCCTCACTGACAAATTTTTCATATACCACTTCTACTACCGTTCCAATTTTTTCTTCTCTTGAAACAAGCCCTCCCAGTACCTCTCTGACTGGTCTTTCTTCTGCTGCTGCTATTTCACCAACTACAATTGGATGGATTTTTTCCTGACCATTTTCTTTAATGTATTCGCCCACTTTATTTCCAATCGGCTCGGCAATCGAATGAATTAAATCATCATTTAAAAACATGGACACCATAGAACCCTCAAATTTCTTCTTAACTTCTTTTGCACCCTCTTCTGCAATTACCTTTCCGACATCCATTTTATCAAGTCCATCTAAAATCCGCCCGGTAATAAAATCTTCTAATTTCTTTCTTGTCTCATTATACTGTTCTGATTCTACATAACGCAGTAAAAATGTCTCTATCGTTTCATCACTCTCTGCAATTTTTCGTACTTCTTCCTTGACACGGCTTACTACTGCCTGCTTGACTCCATCTGATAACAGCATCTGTTCTAAATCTTTTTTCGTCAGCAGATGTTCCCCTACTGCACTCCCAAGTGCCCTTGCCAGACGCGTTTTTCCTCTTGGAATTACACCTGGAGTAAACGGAAGCGTCCAAGTTCCGATTTTAACCGGATGCAAGGGACGAAACAGCATTTTTACCGCAAGGTAGTTTGTAAAATATCCGATGACAGCTCCAATCAACGGACCTGACAGTATTTTTAAAATATGCATCAATATTCTTCCTCTTTTTTCATCTTAATTTTGTTTTCCAAATAATTTATTTCTCAATTTTTCCCATATCTGTACTAAAAAATACTCGTAAGCTTTATCATAAATAAAAAGTGCAGCCTGTCCTCCCAGTATTAAAATAAGCCTGGCTTTATCTGACAATTTTCCGGCAAAAAACAGCTTCGGTGCAATAAAAAGTGCCGGAAGATAGAGCAGATTAAAAACCAAAACCTTTGACAGGTTAAAATAAAGCTTTCTTTGTTTCCAGTCCGGATGCATTCCAAGTATCCGAAATACCGCCTCAATTAAAACAATGTAACCTCCCATCAAAGCAAAAGTAATACAATGCAGTTTTTGAGGGGTAAAAAGCAAACTTAAAATCACACTTCCGATAAAAAATGCAACTCCCGTTTTTAGTCCGTATTCTTTTATGATAATTCCTACACAAAACGCTGCTCCGGCAAGTAAAAACAAGGTATTGGATTCCAAAATCCCTCCAAAACACACCAGCAAAACTGTCACTGCCATTAAAATACCCGAAACAGCCATTTTTTTTGCATTTATATGCATGAACAAAGGTCTCCTCCCATACATTCACACAGACTATCTGCACACCATAAATCGCAACAGAAATTTCCAGTTCCACAAGCACTTCCACTGCCCGCTCCATAAGGATTTCCCATTCCCTGATAACGCTGCGTATTCCACTGAAGACGATTTACCAGATTATTATATTCTGCATTTCCAGGTTCCATACTGACCGCCTGTTTTGCCAAATTCAATGCATTCATATTGTTTCCAAGTCCCATATTGGCAATTGCACTTAAATAATACCAGTGAGCTCCTCGATTTTTCATGCCAGAGAGTACATTTAATGCCTGTTGATACTGGCGTCCATTTAAGTAATTACTTGCTACCTGATACTGACGTTGTTCTTCTTCAGAAGCTCCCTGATACTGATAACCGGAATTCTGCTGATAAGAACCACTCTGATATCCGCTTTGATATCCGCCGTCTCTTTCTTTCATAATCTGGTCATAAGCTTCCTGTACCTCTTTAAATTTTTCTTCTGCCAAATCTGCAAGCGGATTATCCACATAAGAATCCGGATGATACTTTCTGCTTAAATCGCGATATGCTTTTTTCACTTCATCATTGGAAGCATTTGGAGAAATTCCAAGCACTTCATAAGGATTATTTAACATTTTTTTCCTTCTCCTGTTTTTCTTTCTGAATTTTATTATAATTAGACCATACACCTGAATAGATGATATTTTTAATAATCTGGCTTTCCTCAACACATGGAAGATGTTCAAAGGCATTTCCGGTCTCTGCCATCATCATAACCAGCATTTCACGTACACTGTTTTCATACTCTTCTTTTGTTCGTGAATGATAAAACGGTTTTAATGGATTATAACTTCCGTTCTTTAAATCTTTTTCCAAGTCATCATAAGCATCCATAATATAAATAAACTTTCCAAGGAAGAAACCAAACTTTCTTAAATACGGTTCCCATCTGTCTTGTTTCAAAACAAACAATTCTTCCATCAGATGCCCAAAAGTTCCGGCTACAAGGTCAATATCTGTCTCTCCTTTTTGTTCATATACGGCAAGTTCTCGTAATCTCTTACAGATGACACGGCTCTGCCTTGGATATTCCTTACAGATTTTCTTTGCCTGCTTTTTATAGAAATGGATTCCCGCAATTCCTTTTAAACTTTTTTCATCCTTCCAGTCATCTTCAAAATGATAATAGGTCAATAAAAGATTCATATCTGCACCGTATCTTGAAATTTCATTTTGCAAAACCGGAATTTTTTTTATCGGGTGTACCGGACATCTCGACTCGCTTTTTTCTTCTTTCGGTTCATATAAGGAAGTCAACACCAAAACCAGAAAGGTAACGTCATAACTAAGTGTCACTCTTCCCTTTAATCCATAATTCTCTTGAAGACTTTTGCAAAGCCCGCAGTAATAAGCCTTATATCGATAAAAATCTTTTACTTTCATCTCCGGCTTATCCACTGTAATATATCCAAACATAGTTTTATCTGCCTTTCTTTTCTTTCGACATAATCTTTGTTATTATACTACAGATTTTGAAAAAAAGCCATTCTATTAGATATCTCTGATAGAATGACCTCCCTCTTATTCGCCCCGTAATGTTTTTTCAGTGAATTTTTCAAACAATTCCTTGTTCGCCTCATAATAGTCCATTTTATTCTGGTCTTTTTTCAGTTTGGTATCTTCTACCAAGCGCAGTGCTCCCATCAAATCACCTAACTCTTTTGGACTTCCTGCTTCTTCATAACCCGTACAATCCGAAAACTTTATATACTCTGATTCATCTGCCGGAAGTACGCCACTGTCTTTATAGCTTTCATAACATCCAGGACTTAAAAAGAAAATCATACTCGTTCCCTCCTGGATATCTACCGTAAGTTTTGTCTGTCCTGCTGCAACCAACTGAGGGTCTGCACTGTCTCCCTGTGGAATTGTATAATTCTGCATTTCAACGTGTATCTCACCATCTCCATTTAAATCTTCTGCCTCTTTTTCAAGCACACTTTGAATCGAAGAGATTTCTTCATCCGTCATCATTTCCTCTGTTACAAATGCCACGGAATAGTCATAATCCACTTTTGTTACGATATCTTTGATAAAAACACCTGCAACAAATAAAATAAATACAACGACCAGTACATGGATTTTGTAATAATACCAGAAATTATCTATCTTCTTTCTGGTTTCCTCTTTCATCTGTGGTTTCTTCATACTTATTTGGTCCATCCTTTTTTTATGCTGATTACGATTTTAGCACTTCTGCCGACTTATGAAAAGTATTTTCCTTATATCTTTATTTTGTTTTTAGACTTTCTTCACATTTCCTTACTTTTCTCTTGTATCCAGACATCCAAAAGCGTTATAATTTATGAAGTTTTATAGAAAAAGGAGTTATCTATGAAAGATTTAACAAAAGGCAACCCGACCCGCTTAATGCTTTCGTTTGCCCTTCCAGTCTGTCTTGGAAATATTTTTCAGCTTTTTTACAGTCTGGCAGACACTCGAATCGTAGGAAGCACCCTTGGAAACGAAGCCCTCGCGGCAATCGGCGCGACAACGGCAATCACTACTTTATTAATTGGCTTTTTACAGGGACTGACCAATGGATTTTCCATTATCGTCGCCCAATGCTTTGGTGCAAAACAGACTGACCAGCTAAAAAAAGCTTCTGCCGGCACTTTTTTATTAAGTTTTATCACAACCATCCTTTTAACGGCACTTGCTTTACTCTTCCTAAATCCTCTGCTGCATCTTTTGAATGTGCCACAGGATTTATTTGATTCTGCATCTGCTTATATCCGCATCCTGCTTATCGGAATGTTGATTACTATGCTTTATAATGCCCTCGCAGGAATTTTGCGTGCAGTTGGAGATACCGTTGCACCGCTGTTATTTTTAATCTGTGCTTCTTTATTAAACATTGTACTGGATTTAACCTTTATTCTGGTCTTTCATCTTGGAGTCCGTGGAGCGGCTTATGCCACCATTTTATCCCAGATGGTTTCGGTTGTGCTGTGTTTTACTTATATGTGGAAACGCTATCCGATTTCCATCTGGAAAAAGCAGATTTTCATCTTGATTCAAAAATGGTGAAAAAACTGTACTCCTCCGGTTTTTCGATGGCACTTATGATGTCTCTGGTTTTCTTTGGAACTCTTGCCCTGCAGTGCACTATCAATACTTTTGGAACAGATATCATCGTTGCCCATACCGCTGCAAGAAAAGTAACGGAATTTAACTTTTTACCGATTTCTGTTATGGGAATTACTATGTCTACGTTTTGCAGTCAAAATTTTGGAGCAGGACAGTTTAACCGTGTAAAAACAGGAATCCGACAGTCACTGCTTTTATGTTGGCTGTGGGTGCTTGTTATTATTTTTCTCGCTTATACCTGTGCACCATTTTTTATTTATCTGGTTACCGGAACAAAAGAAACCGCCGTCACAGACCCGGCTTCCTTATACCTAAAAGTAAACTCCCTGTTTTACTTTGTATCTTCCGGAATTTCCATCTTACGAAATGGACTTCAGGCAATCGGCGACCATATTACTCCGGTCTTTTCAAGTTTAATTGAACTGGTCGGAAAAATTTTGATTGCCTTTTTACTTGCACCAGTACTTGGATATATGGGAATTATTATTGCCGAACCGATTATCTGGTGTTTTATGGTAATTCCTTTGATTGTAAAGTTTGTCCGCACCAGTCAGGCGTATCGGGTATGAACCCCTTCTATCCCTCTGCGTATACTAATATCGAAAGCAATTCTTAGGAGTTTTCATTTTGGCAACAAAGATTGTAATTGACGCAGGTCACGGCGGCAGTGTTGACCCTGGAGCTGTTTATAAAGGAAGAGAAGAAAAAATGACAACCTGAATCTTGCTATGCTGTCGGTAAGATTTTATCTGAAAATGGAGTTGATGTCGTCTACACCCGAACCGATGATACTTATCAGACCCCTTTTGAAAAAGCGCAGATTGCAAATCGGGAAGAAGCGGATTATTTTATTTCGATTCACAGAAATTCCAGTCCAAGACAGAATCAGTATCAGGGGGTAGAGACACTGATCTATGACAAGTCGGGAATCAAACTGAAGATGGCAGAGGCAATTAACGGGGCTCTGGAGGAGGTGGGATTCCGTAATCTCGGGGTGAAAGAACGACCGGGACTTGTAGTGTTGCGAAGAACAAATATGCCGGCACTTCTGGTGGAGGCAGGATTTATTAACAACGATCGGGATAATCAGCTGTTTGATGAAAAATTTACAGAAATCGCAGGAGCAATTTCTGAGGCGATTCTCGGTACACTGGATCAGGAAACTGTGGAAGATCCACTTTTATATCGGGTGCAGGTGGGAGTTTTCAGAAATAAAGAAAATGCAGACCGGCTGAATTATGAACTTCTGGATAAGGGATATCCATCTTATATTTTACAGCAGGACGGATATTATAAAGTCCAGGTGGGAGCTTTTGAACAGCTTGGGAATGCTGTTTTGATGGAACAAAGGCTTCGAAAGGATGGGTATCAGACTC
>ENA-OQCN01000106-OQCN01000106.1-human-gut-metagenome-genome-assembly--contig:-NODE-106-length-38892-cov-7.598117_pt1 | contig 38892 bp, 45 predicted proteins | sample MGYA00242497_ERZ504576 | MGnify/ENA primary metagenome ERZ504576 (study PRJEB26092, sample SAMD00036296) | human gut metagenome | host: Homo sapiens | study: EMG produced TPA metagenomics assembly of...
CTTCCAGACACAGTTTGGATTTGTACCATGCTTATGTAAACAGCCGTCTTACAGGAAGAGGTATCCGGTTCATGCGAGGTGGATATATATGGAGTGCTCAGTGAGTTCATCGGAACCTGCGTCAGCAGGATGCGGTAACACTTCTCGATATCAACAACTCAGTGCCGAAGGATATGTACAAGGAGTCAATCGAGGCAGATTTGACTACAAGCATACAGACACATTTATGGGCTTCCACTGTGGAAACACCTGTTCAAGCAAGGTTTGCAACCCACAGATGAAGTATCAGATGATTATGGCAAGAAGCTTCCTATAGAGGTGACAAACGGAACTCTCGAGGGAGATATAGTGCCGGGAGATATTACATTTTACCGTCTCCAGTCTACAGCAGACTGTAAGATTCGCGCTTATGTGGCTCAGGGCGAGGTGCTTCCTGTTGCAACACGTTCATTCGGCAGTATCGGAGTGTTTGCGATAAAGGAGATGGGACGTTTCTACCGTCATGTGCTTATTGAGAAGAATTATCCTCATCACGGAGCTGTAGCCTTCGGTCATTACGGAAAAGCCCTTTTTGAGGTATTTAAATATATTGGCGTGCCAGTAGAGGATATTAACTACAATCAGCCGGCATCACTGCCATACAAGACAGAAAATCCTTTCTGTTAGTGGGGGCTGAATAGTTACGTTATCTGATGTAAACATATTGCGTGAATGGAGAATAGATATGCTATATATAGGTGTGGATTTAGGCACAAGTGCAGTAAAGCTTCTGCTCATGGATGAGAGCGGAAAGGTATTAAATATAGTCTCAAAGGAGTATCCAATCAGCTTTCCAAAGCCGGGCTGGTCAGAGCAGAATCCATGTGACTGGTGGGAGCAGACCGTGGCTGGGCTTATAGAGCTGACTAAAGATTTTGACAGGAGCGCTGTTGCTGGAATCAGCTTCGGCGGTCAGATGCATGGACTTGTCGTATTGGATGAAAACGACAATGTAATAAGACCTGCTATACTTTGGAATGACGGAAGAACACAGAAGGAGACAGACTATTTAAATAATGTAATAGGAAAAGAAAAGCTGTCTGAGCTCACCGGAAATATAGCGTTTGCCGGATTTACAGCGCCAAAGATTTTATGGCTAAAAGCAAATGAACCGGAAAACTTTGCCAGAATAAAAAAGCTTATGCTGCCAAAGGATTATATTGCATACCGCATGACAGGTGTATTTAGTACCGATTATTCTGATGCATCGGGAATGCTTCTTCTGGATGTCAAAAATAAGTGCTGGTCAAAGGAGATGCTTGACATATGCGATGTAAGAGAGGAGTGGCTTCCTGGGCTTTATGAGAGCAGTGAAAAGACAGGCACTCTGAAAGCTGATGTGGCATGTGAGCTTGGCTTTCCTAAAGACTGCATAGTTGCAGCCGGGGCAGGAGATAATGCGGCTGCAGCTATAGGCACAGGTACAGTCGGAGCCGGAAAGTGCAACCTCTCTCTTGGAACAAGCGGCACACTTTTTATTACAAGTGATGAGTTCAGAGTGGATTCGCACAATGCGCTTCATTCGTTTGATCATGCTGACGGCGGCTATCATCTGATGGGCTGCATGCTCTCGGCTGCAAGCTGCAACAACTGGTGGATGAAGGATATCCTTCATTCCGATGACTTCGTGAATGAGCAGAAGCCTCTTGAGGAGGATGGCAGACTTGGTGAGAATCATGTGTATTTTCTGCCTTATCTGATGGGAGAGCGCTCTCCGCACAATGATCCGTCTGCAAGGGCAGCGTTTATCGGGATGAGCATGGATACTGACAGAGCAGATATGCTGCAGGCTGTGTTTGAGGGTGTGGCATATGGTCTTCGAGATTCACTTGAGGTGGCAAAGAGCCTTGGTGTGGCACCAAAAAGCACAACAATCTGTGGTGGCGGTGCAAAGAGTGTGCTTTGGAGAAAGATAGTTGCAAACGTCATGAATATGCAGGTTGACACGGTAGAGGTCGAGGAAGGACCGGCATACGGCGGTGCAATACTGGCTGCAGTTGCAAACGGCTGCTTTGAAAATGTGGAGGCTGCGGCAGCGGCTATTGTGAGAAAGAAGGATACAACCATGCCAAGTCCACAGCTTGTCGAAAAATATGAGAAGGGCTATGCAAAATTTAAGCAGTTTTATCCTGCATTAAAGGGCAAATATTAGTCATTTCGTAGAAAATTAAATTTTGTGTTGTAAAGTGGTGCAAATTCATGTATCTTATTATAAGGAAATGAATTTTGCATCACTTTTTTATGCATAATTAGCACTTATAAAACACGTAATTGCCGATTATATCAATGCAAAATGAATTTTTTGCTAAAAGAAATTGCAAAATGATATAACAGGTATATCAAATATGCATTTCAGGCGGGGATGATATGGATTTATTTGATTACATGAGAGAACAGAATAAGGAGACAAGCGGTCCCTTAGCTTCAAGGATGCGTCCGACAACACTTGATGAGGTGGTCGGGCAGCAGCACATAGTTGGGAAGGACAAGCTTTTGTATCGTGCGATTAAAGCCGATAAGCTCAGCTCCATCATCTTTTACGGGCCGCCGGGCACCGGAAAGACTACTTTGGCAAAGGTCATAGCCCACACTACTAGTGCTGAGTTTATGCAGATTAATGCAACCTCTGCAGGCAAGAAGGACATGGAAGAGGTCGTGGAGCAGGCGAAGAATAATCAGGGAATGTATCAGAAGAAGACGATACTTTTTATCGACGAGATACATCGCTTCAACAAGGGGCAGCAGGATTATCTGCTTCCGTTTGTGGAGGATGGCACCATTATTCTGATAGGAGCTACCACTGAGAATCCTTACTTTGAGGTAAACGGTGCTTTGCTTTCACGCTCAGTTATTTTTGAGCTTAAAAAGCTGTCAACGGATGATATAAAGGTACTTCTTAAGAGAGCACTGACTGACACAGAAAAGGGCATGGGTGCATACAATGCACAGATAGATGATGATGCACTTGATTTCCTTGCAGATGTGTCAAACGGAGATGCGAGAGCGGCGCTCACAGCGATAGAGCTTGGTGTATTGACCACGGACAGGTCAGACGATGGCATCATTCATATCACTATCGATGTGGCGAGCGAATGTATACAAAAAAGAGTTATCTCCTATGATAAGAAGGGGGATAACCATTACGATACCATCTCTGCTTTTATAAAGAGCATGCGCGGCTCAGACCCGGATGCGGCGGTCTATTATCTGGCGAGGATGCTTTATGCCGGAGAAGATGTGAAATTTATCGCAAGACGAATCATGATACTTGCATCGGAGGATATAGGCAATGCAGACCCGATGGCTATGGTTGTAGCGGCATCGGCGGCGGCAGAGGTCGAGCGCGTTGGAATGCCGGAGGCACAGATTATTCTGTCACAGGCTGTCACATACATGGCATGCGCGCCAAAGAGCAATGCATCATATAATGCGATATCGGCAGCAATGAGCTGCGTGAAGCAGACTAAGACACCGGCTGTTCCGGCACATCTGCAGGATGCCCATTACGGTGCGGCAGAAAAGCTCGGGCACGGAGTCGGGTACAAATACGCACACGACTATCCAAATCACTATGTGAAGCAGCAGTATCTGCCGGATGGCCTTACAGACAGAGTGTTTTACAAGCCTACGGATATAGGCTATGAGGCAAAGATAAAAGCACACATGGATGAGCTTCACAGAGACTGTGATACATGAAAGTGCATAGATGAAGCTTGAATAATTGCAAATAGTTGATAATAACATAAATATTTAGAAAATCAGACCAGGAGGATCTTTAAATGAAAAAGTATACAGAAATGACAAAGGACGAGTTAATGCAGGAAAAGACAGCACTTGAGGCTGAGTACGAGAAGATTAAGAATCTTGGCTTAAGCCTTGACATGTCGCGTGGAAAGCCGGGAGCAGACCAGCTTGACCTCTCACTCCCTATGCTCGATGTCTTGAAATCAGACAGTGATATGAAAAGTGAATCAGGACTTGATGTGAGAAACTATGCATGTCTGGACGGAATTCCTGAGGCAAAGGCCCTTATCGCAGGCATGGTAGGAGCAAAGCCTGAGCAGGCTATAGTATATGGAAACTCAAGTCTCAATATCATGTATGATCAGGTTTCACGTGCATTTATCTTTGGTCTTTGCGGCAATACACCATGGTGCAAGCTTGACAAGGTGAAGTTCCTCTGTCCTGTACCGGGCTATGACAGGCACTTTGCAATCACAGAGGAGTTTGGAGTTGAGATGATAAACATTCCTATGACTGAGGATGGTCCTGACATGGATATGGTTGAGAAATATGTCAATAACGATGCCTCTGTAAAGGGAATCTGGTGTGTTCCAAAATACTCTAACCCACAGGGTGTTGTATACTCTGATGAGACAGTTGAGCGCTTTGCAAAGCTTAAGCCTGCAGCAGATGATTTTAGAATCTTCTGGGACAATGCATACACAGTTCATCATCTCTATGATGATAAACAGGCAGAGATTCCAAATATCCTTGAGCTTTGCGAGAAAGAGGGAAACCCTGATATGGTATTTGAGTTTTGCTCAACAAGTAAGGTGACATTCCCTGGTGCAGGCGTGGCTGGTATATGCACATCTGAGAAAAACCGTGAGGATATCAAGAAGCGCCTTACTATACAGACAATCGGACACGACAAGATTAATCAGCTTCGTCATGCGAGATTCTTTAAGGATGTAGATGGTATCAAGGCTCATATGGCAAAGCATGCAGCTCTTATCAGACCTAAATTCGAGCTGGTTGAGAATATCCTCACAGATGAAATTGCTTCAAGAGGCATCGGAACATGGGTTAAGCCGCTCGGTGGATACTTCTTCGGATTTGAGGCTCTTTCAGGCTGTGCAAAGGAAATCGTTGCAAAGTGCAAGGAAGCTGGTGTCACAATGACAGGTGCAGGCTCTCCTTTCCCTTACAAGAAGGATCCGGATGACAGCGTGATAAGAATTGCTCCGACATATCCATCACTTGATGAGCTGAAAAAGGCTGCAGAGGTGTTTGTTGTTGTCACACGTCTTGTCAGCGTAAATAAGCTGCTCGAGGCATAAAATCACTGTTATGTCTTAACGGACAGACGTGCAATTCACTGTTATGTCTTAACGGATAGACGTGCAATTCTCTGTTATGCCTAACGGGGAGACTTATAATTGGCATATTTATCTAAAATAAGTATGTGATATATGTATAAAAACTAAATGAATATTTGTGCACATTTTTTCGGGATTTGGTATTTACAAATCCCGATTTTTGTGTAAGATATAAATATCTTTTTAAATTATGTCTTGCATATGTTCTATGCAGGTTTCTTTTTGTGGCATTTCGGCCACTATTTTTTTCCCTTTATTTTTAGTTTCATATATTTGATTTTTGATTTTATTTAACACTATTATTTTATTATTTAACACTATTATTTTAGACTTAGATGAAGAAAGGATTTAAATATTATGAAGGAAATTTTTCAGGAATATGGCGGAATACTCATAACAGTTGTAGCTATTTTATCAATCATCCTCGTTGTAACAGCGGTTATAGGCTCTGATGCAACAGGCATAGTAGGAAAGACATTTAGTGATCTGATTACAAACTTTTCAAATCATGCCAATATGAGTGTCAAATAAGAGGTGGTACATGGAGCTTGGAAAAGAATATTTTGGACCGCTTTGGAGCTTTGTAGCCAGCAACGAGATAACGGATATAGATTATAACGGCAAAGAAATATGGCTTACAAATATATTCAATGAGCGTTTCAGAGCCAATCAGCAGTTTGTCACACAGTATATGACACCTGCTTTTGTGGAGCAGTTTACACAGCGCATCGCCAATGTCGTAAGCAGACAGTTCAATAAGAGAAATCCAGAGCTTGAGGCCGAGACGAGCGAGCTTCGTGTGACGATACTGCATGAATCGGTTGCGAAGTCGGGCAGGAGCATCAGCATACGAAAGACACCGCCGCTTATCAGACTGACAGCAGAATCTGCAATTGCTGAGAAATTCTGCTCGGAGGAGCTTTTAGCTGTACTGATAAACTGCGTAAAGACCAAGATGAATATCACCTTTTGCGGGATGCCGGGCATCGGAAAGACGGAGTGCGTGAAGTTTTTTTCACAGTTTATACCGGCGAATGAGCGCGTGATTACAATTGAGGATACTCTTGAGATACGTTATGCCGAGACAAATCCGGGCAAGGACTGTATAGAGATGAAGGTGAGTGAGGATGTGTTTGGCTACTCGGAGGCTATCAAGTCATGTCTTAGAATGAATCCAAAGTGGATTATGCTCTCAGAGGCACGCTCAAAGGAGGTAAAATATCTGCTGCAGAGCTGGAGCACAGGTGTGCGTGGCATGACGACTCTCCATACAGATGATGTGCGCAATATACCGGACAGAATACTCAATATGCTAGAGAGCCGTGTGGATGCAGAGCGTATGGAGAATGACATATATCAGGCACTTGATGTGGGAATTTTAATCCGCAAGAGAAGAAATGAAGATGGAGTGGTGTACAGATACATAGACCAGGTGTGCTTTTTCTACAGGGAAAACTATACCAATCATGTGTTTATGCTTGTATCAGACGGACAGATAGTGACTCACGATATACCAAAGGTCATACTTCGCAGATTTAAAAGAGAGGGTGTGAATGAGCCGTTTGGCGAGTCCTTTGTCAATGAGATAAGGATGAATGAGGCCATGATGAGTGAGGAGAGGGAGGCTTAGGAATGACGTATATATTGATTTTTTTTCTGACATATGTGCTGCATCTTCTGCTCAAGTTAAACTGGGTGTGTACAGCTGTGGTACTTGTTTTTCTTCTTGTTATGCAGCATTTTCACCGAATCAAAGGCCAAAGATTTCAGGAAGCGCGAAAGCGCTTTCTGGATGTATCGCTGTATATTGACACCCTGCTGTATTCGTTTTTGAAGGAGCAGAAGATTATCCGTGCATTTGAGGATGTAAAGAGTACACTGGCAGATGGTCATATGAAGGAGACTGTGAGCAGGGCTATTGATCATATGATGCTCACGTTTGATGAGACAGAGGTGTTTGTGGATGCTATGAGGATTATTGAAGATGAGTACAAGTGCAACCGAATAGTAAATGCACACGAGTTTATGGCACACGCTGAGTACTATGGCGGTGATATTAAAGAATCAGCAGGATACTGCTTAAGGATAAGAGTGCATGGGAGCGCAGGATACTGCGCAATATAGAGGACAGACAGAGGATGTTTCATCAGATTATCTTATCAGTTGTGACCTCTGTTATTATTAGTGGAATCATACTTTATCTGCCGGTTTTGAGCATGGATATCAGCAGCAATATCATTGTGCAGATACTGTCTGTAGCTCTTATAGTGCTTGATGATTTAATCATACTCTGGGGGCAGAAATTTCTTGAAGTGGATTATCTTGGAATTGATCTGCTGCCGGAGGATGATAAGCATGCCAAAAAGCTCGAGGAATACAAGGCATACAATCCGGCAAAGGAGCTTCGTGCGTCAATTCTTATGGCTGTTATACCGGCGTTAGCAGTGTATTTTTACTGTATACTGACAGACAATGGGCGGCTGTGGCAGCTATGGGAGCAGCTCTTATATGTCTGAATCAGCACCGTATAGGTCACAGGCTTATGAAGAAAAATCTGATAGCGGATGTAAAGAGTGCATTTCCCAAGTGGCTGATGGACCTCGCCTATTGATTCAGAGTGAAAATGTGCAGGTAGCCATACAGAAGTCGAGAGAGCATATACCGGTGATACTTAAGGAAGAGGTAAATACGCTTGTGGAGAGACTGGACGTGGAGCCGGAGAGCTCTGATCCGTATCACAGATTTCTCGACTGTTTGAACCTGCCGGAGATAAACGCAGCCATGGGCATGCTGTATGCTGTTTCGATTGGAAATAGTGGCAATTGCGGAAGTCAGATTGATGAGCTGATTACGAAGAATCTGGAGATGCTTGATGTAGCAGACACCGCGAGGCTTAAGGATAAGACCGCCGGCATGTATCTTTTGTTTTTGGCTCCTGTTATCACAGCATCATTTAAGATGATAGTTGATATGGCTATTTTCCTTATAAGCTTTTTATCATACAAGGTAGTGTAGGGGGTGTGTTGTGAGTCAGATAATGAAGACATTTTTAGGGGTGTTTTTGATTATGTTTATGGTGGTTACATCATCAGGTGTGCTGTCGGGATTTATGACTGTCGTTGAGGCACAGAACCTACATGCGCAGATCATCAATGAGCTTGAGGACAGTGATTATGACAGCTCGGTTGCGCAGACCTGCTTTGAAAATGCATCAAAAGCCGGAGATACACTGGAGCTTAAACTGTATATGACAGACAATTCCATAAGGACAGTCACAGACGCATCACAAATCACTTCATCAGATGAGATAGAAAAGGCAAGAGTGGAGCTTAAGTTCACTTACGCGGTAGCATTTTTCGGAATAGAGCAGGAGCATGTGCTGAGCGGATATGCGTTGTAGTACTTTTCTTGTGGATATGGCTGTATAAGAGGAGGAAAACAGATGGAGCTTTTAATAGAAGAATTGGGAGGAAGCGTTATTATGCTTCTTTTAGGCAGTGGAGTAATCGGTGTGCTTGTGTATGTTTCTACTCTGCTGTGATAGTAACTGAATTGATTAAAAAGTATGTAAAGGTAAGAAAAAATGAAAGAAGTATTCAGACAGTATGGAGCGTGCTGATTGCAGCGGCCGCCACAAGTGCATTTCTCGTGTTGATGGGGAATATTGTGCTGGCTCAGGGAGGCATGCTTGCTCAGCTTATAAATATATGGGGTAACAGCGCAATTTAAATAACCGGGAGACTATAGATGAAGGAGATAATGCAGACATATGGAGCCATGATAGTGGCGGTGGTTGTGGGAATTGCGCTGCTGTCGGGATTTGGGGCTCTGAAGAACAAAATGAGTGTGGCATTTGCGCCACAGGATATATTGAGCAGCGATAGCGCAAATGACAGCTATGACAGCATGAAAAATATACCGGTTCCGGGTGTTGAGCTAAAGGAGAAAATGCGTCAGAATGCCGTAAGCTACAGTGTATATGACCTGCTTGATGTTACAGCGCATGAGGATAATCTGGATAAGCTTGAAGTTTATGCCCTGTATGATTCGGACAGAAATGACTGTACAGGCAGCATATCAGCCGATGGCTCGTCACTTAGCTTTCCGGATTATGGTGTGTATGATATGCATGTCAGGATAACATGCAAAAACGGCACAAGGATCATGTGAGGATAAGTATTCCAATTAATAGAAAGGTAGCGGATATATAAAATGAAAAATGAAAAACAACACAGACTTTTATTCATTATACCGGCAGTGATAATAGCAATAATTCTTATCATATGTATAGCAGTGGCAGTAAGCTCAAAATCAGGAGAAAAGGGGAAGAAAAAGGATTCCCGATCTGTCAGTGTGACGGAAAATACGCAGGATATTGTAGCTGAAAGTGAGACACTTGAGCTTGTGAAAAAGGATGCATTGAAGGAAACAAATGTAGTTGATAAAGATAATAAGCAAAATAACGGTACGCAATCAGATACAAATGATAATTCCGTACCGGCAGCCGGTAATTCAGATAATGCAAATACAGCGTCAGATAAATCTTCTGACAAATCATCAGAAGACAAAACAGCAGCAGATAAAAAGACATCGACAGACAGCAATAACACGCAACAACCTGCAGGTGACGATTCAAAACCGGCAGCATCAAATCAGACAGTTGCACCTGAGCCGGCTCAAAGTGAGCCCGCGCAGCCGGAAGCACCAAAAAAAGAGTATGTTGCACCGGGATGGATATTTTATGGCAGTAAGGCTGGAAATGGCATGAGTGGGGAGCAGAAGGCGTATATTGATTCGTTGGTGAAACAGTGGACAGATGGAAGTATATCTGAGGGAGAACTGGCAGATTTATTTGCTCAAAAGGTAAAAAATGAATGGGGATTAGAGATGTGTTCAGCAGGTGTTTCAGAGGCTTACAGATGTATTTATCCTTCAAAGAATGATATTCCAGATTATAAGTCAGCATTGGATGAAAGCAATGGATTCTATAATTTTACTGGATTATACACTAAAGGGGAATATGATGAGTATGGTTATCTGATTTGTTATATGTGGGAAGCTGGAATATTTTAATTGGACAACAATTAATTAACGTTTGCAAAGGAAAAATATGAAAAATTATATAATAAGAGTAATAGCAGGTATATGTGTCTTAATGTTCATGCTTATTAATTATGCTTGCGATGATATTTTTGCCGATGTGTGGAGCGAGCCTGTCAAGTTTTATAATACATATGGTAATAGTGCCGTTTTTAAACCAACTAGTAAATCAGATGGAGAAATTTATTTTTGTTCGGCAGGAAATATATCTACTTCAGGAACAAATATAGGACAATTGGATATAAGCTTAGTGTAAAAAATACCAGTGGAAATGTAATTCAGACAGTTTATTATCAAATGCCTGGAAAGTATATGAAACTAAAATATCAGAAAAAGTCAAATGGAAAGGAATATCTTATGTATTCAATTTCTTTGAATGTAATGAGAAAGAGATTGAGTACGCAGACTCTCAATGCCCTTAGCTCCGGCTCATGCACCATCATCCTCGATGCCTGCATGGTGCTTCGAGTAAATGGCAAGAACAAGGGTGGCATGAATGATAATGGTCCTTCCTGGGGAAAGGTTTATACTACATATGCAGGTATATCCAAAGCGGCAAACTGGACGGACAGCGCACTCTCAGCACTGTATTCGTATTATGGCAAGACGGTGAGAGGACTGTTTCATACAATTGATGTCAGGAAGTCTACAGGCATAAGCAGTGTATCAGGGGGAGGTACATACTGCTATGGTACATATGTGACAATCAGTGCAAGCAGTTCTGCCGGATATGATTTCACGAATTGGAACAATGATTCGTCAATGAGCTTATCATCATATGGTTTTTATGTGAATTCGGGTGGTACTTATACGGCATACGCAAGGGCAGGTACTATAGCTGTGACATTCTGGCGGAATACGAGTGCGTCTGATTCAGAAAAGACCTCAAAGAGCTACACATATGGAGGCATCAATCAGGCTTTTCCGGCTGTGGGCTGGCAGATGGCCGGGTATCATATGAATGGCTGGGGAAATAATTCGTATGATACGACTGCCGTATATCCGTTATTGTGTGGTGTGGCAAACAGCTGGATTGAGTCAAACAGACCGTCGAAAAATATATACGCAGTATGGCAGGAAAACGAGTATACCATAGAATATGATACCGGTGTATCTGCCACTGTGAAGTATAGTGATACGGTGACATTGCCAAGTCAGCATATGTGTATAGGCTGGATTTTAGGAGAAGTGTATCCTGATATAAAATATGCGCCGGGAGAGAGTATACAGGTAGCTGATTTATGCAGGATACTGGGGATAGAGTATACAGATAAGGCGGTAATACGTATGTATGCACTTTGGGAGCATGAGCTACCATAGAGGCGGATGATATGTTCTTTTCGATAAAGCAGGCAAGGAATGGCGGTATAACAGAGCAGCTGATAGGAAGCTTATATCTGCAACGGATGTGGAGGATGGTGATATTGCATTTGGCGATAACGAGATAAATTATCTGAAAGTGAAAAATTTTGATGACCGTAAAATAGAAAGTGCACGTGACAAGGATATCATAGAGATAGTGCTTGAGGCAAAAGACAGCTATGGAAATATCACGCAAAAGACTATATCCATCACATTTACAGATACTCAGGTCAAGGAGAGAACTAAAGCCTTTGGAAAGATTAGATTCATAAGCGAAAAGTATTATGGCAAAAATAAAGCAGGAGGCTCATGGAGAACTCCCGCTGGTTAAACGATCCTGAATTTAATTCTCTTCTTCGGCAGGCCTTGGCAATTTGATATAGACCTTTCTGATTCGGTTTTTATCAACAGCCTCTATGATGGCACAAGGGATCATGTGAGGATAAGTGTTCCAATTAATAGAAAGGTAGCAGGCGTATAGAATGAAAAATGTAGTACTTGGAATAATAGGCTGTCTTATTGTATTGTATACAGCGATGCTTGGGCTTAGTGTATACAATATGACAGTCAGGGAGAACCAGATGGAAAAGAGTCTGTCATTAGCACTTTCGGTGCTATGAACAGATATTACGAGCCCAATATGTATATCGTGGATAAAAAGCCCGTCAGCAGCTATGATGTGGAAAAAGCTGTCATAGAGGACATTAATGAGAGACTTACAGCAGGCGGTAGTGCAATTGCCACAGTCTATGTATGTGATATGGAAAAGGGCATTATTTCAGCAGGAATAGAGGAAGAGTTCAAGCTTCCTACAGGTGTGACAAAGAAAATAAGCTGCAAAAAGACTATTGTAGCAGATCAGCCAATGGAGGATAACTAATGTATGAAGAATGGTATTTGTATTACAGCAAAAATAAAGCAGGAGGTCTCATGGAGAACTCCCGCTGGTTAAACGATCCTGAATTTAATTCTCTTCTTCGGCAGGCTTTGGCAATTTGATATAGACCTTTTCGATTCGGTTTTTATCAACAGCCTCTATGCGGAGAAGGATATTGTCATCAGTGATGATTATTTCATTTTTTTCAGGCAGGTGGTCAAGCTTTTCAAGGCAGTAGCCACCGATTGTGTCATAGTCGTCTGATTCGAGGTGCAGACCAAGCTCATCGCTTACATCCTCGAGATTTGCAGAGCCAAGAACTATGTATTCGTAGTCATTTATTCTTGTGATATCATCCTGCTCGTCAGAGTCGTATTCATCACGAATCTCACCGACTATCTCCTCTAAGAGATCCTCAAGTGTGATGAGTCCGGCTGTGACACCGTATTCATCTAAGACAATGGCAAGCGATATAGATGATTCGCGCATCTCGAGAAACAGATTCGCTGTATTCTTGTGCTCATATGTAAAGTAAGGCTCACGCATGATATTTCTGATGGAAAAATGCTCTTTATCCTCATCCTTAAGGAGCAGCAGATCCTTCACATTTACAATACCGATTACGTTGTCAGTGCTTTCGTCATACACAGGGAGTCTGGTGAATTTATCCTCTCTGAATATGGAAATCAAATCATCATAAGTAGAATCAACATGGACAAACGTCATATCAATACGCGGAACCATGACCTCCTTGGCCTCGGCATCTCCAAAATCGAATACATTGTGAATCATATCACGCTCTTCATCCTCGATGACACCGTCCTCCTGTCCTACATCAACGATTGTACGAAGCTCCTCCTCGGTCATGACGCGCTTGGCATCGCTTTGTCTTATTCCGAAGAGGAAAATGACTCCGAGTGAAAGCTTGTTGATGATAAATATTACAGGTGTCAGCACTACCATGAGCACTGATATAAAGCCTGCGATTGAGAGCGAAATCTTGTCAGCCTTTATGGTCGCAAGTGTCTTCGGAGAGACCTCTCCGAAGATCAGTATGAGGAATGTAAGTATTCCGGTTGCGACACCTGCTCCGACGCTGCCAAACAGCTTGATGGCAAGCGAGGTGGTGAGCGATGATGCTGAAAGATTTACGATGTTGTTGCCGATAAGGATGGCTGAGAGCATCTTTGGAGAGTTCTCAGTCACCTTGAGCACCTTTTTGGCTTTTGTGTTGCCAGCCTCAGCCAGGGTTCTCATACGTATTTTGTTTACGGTAGTAAGAGCGGTCTCCGAAGATGAAAAAAATGCGGAGAGTGCTAATAGTATTAATAAGAATATAATCTGCGATATGTCGTCAGCGTCCAAATATTTTACCTCGTAATATAAATTAATAAATGTGTTTATTTATCGTCTGTGCTGTAGTTAGGAGCCTCTTTTGTGATATGGATATCATGAGGGTGGCTCTCCTTGAGAGAAGCAGCAGTAATCTTGACAAACTGTCCGTTCTCCTTAAGATCTTCGATTGTCTTGCAACCGCAGTAGCCCATTCCTGAGCGGATACCACCAACAAGCTGGAATACTGTATCCTCAAGAGTACCTTTGTAAGCTACACGACCCTCAACTCCTTCAGGAACAAGCTTCTTAGCGCCCTCCTGGAAGTAACGGTCCTTGCTTCCGTTTTCCATGGCAGCGATAGAACCCATGCCACGATATACCTTGTATTTTCTTCCCTGATAAAGCTCGAAGGTTCCCGGAGCCTCATCACAGCCTGCGAACATTGAGCCCATCATACATACGTTGGCACCGGCTGCGAGAGCCTTTGTCATATCACCTGAGTACTTGATACCACCATCTGCGATAACAGGAACTCCATACTCCTTAGCAACCTTGTAACAGTCCATGATAGCTGTAATCTGTGGTACACCGATACCGGCAACGACACGTGTTGTACAGATAGAACCAGGTCCGATACCAACCTTTACTGCATCTGCACCGGCCTCGATAAGAGCCTTGGCAGCAGCACCTGTTGCGATATTTCCGGCGATTATCTGAAGATCCGGATAAGCAGCCTTGATCTTCTTAACAGCCTCAAGTATATTCTTTGAATGTCCGTGAGCTGAGTCAACAACGATGACATCAACATGAGACTTAACAAGAGCATCAACACGCTCCATCATGTTGCCTGTGATACCTACTCCGGCACCGCAGAGGAGACGGCCTGATCATCCTTTGCTGAAAGAGGATACTTAATCTGCTTCTCGATATCCTTTATAGTGATAAGTCCCTTGAGGTTGTAGTCCTTGTCTACGATAGGGAGCTTTTCCTTTCTTGCCTTTGCAAGAATCTTCTTTGCTTCATCGAGAGTGATGCCCTCAGGAGCTGTAATGAGATTCTCAGAAGTCATAGACTCTGAAATCTTCTTTGTGAAGTCTGTCTCAAACTTCAGATCACGGTTTGTGATGATGCCGACAAGCTTGCCGTCCTTTGTGATTGGCACACCTGATATCTTGAACTTGGCCATCAGGTTGTCTGCATCCTGTAATGTATGGTCTGGAGAAAGATAGAACGGATCGGTAATAACGCCGTTTTCTGAACGCTTTACCTTATCGACTTCGTCTGCCTGTGCCTCAATAGACATATTTTTGTGGATGATTCCGATACCACCCTGTCTGGCCATTGCGATAGCCATTTTTGATTCTGTGACTGTATCCATTGCAGCACTCATCATAGGAATGTTAAGGACGATCTTCTTAGTAAGATGTGTCTGAAGCTCAATCATATTTGGTGTTACCTCAGAATATTGTGGAACTAAGAGAACGTCATCAAATGTAATTCCTTCGCCGATAATAGTACCCATTTTTAAATTCCTCTCTTTCTTATGTTATTATACTGGTATACTTTATATACTAATGTAATTTGTATGATGATAGCAAATTAAAGAGTGGGTGTCAAGCAGTTATAAGCCCGATATGAAATTATTATATTATTTATTAGTAAAACTAATGTAAGTCTTTTGCAAATAAAGTAAAAATTATGTTATATTTTATATTAGGTGGCTTTAAGGCAATGTTTGCATGTCACACTAAGGCGTGGACAGTAACGATTTTTGTGCCACAATAAACTAAACCAGGGAGAAAAATATGGAATTTCGACCATGCATCGACATTCACAATGGAAAAGTAAAGCAGATTGTCGGTGGTTCATTAAAAGACAGGGGCGATTTTGCCAGTGAGAACTTCGTCTCAGAGCAGGACAGCCGGTTTTATGCAGATATGTATAGGAAATCGGGCATAAAGGGCGGTCATATCATTCTGCTCAATTCTGTGGACAGCGAGTATTATGAGGATACAAAGGAGCAGGCTGTTATGGCGCTTGAAGCGTATCCGCAGGGCTTACAGGTAGGTGGCGGCATCACCGCAGACAATGCGATGGAGTTTATAGATGCCGGTGCAGCAGCAGTTATTGTGACATCCTACGTATTTAAAGACGGCAGGATAAACTATGCAAATCTAAACAGGCTTAAAGATACTGTGGGCAGTGACAGGCTGGTGCTTGATCTGTCATGTCGCAAAAAGGATGGAAAGTATTATATAGTAACTGACCGCTGGCAAAACTTCACGGATGAGGCAGTGACCACAGAGCTTTTGGATAAGCTATCCTCATATTGCTGCGAGTTTCTGGTACATGCAGTGGATGTTGAGGGCAGGGTGAACGGCATTGAAAAGGAGCTTGTCGCCATGCTTGGCAGCTGGGGAAGAATACCGGTCACATATGCAGGCGGTGTGTCATCTTTTGACGATTTAAAATGCATCAGGCAGCTTGGACAGAACCATCTGAATGTGACAATAGGCAGTGCTCTTGATTTGTTTGGCGGTGAGATGGAGTACGATAAGGTTATAGCTTTTTGCAATAATAAGGAGATTTAAAATGGCAAAATACAGTAAGAATGATATTATCCGCATAGTGGATGAGGAGGATATTGAGTTTATCCGTTTACAGTTTACGGATATCTTTGGAACATTAAAAAATGTGGCAATTACAGCCAGCCAGCTTGAGAAGGCACTCGACAACAAGTGTATGTTCGACGGCTCGTCAATAGAGGGCTTTGTGAGGATAGAGGAGTCAGATATGTATCTGCACCCGGATCTTGACACTTTTATGATTTTTCCATGGAGACCACAGCAGGGCAAGGTCGCACGAATCATCTGTGATGTCTATATGGCGGATGGTACACCGTTTGAGGGAGACCCACGCTATATATTAAAGAAGCAGATTGAAAAGGCAAAGCAGATGGGCTATATATTTAATGTAGGTCCGGAGTGTGAGTTTTTCCTTTTCCACCTGGACGAGAACGGACAGCCTACCACCATCTCGCATGAGAGAGCAGGGTACTTTGACTTGGGACCAAATGATTTGGGAGAAAACGCAAGAAGAGACATGGTTCTAACTCTTGAGGATATGGATTTTGAGATAGAGGCATCACATCATGAGGTGGCACCTGCACAGCATGAGATTGATTTCAAGTATGAGGAGGCACTTCATACCGCCGACAATATCATGACCTTTAAGCTTGCTATAAAGACAATTGCAAAGAGGCACGGACTTTTTGCCAGCTTCATGCCAAAGCCAAAGCATGGTGTGAGCGGCTCGGGAATGCATATCAACATGTCACTTTCAAAGGATGGTGTCAATATATTTGACAATGAGGAGGATAAGCTTGGACTCAGCGAGGAGGCATACTACTTCATAGGCGGTATCATGAAGCATATGAAGGGCATGACGGTCATCACCAATCCAATCGTCAATTCATATAAGCGCTTTGTGCCGGGATATGAGGCACCGATTTATATCACCTGGTCAGCTACAAACAGAAGTCCGCTTATCAGAATCCCTGCAGCAAGAGGTGAGGGAAGGAGAGTGGAGCTTAGAAACCCTGATCCTTCAGCAAATCCGTATCTGGTTCTGGCACTGTGCCTGGCAGCAGGAATTGACGGCATAAAGAACAAGATACAGCCGGATGCAGAGCTTCGTGAGAATGTATTTGAGCTCACAGAACAGGATAAAAAGAGACTCGGAATAGAATCACTTCCTGCTGATTTACATGAGGCGGTTGAGTGTCTTAAGTCAGATGATTTTATCCGCGAGATACTGGGTGAACATATCTACGACAAGTATATAGAGGCAAAAGAGGCAGAGTGGAACGATTACAGAGCTGCGGTTACCCAATGGGAAATAGATGAATATCTGTACAAATTTTAAAGGATGTAACAAACCGTGAATAATATTGTTATAGCATTTCCTAAAAAGGAAGTAGCCAATTCAATCAAAAAAATATTAGCGCAGAGCGGTTATACAGTCACGGCGGTTGCAAATACAGGAGCTTCAGCACTTTCGAGCATGAACGGACTGAATATGGGAATCATCATATGCGGATACAGATTTTCAGACATGATGTACAGTGAGATATACGAGTATATGCCTAAGGAGTTTCAGATGCTTCTCATAGCGTCGGCAGCGGGTATCATGGAAAAAAATGTGGATAATCTGATGTCATTATCCATGCCACTAAAAGTGCATGAGCTTTTGCAGACTGTTGAGATGATGGATTACACGATAACGCGCCGCAGGAAAAAGCTCAGGCAAAGGCCTAAGGTACGTTCAAAGGAGGATCAGGAGATGCTAAGCAGTGCAAAGGCTGTACTGATGGAACGAAATGGATTCTCAGAGGAGGAAGCACACCGGTATATCCAGAAGCGAAGCATGGATAACGGCACCGGTCTTGTGGAAACAGCACAGATGATACTAAGCCTTATGACTGAGGTGTAGTGTGCGTTTTATGAAGCCAGACAGAAGAGCGTATGATAGTAGCTGCAAAGGCTTGAACAGTTACTAAAAAAATAATGATAAAAAAATATATTTACACTTGCATGGTAAAGTGATAAATTAGACTTATTGTAAAGTAACAAAGGAGAGATAAACATGTTTCAGATTAATGATAACTTTCAGAAATTACCGGGAAGCTACCTTTTCAGCACAATAGCTAAAAAGGTTGCAGCTTATCAGGAGGCAAATCCGGATAAAGAGATAATAAGGCTTGGAATCGGCGATGTAACACAGCCGCTTGCACCTGCTATCATCGATGCACTGCACAAGGCTGTTGATGAGATGGGAAATGCAGCTACATTCCACGGATACGCACCTGACCTCGGATATGAGTTCCTCAGAAAAGCAATTTCAGACAACGACTACAAAGCAAGAGGATGCGATATTTCAGCTGATGAGATTTTTGTTTCAGACGGAGCAAAGAGTGATTCAGCCAACATCCAGGAGCTTTTCTCAGCAAACAGCCGCATCGCTGTTACAGATCCTGTTTACCCTGTATATGTTGATTCCAATGTTATGGCAGGAAGAACAGGCACATATGATGCTCAGACAGAGACCTGGAGCAATGTAATCTATATGCCGTCAACAGCAGATAACGGCTTTGTTCCGGAGCTTCCAAAGGAAGTACCGGATATGATTTATCTGTGTCTGCCAAACAACCCAACAGGAACAACTCTCAAAAAGGAGCAGTTACAGGTATGGGTTGATTATGCAAACAAGAATGGCTCAGTAATTATCTTTGATGCAGCCTATGAGCATATATCAGCGAAGCAGATGTGCCACATTCAATCTATGAGTGTAACGGTGCAAAGACATGTGCCATCGAGCTTAGAAGCTTCTCAAAGAACGCCGGCTTTACAGGCGTGCGTCTTGGCTTCACAGTAGTACCTAAGGAGCTTAAGTGTGGTGATGTATCACTTCATGCTATGTGGGCACGCCGTCACGGAACCAAGTTCAACGGTGCACCATACATCGTGCAGAGAGCAGGCGAGGCAGTTTACTCAGATGCCGGAAAAGCACAGCTTAAGGATCAGGTAGCATACTACATGAACAATGCAAAGACAATAAAGACAGGTCTTGCAGAGGCAGGCTTTACAGTATACGGCGGAGTAAATGCACCATACATCTGGCTCAAGACACCGGATCAGATGACATCATGGGAGTTCTTCGATTACCTGCTTGAGAATGCAACGTGTAGGTACACCTGGCTCAGGCTTTGGACCAAGCGGAGAGGGCTACTTCAGATTGACTGCTTTCGGAAACTATGAGAACACAGTAAAGGCACTTGAGAGAATCAAGGCACTGTAAAAATAAATCCGGTCAAATAAAAATACCGTCAGGGAGATGTTCCCTGACGGTATTTTTTGTCTTTGAAATTTACATAAAGCGTATTTACTGTATACTTTTCAGCAACAAAAACTTTATGCGAAAAGCATGATTTAATTTTTCTTGAAACCGGCTCTCTTACGAAGAGTAGGGTCAAGAATCTTCTTTCTGATTCGAAGGCTCTCAGGTGTTACCTCAAGAAGCTCATCTGTATCAATAAAGTCGATAGCCTGCTCAAGGCTTAATACTTTAGGTGGTACAAGTGTGAGTGCCTCATCTGCTGATGAAGAACGTGTATTTGTAAGATGCTTCTTCTTACATACGTTGAGCTCGATGTCCTCGGCCTTTGAACACTGTCCGATAACCATTCCTGAGTAAACCTTGGCACCCGGTCCGATAAAGAGTGTTCCTCTCTCCTGTGCAGAGAAGAGTCCGTATGTTACAGCCTCACCTGACTCAAAGGCAATGAGTGAACCTGTTGCACGGTATGCAATCTCACCCTTGTATGGCTCGTAGCCGTCAAACATGGTGTTTAAGATTCCGTTACCCTTTGTATCGGTCATGAACTCACCACGGTATCCGATAAGTCCACGTGCAGGGATATGGAACTCGAGTCTGGTGTAGCCACCTGCGATAGAACCCATATTTCTAAGCTCGCCCTTGCGCTGCTGAAGCTTTGAGATGACAGCTCCTGTAAACTCATCAGGCACATCGATGTAAGCAAGCTCCATTGGCTCAAGCTTCTTGCCGTTTTCGTCATACTTGTAGAGCACCTCTGCCTTACTTACAGCGAACTCATAACCCTCACGGCGCATGTTCTCGATAAGTACTGAAAGGTGAAGCTCTCCACGTCCGGAAACCTTGAAGGAATCAGGTGAGTCGGTATCCTCGACACGCAGTGAAACATCAGTGTTGAGCTCGCGAAGGAGTCTGTCACGGATGTGACGGCTTGTGACAAATTTACCTTCCTGTCCTGCAAGAGGGCTGTTGTTTACGATGAAGTTCATAGAGATTGTAGGCTCTGAAATCTTCTGGAAAGGAATAGCCTCCGGTGCTTCCGGTGAGCAGATTGTATCTCCGATGTGGATATCTGCGATACCTGAGATTGCTACAATCGAACCGATGTTAGCCTCGGCTACATCTACCTTGTCGAGTCCGTCAAACTCGTAAGTTTGCTGATACGGACCTTCTCAAGCTTGTCAGGGTCGTGGTGGTTTACAACGACAGCCTCCTGATTTACCTTGATTTTACCGTTATCCACTTTACCGATTCCGATACGTCCTACATACTCGTTGTAGTCGATTGTACTGATAAGAATCTGTGTGTTGGCATCAGGATCACCTGTTGGAGCAGGGATGTAGTTTACGATTGTTTCGAAGAGAGGAGTCATATCCTTTCTCTCGTCGTTCAAGTCCTTCATGGCATAGCCGTCTCTGGCTGATGCAAAAACGAATGGGCAGTCAAGCTGCTCCTCAGAAGCATCGAGATCCATGAAGAGCTCTAATACCTCATCGATGACCTCATTAGGACGTGCCTCCGGACGGTCAATCTTGTTGACGCAGACAATGATAGGCAGCTTGAGTGCAAGAGCCTTCATAACTACGAACTTGGTCTGTGGCATAACACCTTCGAAGGCATCAACCACGAGGATAACTCCGTTTACCATCTTAAGAACACGCTCTACCTCACCGCCGAAGTCAGCATGACCCGGAGTGTCGATGATGTTGATTTTGATGTCCTTATACTGAATAGCTGTGTTTTTGGAGAGGATTGTGATACCTCTTTCACGCTCGATGTCGTTTGAATCCATTACTCGATCCTGAACTTCCTGATTGTCACGGAACACACCGCTTTGCTTAAGAAGCTCATCTACAAGTGTTGTTTTACCATGATCAACGTGGGCAATAATTGCTATATTACGAATATCGTCTCTTGTTGTTTTCATATTTTCCTTCTTTCTTTAATAAATAAAGCTAAGTTTGCAACTAACTTATTCTATCATAATTTTTCCAATGTGCAAGTTTTCATTGAAAGTTTTTATAAAATTAAGTGAAATGTTATTGGATTTGTCGACATTATTTGAGAAAATATACTTTGTGGAAATGTTAAAAATAGCTGGAAAAACATTTTACAAAAGGAAGGGAGACAAAAATTCATGGCAGATAAAATGTTTGAAAACAACCAGGTATCAATAATCGGAGAAATCGTTTCAGATTTTCAGTTTAGTCACGAGGTGTATGGTGAGGGCTTCTATATGATGGAGGTTTCGGTCAGAAGGCTTTCAGATTGCATGGACTATATTCCGGTGATGGTGTCAGAGAGGCTTATCAATGTGGAGGGTGACTACATAGGCAAAAGCGTATATATAGGCGGGCAGTTCCGCTCATTCAACAGGCATGAGGAGAAGAAGAACAGGCTGGTGCTGTCTGTTTTTGCAAGAGAGCTTGAGGTATTGGACAGTGATTATGATGAGGATGCAGCCAATCAGATTTTCCTTGACGGCTATATCTGCAAGGAGGCTATATACAGGAAAACACCGCTTGGACGAGAAATTGCAGACCTGCTTGTGGCAGTGAACCGCTCATATGGCAAGTCAGACTATATTCCATGTATCTGTTGGGGAAGAAATGCCAGATTTGCGTCGACCTTTGAGGTGGGTACACATGTGCAGATATGGGGCAGAATCCAGAGCAGAGACTATGTGAAAAAGCTCAGTGAGACACAGGTGGAGCAGCGCACGGCGTATGAGGTTTCCGTGAGCAAGATTGAGGCATAGTATTTTAAATGGATAGTAACTACGGATTTGTGATTTTCCCGAAAATTTGCAATAATAGTCAGATTGTGGTATTTTACTAGATATTATTGGTTAATGCTTGTAATTGTTGACGTTTACATCAGGTGTAAACTGTAATGATTATATATCAGGCAGAAAAGCTATGTGTATGGAGGCATGATTATTATGGAAAACGGTGCAGTACAGATTTATTATGGCGAGGGACATGGCAAGACAAATGTCGCTATAGGAAGTGCAATATGTGCTGCCTGTGATGGTAAACAGGCTGTCGTTATTCAGTTCCTAAAGGGTAAAAAGGAGCCGGAATTTTTGAAAAAGCTTGAGCCGGAGGTGAAATTCTTTAATTTTTCAAGAGCCGGAATACTCTTTGAGCAGCTTGATGAGGAGAGTAAGCAGGAAGAAATCATGAATATCAAGAATGGCTTCAACTATGCAAAGAAGGTTATATCAACAGGTGCTGACATGGTTGTTGTGCTTGATGAGATGCTGGGGCTTTTGGATTTGCATCTGATTTCAAAGGAGGAGCTGTCGGATATGCTTGCTTCAAGGCTGATGATGTGACCGTGATTATGACAGGCAGAGTACTTGACGATGGAATCAGGGAAATGCAGATGAGATTTATAATATCGCGTCCGAAAAATAATAAGAAATATTGTCATGTGAGTTGACAATGCACAGGCGTGGTGATATTATTAGTGCAAGTGTGAGGCAGTTATATCATCTGCTGTATACGAATAATTTGATTAACAGATAGAGGTCGCGCGACTTATGAGTAGCTTTCCGGATGCCGCAGGGGCAGTTGATGGGAGATGAAAGGAATAGCGCCGAAGGGATTTATCATCTGCGGATATATCTCTGGGCATATGGCGAACAGCCTTATGACTGTCATCAGATTTGATGGGGAGCTATCGTGATTCATGAAGAATTGGGACCGGCTCTAAGGAGCCGGTTTTTTAGCGCTTAGAGGCAGACAGCGGCATACTTATACGTTAAGAGAATCAAATACCGAATAAAGAAAAGCAAGAAGGAGATAAAATCATGGCAATTTTCAAAGGAGCAGGAGTAGCAATTGTTACACCTATGTACGATAACGAGGAGGTTAATTACGACAAGCTCGAGGAGCTTATCAATATGCAGATTGATAATGGCACAGATGCTATTATCATTGCAGGCACCACGGGCGAGAGCCCATGTCTGTCAATGGAGGAGCATGCAAAGGTTATAAAGGCTGCCGTAGAGTTTACAAAGCATCGTGTACCTGTAGTAGCAGGCACAGGCTCTAACTGCACAAAGACAGCTATGCAGCTTTCAAAGGAGGCTGAGGAGTTTGGTGCAGACGGACTGCTCGTTGTCACACCATACTACAACAAGGCTACTCAGGCAGGTCTTGTGAGCCACTATTCGCAGATTGCAGACAGCACAAAGTGTCCTATTATCGTATACAACGTACCGGGACGTACAGGCTGCAACGTGCTTCCGGAGACTATGGCAGAGCTCTTTAAGACAAAGGAAAATATCGTGGGACTCAAGGAAGCTACAGGAAATCTGGCACAGGCTTCAAAGACAATGTATCTGACAGACGGAAAGCTTGATATGTACTCAGGCGAGGATGGTCTCGTAGTGCCTCTTATGTCTATCGGAGCAATCGGTGTAATCTCAGTATGGAGCAATGTAGCCCCTGCAAAGGTACACAATATGTGTGACAGCTTCTTCAAGGGCGATTTACAGACAGCCTTAGAGCTTCAGAGAGAGGCTCTTCCACTTGTGGACGCACTCTTCTCAGAGGTAAATCCAATTCCTGTAAAGAAGGCTATGAACCTGATGGGTATGAATGTCGGACCTCTTAGAAGCCTATGTGCGAGATGGGTGAGGATAATGCAAGGAAGCTTGCTGAGGTCATGAAGGCTTATGGCTTAAAGCTTGCATAGTACAACGAGAAAGGATACGATAAAATGACAAAGGTAATTATGAATGGCTGCAACGGCAAAATGGGACAGACTATCACAGAAATCTGTAAGGCTGATGCGGATATCGAGATTGTAGCCGGTATTGATTTATATGATGGAATAGACAATGACTATCCTGTTTTTTCGAGCATTGACAAATGTGATGTGGACGCTGATGTGGTCATAGATTTTTCCAATGCCAAGGCTGTTGACGGAGTACTGGACTATTGCGTGGACAAGCAGGTTCCGGTTGTTTTATGCACTACCGGTCTTAGTGATGAGCAGCTTGCAAAGGTTGAGGAGTGCTACAAGAAGGTGGCAGTGCTCAAGTCTGCAAACATGTCACTTGGCATAAACACTCTTATGGCTCTTCTCAAAAAGGCTGCACAGGTTTTTGCACCGGCAGGCTTTGACATGGAGATAGTTGAGAAGCATCACAATTTAAAGCTTGATGCACCTTCAGGTACTGCGCTTGCGCTTGCTGATTCCATCAACGAGGCTATGGATAACGAGTATCACTATGTTTACGACCGCAGCCAGCGCAGAGAGAAGCGTGATCCTAAGGAAATTGGTATTTCTGCTGTAAGAGGAGGAAGCATCGTCGGTGAGCACGAGGTACTTTTCTGTGGACAGGATGAGGTGATTGAGTTTAAGCATACTGCTTACTCTAAGGCTGTTTTTGCGAAGGGTGCTGTTGAGGCTGCCAAGTTCCTTAAGGGAAAGGGTGCAGGTCACTACGATATGGCGGATGTTATTGCAGCTAAGTAGATTGAGTGAATTGCTTCATTGTGGCGATAGGTCGGGCGTAAGCTCCGGGCACCGGGGTACACACGCACTCTCCCGGGGCGCTACGCTACGTGGCTAAGATTCTGTACGAAATTATGCTTGATGGGTTTCTATGCTTGACGAAACCGTCGAAACGCGCCGTCCGTGGCGCGGTTCTCCTCACCCCTGCGTCCATGCAGGGGTGTTTCTGCATTTCATGGGCATAATTTCTACAGTATCTAAGCCACTTCGCTATTCGCGCCTCGGGAGAGTGCGTGTGCACCCCTGTTGCCCAGAGCTTACGCCCTTACGTTGTGGCGGGATAATGAGTGCTACGGTAACACATCGGGGCTCGGTGCTACCGGGATTGTGTTTGATGGTTACTGTTCACACCTAACAGTGTGACCAGCAGCGCTTGATGTACGAATATGAGTACACTTGCGGATTTTGCTTGATTTATTAGGGAGTGCGTATTATATTAAATATAATGACTATTCAGAACCACTGAGAACAAAAAAAGCTGATGCGTCATGCTTGCATGTAAGCAGCATGTTTTCTTGTTCTCAAGGGGCTCGAATAGAGCCACCCCCACACATATGAGCAAAATTAGCTGCGTAGCAGCGGGAAAGCACGAGCATCGTGCGTTTTTGCGAATGTGCGTGGTTTGGTTCTGAATAGTTACATTATTCCTAGATTTATTTATAAAAACACAACAGGGGAGCTGGTATTTAGCCGGCTGAGAGTAGACTGGTAGTGTCTTGACCCATAACCTGATTTGGATAATGCCAACGTAGGATAATATCGCACGATTTTTAGGCGGATATACTCATTGGCGGTATATCCGCTTTTTGAATGTGTGGGTGATTATGAATAGTTGTAAAGAGATACAGATGAATAATTATATAGAAAAGCTTAAGTCACGCAGTCCTTTGATTCACAACATCACAAATATGGTTACTATCAATGATGTGGCCAATATTGAGCTGGCATGTGGGGCTAGGCCTATTATGGCTATGGCACCGCAGGAGATGGATGAGGTCACGGTATCTGCGATGGGCTGAACCTGAATATAGGCACTCCTTCTGAGGAGCGCTTTGAGGCGATGAGCATTGCTGCGAGGATGGCAGTGAAAAAGAACATTCCTATTGTGCTTGATCTGGTTGGTGTGGGCGTGAGCCGCTTCAGGATGGATTTTGTGATGAGCCTGCTTGACGAGGTGCATGTGGATGTGATTAAGGGCAATTTGTCTGAGGTCAAGGCTGTTATGGAGCATGGCAGGTGCGATGGCGGCGTGGAAGTGACCGATACGGCAGATGAGTCTGATGCAAAGGCGCTTGCGTGCAGGGCGGCCCTGCGATATGGCTGTATCTGTGTGATTACAGGTGAGACCGATTATGTGGCAGAATTATGTGATGAAGCTGATTGCTATGACAATAATGAAAGAAGTGTGATGTGCATCACAGGCGGCCATCCTATGATGAAGAGGGTGACAGGCACCGGATGTATGCTTTCAGGGCTCATTTGTGCATTTGTTGCGGCTGATTGCGATGATAAATACGGTGCAGTCACAGCAGCACTTAGCTGCATGAAGAGTGCAGGCGGGCTTGCTGCCTCTGATATGGCAGAGCACGGCAGAGAGACAAACAGCTGTCATTTCATTAAGCCCGGAAATGCTGCATACCGGGACAGGCTGATTGATGCAGTATATCATATATGCGATGGTGATTATGAACTGATGTGAATATCGCTGTATGACAGACAATTGGTATGCAGGTCATGAGTCTTATATTTGGAAAACAACAGGATAAGAGGTGAATGGTATATATGAACAAAACTGATTTAAAGCTCTACGCTATAACAGACAGGCAGTGGCTGCACAAAGCGAGGCTTTCTGAGCATGTGAAGCTTGCAATAGAGGCGGTGCCACTATGATTCAGATCCGTGACAAGGATATTCTGAGTACGGATTCTGATGCAGGGCTTAAGGATGAGTATAATGAGGCTCTTGAGATAAAGAGAATCTGTCATGAGCACAAGGTGCCGCTCATCATCAATGATAACGTGCAGTTTGCAATTGATATAGATGCCGACGGAGTACATCTGGGACAGGATGACATGAATCCGGCGGAGGCAAGGAAGCTTCTTGGAACTGACAAGATAATAGGAGTCACGGCAAAGACCGTGGAGCAGGCAAAGAAAGCACAAGCTGATGGCGCTGACTATCTGGGAAGCGGAGCCGTGTTTGGCTCTACCACAAAGCTCAATGCAAAGCCTATGACAAAGGAGCTTCTGAGTGAAATCACGGCGGCTGTCGATATCCCGGTTGTTGCAATCGGAGGCATAAATGCAGACAATGCGGTCACGCTAAAGGGCACAGGGATTGCAGGAATCGCAGTGGTAGGGGCGATATTTGCAAGCGCAGATATAAAGCTGCAGCCAAGGAACTCGCAGAAATATGCGACAAAATTCTGTAATCACAGTATGACATACTGCTATAACTACAGTAATTAAACAATATTTTGAAAATACTGAACAGTTACGAGAAATCACAACATTCAGTAGAAAGGAGCGTAAATATGCATACAGCACTTACAATTGCGGGAAGCGATTCAAGCGGTGGCGCAGGCGTGCAGGCCGATTTAAAGACCATGCTTGCAAACGGTGTGTTTGGCGAGAGCGTAATCACGGCACTCACGGCACAAAACACCATGGGAGTTGATGCGGTGATGAATGTACCGGCTGATTTTATAGAGGCACAGATGAAGGCTGTTTTTACGGATATTTATCCGGATGCGGTGAAAATCGGTATGACATCATCGGTAGATACAATTGAGGCGATTGCCGCAGGTCTTGTAAAATATAAGGCAAAAAACATAGTTCTGGACCCGGTGATGGTCGCTACAAGCGGAAGCAGGCTGCTTGAAGAAAATGCAGCAAACACTCTGATGGAGAAGCTGTTTCCACTGGCTGACATCATCACGCCAAATATCCCTGAGCTTGAGGTGATATCAGGCAGACAGATTGAAAGCACAGATGACATCATAGAGGCATCAAAGGCTGTTTATGATAAATACGGCTGTCCGGTTTTAAGCAAGGGAGGTCATTTCACAGACACAGCATGCGTGTGTGACTATTTGTGGGATGGAAAGCAAATCATAACATTTGAGACCAAAAGAGTGGATAATCCAAACTCACACGGCACAGGCTGCACGCTTTCATCAGCGATAGCCAGCGGCCTGGCAAAGGGACAGCCGCTTGAGCAGGCTGTGGATAACGGCAAGCGATATGTCACGGCATGTTTAAAAGCCATGCTTGACCTGGGACACGGCAGTGGACCTATGAATCATGGAGCGTTGTTCATACAATGAAATAAGCACATGTTAAATAATTAATAGCAGTAATAATAAGAATAGTAATAACTACTAATTAACAGTAATAAAATAAAGAACAGGAGAGTACAATGAGTAATTACACAACACAGATGGATGCCGCAAGAAAGGGCATCGTAACACCTGAAATTGAAAAGGTAGCAAAGAAAGAGAAGATGGATGTAGACAAGCTGATGGAGCTTGTTGCAAGCGGAAAGGTAGCTATTCCTGCTAACAAGCATCACAAGTCACTTGATGCAGAGGGCGTTGGAAGCATGCTTCGCACAAAAATCAATGTAAACCTCGGTGTGTCAAGAGACTGCAAGGACTATGATGTGGAGATGCAGAAGGTCATGAGCGCTGTAAAGCTTGGAGCAGAGGCTATCATGGACCTTTCAAGCCATGGTAATACACAGCCATTCAGACAGAAGCTTACAAGCGAATGTCCTGCAATGATAGGAACAGTGCCTGTTTATGACAGTGTTATCCACTATCAGCGTGATCTTGCAACACTTACAGCACAGGATTTTGTCGATGTAGTCAGATCCATGCAGAGGATGGAGTGGACTTTGTCACACTTCACTGTGGAATCACAAGAAAAACGATAGACCAGATTAAAAAGCACAAGCGTAAGATGAATATCGTAAGCCGTGGAGGCAGCCTTGTATTTGCATGGATGTGCATGACAGGAGAGGAAAATCCTTCTACGAGCACTATGATGAGATACTTGAAATCTGTGAGGAGCACGATGTGACAATCTCGCTTGGAGATGCCTGCAGACCGGGATGCCTGGCAGATGCAACAGATGTATGCCAGATAGAGGAGCTTGTAAGACTTGGAGAGCTCACAAAGCGTGCATGGGATCACAACGTACAGGTCATGGTAGAGGGACCGGGACATGTGCCGCTTGATCAGGTAGCAGCAAACATGAAGGTACAGCAGTCAATCTGTATGGGAGCACCATTTTATGTACTTGGACCTCTCGTAACAGATATCGCACCGGGCTATGACCACATCACAGCAGCAATCGGTGGAGCAGTGGCAGCAATGAACGGCGCAGCTTTCCTTTGTTACGTGACACCTGCGGAGCATCTTGCTCTTCCAAATGTGGAGGATACAAAGCAGGGAATTATTGCGTCAAAGATTGCGGCTCATGCAGCTGATATTGCAAAGGGAATACCGGGAGCCAGAGATATAGATGATAAGATGGCAGATGCCAGACGTGTGCTCGACTGGGATGCACAGTTTGCATGTGCGCTTGATCCTGAGACAGCTAAGGCTATCAGGGATGACCGTCTGCCTGAGGATGACCACAGCGAGGCATGCAGTATGTGCGGTAAGTTCTGTGCAGTGCGAAGCATGAACAAGGCACTTGCAGGAGAGTATATTGATATACTATAACTATTCAGTACAGAAACGACTCGCAACTGTGAAGGTACTGAACAGTTACGATATACTTTAAGGTGAGGTAGTAATGGAAAGTAAAAAGAATACTAAAAAAAGAACTCTTTCAATCAGAAAGATTGCCATGGCAGGAGTGCTTGTGGCAGTTGCCGTAGCAGGAAGCTTAATAAGCTTCCCTGTTGCCGGCAGCAAATGTGCACCTGTACAGCACATGGTAAATATATGCGCAGCAGTATTTTTAGGACCTGCATGGGGTGTCGGTGTGGCATTTTGTGCGAGTATTATCAGAAACCTGACAGGACTTGGAAGTCTCATGGCATTCCCGGGAAGCATGGTAGGCTCTCTGTGCTGTGGACTGATGTACAGATTCAGCAAAAAAATCATACCGACATGTATTGCAGAGGCGCTTGGCACAGGCATACTCGGAGGTCTGGCAGCGTATCCTCTTGCAAAATACGTGATGCTTATTCAGCCGGAAGGCATGTTTATATACATAGTGCCATTCCTTATCTCTACAGTGGCCGGAAGCATAGTGGCAGCAATTGTCATGCTGATTTTAAAGAAAAATGGCGCACTGACAGTATTTAAGGAAAATCTTGAGTAATATCCAGGACTATGGCTTTATAAGAAGCTTCATAAGCTCATCCTGACAGATAGACCTAGAGTAGTGATAGCCCTGAAAGCAGGTGACGTCGAACTGCCTGAGATAGCTCTCAAGGTTATCATTTTCTATGCCTTCAATACATATCTTTAAGTCTGCGGCATTGGCAAAATTAATCATTCCGATTACAAGTGCCTGCTTCTTTTTCTCCTCGAGAATGTCTTTAACAAAGAACATATCTATCTTGATACCCTCTACAGGAAGTTCAAGCATCATCTGAGATGAAGAGCTTCCTGTGCCATAGTCATCCATAGTGATGTGGATTCCGGCTTCCCTGAATGCAGTGACGGTTTTCTTTATCATAGATATAGGCAGATCTCTGCATCGCTCTGTAATCTCTATCCACAGCTGTGAAGGTGGAAAATCATACTCTTTAAGAATTGCCAGAGTATCTTTTACAAAGTTTTCCTTTTCAAGCTGTTCTGAGGATGCATTTACATTGATGAAAAAGCCCGGTTTTATCTTTGCAAATTCACTGGCTGAGCTTATTGCAGTCCTCATGATATAATTTCCTAGCTCATACATAGCCGGGGTATCCTCAAGCCAGTCGATAAACAGTCCGGGTGGCACCGTGCCAAAAGGCTCCTTTTTCCAGCGCACCAGAGCCTCAGCACCCATTATTTCACCATTGCAAGCCTTTACAATGGGCTGAAACTCTACAAAAAAGCCATCACAGCTATTGATAACCGACTGATGAATGATTTTCATGATATCTATATGCGAGCTGCCATTGAACCTGACCATATCATTGAAAAATAACAAATCAGGGCTGTGAAGCTCCTTCGCGCGGTCTAGAGTGTATTCCACCTTGCTGATGACAGTTGAGGTATCACCATCATAATCCTTGAGAATCAGACACGCAGCATATATATCAAACTCAAATTTAAAGCATTTAAAGAAATACATGGACTTTATTGTATCGGCAATTTTCTGATAGAAGGCCTTGGCCAAGGCACGGTCTGCTTCCTTTACCACAAATACAAACTTGCAATTATTCATATAGTAGGTAGCGGTGCTGCCATCCATCATGTCGATGAACTTGAGCGCAAGCTCACGCTGGATTGCAGTGTTGAAATTGGAACCATACAGTATATTGAACTCATCTATATGACCTATCTCCACCTCGATTATGGCTACAGACCTGTTTTCCATGATATAGCCGTTGATGTCTCTTTCAAACTTTGACTGACCATAAAGATATGTATATGGGTCGATATCCGGAAGGGTATTTTCGTTTCTGAGCACGAGGACATGGTAGCGGTGTCCGTCATCACCGGTAAAAATGTCAGAATAAAATCCCATCATATATTCTTTGGTATGCTTTCCCATGCGGACATAAAATATATCATCCGGTTTTTCACCATTTAAGCGATAGCGGATTTCCCGCTTATATTCCGGCAGGTCAACGTCGTTGACACAAGAGCTCAGCTGTTCAAAGAAGCAGGTATGCTTGCCGGCTTCAAAGCCGAAAAAATCAGCTGTCTTGTCCGGTACGTATGATAAGTCATTATCCAGGTCGGTGATGATAGGATATATCCCGTCTGATAATTCTGAAATTTTATCAATAAATTCCTTGTATATCGTGTGTTCTATCATAAATTAAAACTCCATATGTGTATAATGCACAAAATTCTTTTATTATTATAGCATATGTATACATTATATACAATAAGTTAGTTGGGCTCTGAAAATGAAATTTAGGTATGAAGCATTAATATAAATTAATGATTTTAGTGTGTCATTTATATATTTGAAGGTATACTGATGACTGAAATATACCATCAGCTGCTTCAAATGCAACGTCACCATCATATTTGCCGGCAACAGAGCGGATGGATGACAGACCTATACCATAGTCGTCCCTCTTAGAAGAACGGTATTTTCCGTTTTGGATGGTAACATGTCCGTCAAAGCTGTTGTCCATAGTAATAATAAGTGTCTTATAGTGTACGTGGGCATGCAGTCGGATAAAGTGCGATGATTTCTCGTTCAAAGAATCAGAAGTATCCATGCGTCTGCAGGCTTCTATAGCGTTTTCTATCAGATTTCCAAATACCAGGCACAGGTCATTGTCCAAGGCCGCATCATCGGTTTCCGGAACAATAAGCTTTGTCTCAAGAGCGATATTTTCATTTCTGCATATGGCACTATAGTATGACAGAATGGAATTGACTACCCTGTTTTCGCAATAGCTTGCAGGCGCAGATGGTATGCTGTGGATCAGGGAATCCAGGTATTCATTCAGCTGTTTATTTTCAGTGTTTGCGAGGCCTTTTATTGCAACCAGCTGGTGACGCAGATCGTGGCGCTGCTTCTTAAAAAGCTGTTCGTTTGTTGTGATGAGCGAATTATATTTCTTCTGCTCCAACAGGGAATGCTCAAGGAGATTCATATCAAATATGAGCCTTTCATTCTCACGTTTTATACTGAGCATATCGCTTATATTAAGCCCCATTACAATTCCCATGATTATAATGAAAAGCAGAGTTCCAATCTGGTACAGCAATGACAATGAGGCCACAAATTTTAAATGATAATTGATTATCTCGCACATGAAGCAAGTGCCAGTATGAATACCGGAACCATCAGCGTTTTGCCCTGCTGTTTTGGCTGCGAACAGCCTCAAGGATGATGTATGCAGTCAGGAAGCAAAGTATGAGAGGCAAAATGACATGGAACACGTACATGCTCTGGGATAGTGCAACCGTACCGCTAAGCTGTAAGACACAAGCGACAAGGTCAAGCACGGTGAGGAGCTTCGCGATAACTATAATTGGCTTGTCATTCTTAAAACCAACTGCAAGCCTGCAGAAATACAGCAGTGGAATCATCTGCGAGAAAAGCCCTATAAAAGCACACAGATACAGCAGTGTAGGGTTTTTGATTATGACACCTGTGTAGTTGCACTCGCCGATAGACCACATGCCGGCCATGAGTGAGAAGAATCCAAAATGAAATATCATCTTGCAAACCTCTTTATCGTAGCATAAAAGCATTAGTGAGATAAATATAAACAAAACACCTGCGGCAAGCTCAAGCAGTGCTATAAAGAATGACCATTTATTCAGCTTTAACAGAGTGAAAAATAAGGATTTGTATGCTCCGTAGATAGGAGAATATACCGTAAGAGAGCTTCTGGTAACTGGAGACAGATACTCTATGCGAAGCTCTGTATCACCCGAATGACCGTCAGTGCCTATCAGGTACCCCTCGGTTGCGGGATCCTTCATATAGGATGGATAGTTTTCGGTCCTGCCAAACTCATATATGAGTTCATCGTCCAGATAGACCTTCGCAGGGGAATAGACAGTTTTTATGTAGATTGGATCATCCTTGTTCAGGTCGATATGTGTGGTGACGGTGACATGTGTGCGCGGCGAAAGGTGCTTAAAGGTATGTGGAAATGTGATTTCTTCTTTATCTGAATCCGAGCCATCCACTACAGCATAGGCAGAACTTACGATAGTGGCTTCAGGATAGCTCGCCTGGCTCATAATCATGTTTTTTGAGGAAAGAAGCAGTATGCAAATCAGTGTAAGCAGTATAATTGTCAGATAGGGAATATTTCGTATAGCGCTAATTTTTTTCATAATCCGGGCTCCTTGCAGTGTATTACTTTTGACAGTCTAGCTCATATCAAATCAATAGGAAAGTGCCTTATTTAAGCCCTCTGGTGTGCTCAAAGTAGTATCTCTCCAGAGCTTTTTTGGCTTTGCCGGAGAGCTCTCTCTTGATAGGGATATTTGTGTCATCGGCCATCACGAAGCATTTGAGTGAAGTATCAATGCGTGTGACATACGACAGGTTTACCGCGTAGCTTTTGTGCGGCAGAAAAAACAGCTCAGCGGGCAGCTGATCTGAAAGCTCTGAAAGCTTCTCATAGCAGCTGATTTCCTCATTTTCTTTTAAATGTATGAAAATCTGCCTGGATCTCTGCTCTATGTACATGATATCAGAAAGGGCAAGCCTCTCCATACTCTTGTTTCTCTTCACATAAAGAGATGGGGCATCGGATTTCTTCAGCATGGCAAGGTGAAGAATGTTACTTAGCTCAGCTGCCGAAACCGGCTTTTCGATATAGCCGATGGCAGACAGCCTGTAGCTTTCCAAGGCATGCTCCGTGCTTGTTGTGATGAAAGCAACCGGGATATCGGCATCTGTCTCACGGATTATGGAGACAGCCTCGATGCCGGTCATGGAATCTTTCATGTATATATCCATGAGCAGCAGGTCATACTTTCCGTACTCATATGAGGCAAGAAAAGAATCTGCATCCGTAAAGACAGTGTATGTATTTTGGATATCGCTGTGGTTGAGAATATCACAAAGCAGCACGGTCTCTGCAGCTTCGTCCTCGCATACAGCTATATTAAGTGTTTGTGGCATGTTTATTCCTCTGTAGAATGTGAATGATTATAAATAATCATAATATAATATGAAATAAATATCAAATAAATATTGCTATTAAATATCCGAAATGCTAATATAATTATCAGCAGTTTATTAATTATTTTAAGGAGGTTTCAGTTATGAAATACTGTACAAATTGTGGCAGGCAGTTAGCTGATGATGAGGTATGCACATGTCGTCAGCAGGCACAGCCACAGGCACCAAATCAGACACAGGACAACAATGCACAGGCAGATAATGCAGCACATCAGGCACAGTTTAACGGACAGCCGCAGGGCAGCGCACAGGGACAGTTCAACGGACAGCCACAGGGCAGTGCACAGGGACAGTTCAACGGACAGCCACAGGGACAGTTCAATGGACAGCCACAGGGCAGCGCACAGTCGCAGGCGTTGATAACTTCACACAGCAGGTGAGTGCAGCAGGACAGCAGCTGCAGAATGACAAGAATGTGGCATCTATCATCACATTCTACAAGGGTCTTGTTAAGAAGCCGGCACAGGCTGCAGCAGACTTTGTAAAGAATGCAAATATGGCATCAGGCTTTATATTTATTGGCTTATTTGCCATAGTAGAGGTAGTGCTGTCTGTAGTATATCTGTTATCAAGCGTAATTGGCAGCATAGGCGGCTTTGGATTCTCATTTTACCCGGCGAGCTTCTTTGAGGGAATCTTCTCAGGAATCGTAGGAGAGGCAGTGAGAGTACTCATTCTGGCAGCAGTCATTCTGGTTGTATTAAACGCAGTGCAGAAGGATAAAAAGGTGACATTTGCACAGACACTTTCAGCAGCATGTCTGTATGATGCAGTATACCTTCCGATTATCCTTGTGGCAGCAATCATCGACATAATCCCATTCCAGTTCTTTGGCAATGTGAGCGGCTGGCTGCATACATTTGCTGGTGTAGTAGGATATGTAAGCATATTCTTTGGAGTAAGGGCAATAGAAGAGGATGACAACAAGCTTCCACTTGTGTGTGGACTGGCATTCCTTGCAACAGCCATTGGTTCAACAATTGTAAATGCTATTTTCTAATTTAATATTTGATTTAACATATCTGATTTAATATATCAGAAATAGCCGGATCCTGTGAGATTTTCTTGCAGGATCTTTTTTTATTTCTGGCTTCGAATAGCTATCATATATCTTACGATTTGTCAAGTACGAGTTTTGACACTTTTTGTGTAAATTGTCGTTGTTATTGCCATGCGTGGAATTGATGTATAATGATAATTAGATTAATTTGTTTAGTTAAAAACTAGCTGAATATATGAGTCAATGATAATATGAATTCTATAATAAGCAGGTTTATAAAACTCGGGAAGAGAGGCACCTATGACGCATAAAATCAAGGTACAGATGTTTGGCAATTTCAGAATGGACTATAACGGAGCACCATTTGTGGCGGAAAAAATGCATAAGGAAAGCCAGTTCAACCGCATGATGCAGGCTTTGATACACTATTCTGACTGCGGAATAGCAAAGGATAAGCTCGAGGAAATAGTAATCGGTGAGCGTGACATAGATGCACCTCACACGGCACTAAGAGTTATTGTATACAAGACAAAGCAAAAGCTCGCACAGCTCGGACTGCCGGGAAAGAACCTCATATATTTGGAGGGAGGCATATATTACTGGACTCCAGATATAGAGATAGAAGAGGATGCAGCAGAGTTTGAGAAGCTCTATAACGAGGCCTGTGCACTGGAAAAGCAGATGCCACAGGAACCGGAGAGTGCAGAGACAGTGTGTGATGAGCGGATAAAGGAAATAGAAGACAATATGCTTGAGCTGTACGTAAAAGCACTATATCTGTATAAGGGAGAGTTTTTGGCGGCATATACAGGCGAGACGTGGATAGCACAGGAGGCCAGACGCTATCACACCATGTTTGAGAAAATCGTAAATGAAGCCGCGTACATACTGCGAAAGAGAAAACAATTCAAGAGGCTGGAGAAGCTCGGAGTATATGCGGCAAAGGTCGACCCGTTCAATGAGTGGGAGGAGCTCATCATGGAGGCGATGGTAGAGACCAGGCGCTATGATGAGGCGGAAGAGTTATACACGGATGTCGTGGACTATTATCTCAGGGAGTGCGGTATTTATCCATCTTCAAGACTCTTGGAAATACTTGAGAAATACAGTAATCAGATGAATCATGCACATGAGATACTGGAAAACATCCAGGAGGGCATGAACGAGCAGGAGGAAACTGAAAGAGGCGGATATTTTTGCAGCTATCCGGTATTCAAAGGAATATACCAGGCGTCCATCCGTATTATGAAGCGCACAAGGGTACCTGTGTATCTCATGCTCTGTACTCTCGAGGACGAGGAAGACAGACAGGTACAGAGCGAGACAAAGATGAACAAGTATTCAAGGCAGCTTAAGAAGTGCGTTGGTGAATCAATCCGCTACAGTGACATATATACCTCGTATGGAAAGGTGCAGTTTCTTATCATGCTCATCGGAATCAAGCGTGAGGACTGCGAGATAGTGAAAAAGAGAATCAACCGCCAGTTCGCAAAGAAAAATCCGAGAGCCGCAGAGAAATGTCATGTGAACAGTATAGTTTGTGAGTTGTAAAGGAAATAGTACAAATAGGTTGGAAAAGCTACAAGGTGATTTTACACGATTAGAGGAAGTACTAATTTGATTATTTTATATATTATGGAGAAAATGTTATGAATGGTAAAGACAAGATATCAGTAATTATTCCATGCTACAATGTACAAAAATACATTATGAGATGCTTTGATTCAATTTACAGCCAGACATATGGCTTTGAAAATCTCGAAGTGATACTCATAGATGATTTATCAACAGACAATACATGGTCTATATTAGAATCCTTACAAAGACAATACCCGGAGAATGTTATATCTCTTAAAATACAGAAAAAAGGAAAGTGTGGCGGTGCACGTAATCTGGGAATGGATATCTGCACCGGCAAATATATCACATTTGTGGATGCGGACGATTATGTGCATCCGGATATGCTCAGGGTGCTGTATGATAGAATGACAGAGGACGATTATGATGTGGCACAGTGTGGTGTATCGTGCTTTAAAGCAGATAAGCCAAATGTATTAGAAGTAAATGATTTTGAAATTCAAAGGCTTGATTTGGATAATGTTGATAATAGGAAAAATCTCATTATAGGTCTGACCGGATTTACTAATGTAACAGCATGGGCAAAGCTATACTCGACCAAATTTATAATAGAACATAATCTAAGATTTATAGAAGATGTATATTATGAGGATACACATTTTTCTATGCTTTGTGTGTTACTTGCAAAGAAATATTGTAAGGTGCAATCGACATTATACTATTACTTTGAGAATACAGAGGGCATTATACGTTCTGAAATTAGCAATGCAAAGATCCGGGATGCTAAGATTATTATGGATCATATAAGGCAGGCTATTCAAAGTAGAAAAGCAGAACTGGGAAATGTAATTGAGCAGTGTTATTGTGAAATCCAGACATTTTTGTTATGGCACCAATATATTGAGCCATATAGTAGAATAGAAACCTTTATGAATAGGGAACTGGATATTTGCAAAGAAGAGTTTTTAAAGAGTGAACCGGATATATTTAATAATCCATATGTGAAGTTTTTTTCAGATGATGTGGTATTGAAAAGAATGTCAAGGCTGAGAGTAACTGCGAAAAAAATGAATAATGTATGCTTTTTAGATAATGCAATACATATCTGTCTTGGTATACATGATAAGGATGGAAATTACAGTGTCTGGGCTGGAACAACGATGCAATCCATTGTTGAAAACACAAAAGCGCCAATAGTTTTTCATATATTACATTATGACACATTGAACGAAATAAATAAAA
>ENA-OQCN01000107-OQCN01000107.1-human-gut-metagenome-genome-assembly--contig:-NODE-107-length-38733-cov-3.442600_pt1 | contig 38733 bp, 47 predicted proteins | sample MGYA00242497_ERZ504576 | MGnify/ENA primary metagenome ERZ504576 (study PRJEB26092, sample SAMD00036296) | human gut metagenome | host: Homo sapiens | study: EMG produced TPA metagenomics assembly of...
ATTACTATAGAACCCGCACATCTTTGGGTTGAATTGATGTAACAATAAATCATAGAACGATAAAATGAATAAACGACATTATGAACATACGTTACCCAATATACGAGGGAGTTTATCGAATACTTACTATTCAAAACAGATGATTACGGATGGCGTTCCTGGCAGCTTTCGAAGATACCTGAAGAAAACGTAATCGCCAGATTTGTCTAAGGGCAATAAAGGCCGAAAAGAGTAATTTTCCTGACATACCGGAAAAATACAGGAACAGTGACATACTTGAATCGCTGTTCGCACACAGGAATTTCATGCACTACCTGCATCTGATACCTTCATCCTCATGGAACAACGGAACAGTCCGTGATGCAATATACTCCCTTTACCGTGACGTACAGCAAAACGGAGGTTACCGGTACTGTTCAGAGAGGTATGAACAGCAGTTCTTATATGAAACAAGCGTCATGCTTTCTTTCGTTCCGCGACAAGCCAAGGATTTCAGACTTTGGAAAGAACTGATCCATGACGGACGTATCGCAACCATGACTATCGACAAAATGATGCCTAAATGTTTCAAACAGGCAGCATACTACAAGGAATGGGCCATACGCTGTATCAAGGAAGTGGATACACGCTGGCTTGACTATGACACCGTATGGAAGGCCATCTGTCACAAGACAGGCAACCTGCATGGCATTTTCGATTCATACGGACATTACGAGTGGTTCTCCAAACATGCGGATGATGCCATGGCTGACAAAGCAATGGAGCTGGAACCTAACCTGTTTAACAAACTTCCCAGACGGTTCCGGACACCGGAAAGACTTATTCATACACTTGAAGTAAAAAGAGAAATCAACAGTTACAACTTCATTCTTGAACCGAACCTGATGACGAAAGAGGTTTGTATGGCACTGGCCAGAAGGGATTCGTTCTACTGATATTCCATCGGAACGCTGGAACAGGGAACTTGTGGAATATTTCACCGAATACGGCCATAGTCTGCGCTGGCTCCCTCAACTGCCGAAGAAACTACAGACCAGAAAACTTGCCGAGAAGGTTCTCAAGGAGAAACCTCAATACTTCCATTATCTGCGGATGGAATTCATCACACCTGAAATGTCCAGGCTGTTATGTCAAAAAGACCAGGATAATATCCGGTATTTCAAGGAACGGGTCATGGAATTCCAAAAATATACAGGCTTCCAGCCGAATTCTATGGATGTGAAACGGATTTCAAGCATATCAGGGACCGTGATGACAGCCGCCGATACTGCCGTATAGGACTCGCTTACATCGCCTTACAAAAATGTAAACGCGGATGGCATGAAAGTGAATACTATCTTATCATGACACGCCATCCCAACCGATATATGCCTGCCAAGACAGTGTTCAGAAAACAGATTACTACATTCCACCGGACATGGCTGGAAAAGACAATATGTGACAACGACCCGCAATTCCGGATTCCGAAGATTCAAAAGGATTTGAAGGATGTACAGGCCATGCGGTATTATGAGGTGGAACATATCCGTACCATACTGGGTTGCGAAATATTCCGCAACTCTTTCATGGGGCAGACAGTGGAATACTGTATCCGCAAGGACGGGCTGACCTACCATGACAGGAACATGGAAAGGCTCGCCTCCGGCCTGCAATACAAGATCCGTCAATTGAAGGAGCAGGCTGTACTCCCCAAAGGAACAGATGACTCTATGGAAATCAATGCAGAAACGGTACACCGCAATATGGGGTATTGTCTGATTGGAATAGAAGCCTTTGCGGAAGACTACGGACTGGACATAGCCCGGACCTATACCCTGAAAGAGCTGAAGGACGTTATCCATGAACAGGGATACAAGCCTTCACTGGAGAAATACAAAAAAGAAGTCCAACATCTAAATCTTATCTGAATATGAATATTCTCCAAAAAAGAATTGAAAACCTGTGCGATGAAATCATCGGCAGGATACTTGCACTGATGAAGGTAAACTCGGTTTCCGAAGTAATACTGACAGACAATGACAATCCGGTTTACGTAATCTGGTTTGACAAGATAGGTGATCCGTGCGAATGTTCCGTACACAAGGTAACTGCTGTCGGAAAAGGAATCACACTTGAAGTCCATGATAAGATAACCGGAGAAAATTACAAGGTAACAAGCCGCCATGAGGCGGCTCTAGCCAATCCGGTATGGCTTAACGATATTCTGGAAGCCATAACAAACATCTTCCATATAAAAGAAGATAATGTTATATGCTGCAAATGCGGAAGTACAAACGTAACCTGTGAAGCGATGATAAATCCCAATACAAAGGACTTTGACCACTATACAGATGACTCTTTTCAGTATGGGTGGTGCGACAACTGTAAAACCGGAGTAGTCATAAGCGACACATCTGAAGTAAAGAAGGGAATATCTCAGAAATATAAAGAGTTTACAGAGACTTACAATACCGAACCGCAACTGGCCTTATGCCGTATCATCTGGAAAGATGATATGAAAGAAACGGAAGTTCCATAGCACTCGAAAACATTCCGGAAGAGCATGATGATGCCATCTTCTTCTATTGCGACAGCCTGTCCGATTTCATGGCGTTGGCAGAATACGGAGGAGAAGACTTCATCGTTACGGAATGTTTTAACTTTACCAACTTGGAAAATGAGGAATAATTTATTTTCATCTTTTCAAAGTTGCCTGATATGTAAACTTTATATATATTTGCAGCATGAAACAGGAAAGGACCATATCAGCCTACAAGAATTATTTCATGGACTTTATCTCATCTCTCAGAAAAGAGGAAGCCCGTAAGATATACTACATTCTTGATATGCTGAAAGTACAGGAAAGGGTAAGCAGCAAGTTCGTAAAGTATCTGCGCGAAGAGCTCTATGAAATCCGTGCTGAATATGGAGGCAACATCTTCCGGGTATTCTTCATATTTGATGACGGGAACATCGTAATCCTGTTCAACGGATTTCAGAAAAAGACACAGAAGACACCGCCTTCTGAAATAGAAAAAGCATTAAAGATAAAGGAGGAGTATTATGAAAGCAAGAAATGAAAACCTGACCAGCATCGATGCTATCATGGATGCGGAATTCGGCAAGCCGGGAACACCTGAACGTGAGGAGTTCCGTAAGGAGGCATACGCTACTGCATGGGACAGATTATATGCGATGCCAGAAAGAAGGAAAAGATGACCCAGTCCGAACTGGCTGAAAAAATCGGGACCAACAAGTCCTATATCTCCAGAATAGAAAAAGGTATTGTAGATCCGGGTATCAGTACGTTCTGCCGTATCATTGATGCACTCGGATTGAAGATTGAAATTGTCAAACCGGTATTATAATGGAAAATTATCAGGAAAAAGCCAGAGAAAACTTTTACCGCAACCGTCCATACGGCATTCACATTGATTATGCCCGAAAAGGATTTGTACTGTTCAATCACTATACAAATAGTCTCGGCAAACAGGAAACCGGTTCTATTGAAGGCCTTCCCCTTGAAAAGTTCGAGGATGTGGACGCGATACCATTGAACGGGAAAATTATAAAAAATGGTAACCAGACAACAGACATCTATTTCTATACAGACGATTCAAATCCTTACAAAAACATGAAGCTGGATATGGATGCTCTGAAACAGTATAATCGGTTCATTTATCCCCTGTCACTTTTTTTAGACAGGATATTATAACAAGACAGCGTGAATCATGATAAATTCACGGCTGTCTTGTTTTCTATGGCATAAACAGTAATCTGTATTCTTCTTTTCTTCTCCTTTCAATTGACGGAATTTTCTTTCCCTTATAGTGACAATATCGTATGAAGTCCGCATAAATGTCCCGGTTACCGGCTTCCAGTTTCCTTATCAACGTGCTTTTGGGTATCCTGCCATAACCGAGCAACCTATATGGTCCCACCTGGTATGCCAGACATGCAACCAAAAGTTATCCAAACCAAAATATTATCCCAACTTGACTTTTTATTGTATTGAATATCAGTAAATTGTTATATTTTAGTAGCAGATAATAAAGAGTGATTGTTCCATTATTCAAGAACAGTCACTCATTTATTACTAAGTATTATCTCAATCCAAGAACTGTTGCTAATGAATCTTTATTTCTGATTTTCTTATATTTCTTTTCAACGCCTAAAGTCAGATTGTCTTCCATAGAGCATAAAGCTTGTACCATTTGTTCTGATGAAACTCCTACGTATTTCATTGTCGTTTCGATGCTCTCATGCCCCAATAGTTTTTGTATCTGCGCCAAGTTTACACCGTCTTCCAACCAATGGGTAGCCCGTGCATGCCGAAAACTATGGCAATGAAAATCCGCAGGAATTTCAAGTAGCCCCTGAGACGCAATTCTAACATACATTTTCAACCGCTTGCTAATCGCTTCTGAAGTGATTTTTTTGTTTGCATGGCCATATATGGGGAAAAATACAAAATCAGAAGGTAACGGATTGGCCGGATGGAACAACTTCACATAATGTTTCAGTATTTTTACCATGCTGTTCAACAAATAAATGGTACGTTGTTTATTCCCTTTACCCAAAACAAGAATGTAACTTTTCGTTTCATCCAGGTGCAGTGCCGACAGCCTTAATGATAATATTTCATCTATTCTTGTTCCGGTACTATATAAAAGATTGAACAAGGCAAAATCCCTCTTACCTATCAATGTCCGTGTATTGATGCTTGCAAAAATCCGTTTGATTGTATCTTTTGTGATTACTTCCACTTGTTTTTTAGGTTGCTGCATTCTTTTTATTTCAGCGGCATCACAATCATATTTTATGAATTGGATTTTCTTGTGCGCAAGGAAACGGAGGAAATTTTTCAATATGGAGAGACGATGATTGCATGTTTGCGGGCTGCATTTTCTTACTTCTTTCAGCCACGCAATCCATTCTTCAATCCAGTCCTTACGGAAGCATTCCCCACAAATGGTATTTGAGGTGACTCCCTTCGAGGATTCAAGAAATCTATATAGATTCCCATTCCCTCTCCGTATGATTTTAAAGCGTTATGGCTCAGATTCCTTATACACGGAAGATAAACCGTATGCCACTCATGGATGGCATCGGCGATAATTGAATGTTCTGCTTTAGTCTTCATATTCAAAATAGTCGTTTAAATCAGGTAAAAGTTCTTCATACCCACCTCCTGTCAGATTTTCCAACTGGTGTGCAAACAGCGGTACAAGCCTGTAATAATATAATGTGTTTTGAATGTAACGGTGTCCCATGGAACGGCTGAGATATAAGAGTTTGTCCATCCATTCAATGCCGCAGTGATCCCAACCGTTTATGTTCACGACCGCATAGTGACTGCGAAAATCATATGCTCTTGCGTGTGCCGTACTGACTTTCTTCCATACTTTCTTAAAACTTGCCGTTACCCATTCTCCGGAATATGGTTTGTCGTACTCGTTAGGAAAGAATATCTTTCTTCCGGGCATGAGATTTTCCATTTTGACATTATACATCTGCAATAGCGACCACATGGATTCGTGCAAGGCAACCCGATGTTCATCTATGCTCTTTGTGTATCTTATATTTATAACACCGGATTGCAAGTCCACGTCTTCTACTCTGAGCAGACGGGCTTCTGTTGTACGCATCCCTGTACTGTACAAAAGTCGGAAAAAGACCGGAACTTCCACTTTCATAAGCGCAGCCCTCATGTCACGGCAATTTATTGGAGGTTCGAGATTGTCCGCTTCATTAAAGAATCTTGCAAGCTCTTCTGGAGTAAACGGATGTGGTTCGAATGATGTGACATTGACTCTTGGAATGGTGGATGGAAGAGGAATATTTACGAAACCACGGCTATTCGCATATTTCAGAAATCCTCTGACACCTACAATTCTGTTATTGCATGACTTTGCGGATTCCGTTTTTTTCTTCTTGCAATAATCAAGGACAATTTCTTCTGTAAGAGCTTCGGCTGACGGATAATTTTGGGCGCAGAAGTCATTGAAACGGCGAATCTTGTCCATTGTCCGCCTACTGAATTTTCCAGAGGCTCTTTTGTAAAGTTCATATTTCTTGACTATATGGGATATTGCGGAATAAGAGTATGGCTGTTCTGAAACAAGAATACGCTTTGGCTTAGGTGTGTATTTTATGTCCGGAGGATATGATGGCAATTTGAACGGTGCCCCATATTTCGACCGGATATAACGGATGAAGCGCCTCAAAATAATGCATCGGTTACGGTTTGTATAATAGCTTTCCTTATCTGTCCTTGATGCCCATCCGGAGATAATATCATCCGACAGTACTCCGCCATGATTCATACAGTACTTGGCGAAAGAGTTCAGGTATATGCGGGTTATATAGTCACATTTTCCGATACCAGAGATGAAATTGACATATTCAGACATCAAATCTGCAAATTGGGGTAGATGTGAATCTGTTTTCATTCGAACAACTCCTTTCTTATTGGATAACATTCAATATTGATTCCGCATTCTCTCAGATGAGGGATGTCAGCATCTATATATGGGACTATAGATGAAGAACAGATATGTCCTAAAATATGGCTGATGACCCTAATCTCGGTACCTTTACCTAGTAATTTAGAGGCGAGGTTGTGCCGAAATACGCTGACTCCACGCCCGGATTCACCTTTTCTAAGGTTTAGTTTCTCAAAGACTGTATTGACAATGGTGCCGATACTTTTGTTCTCCAACCTTTCTGTCGCATTCTTCTTGTTGGGAAACAGATACACGGATCCGGCCTCATTGTCCCGTTCATTACGTATGTAATCAAACAATGAGTTTCCAACATGAGGAAGAAGGGGCAACACTATCGGATTACCAGTCTTTTCCTGGACGAAGCTGACTCGTTCCTTCTTCCAATCTATGTCTGTCAATTTCAAGTTGGCAATGTCGCATCCTCTTATGCCAGTATATAAGGCCAATGAAACTATAGCTTTTTCCCTGAAAGTCAAAATATTGTTAGAGTCTGACAAAGCATTTTTTATCACATTGATTTCATCATCCTTAAGATAGTTGAAGTTTTTCCTTTCATATTTCAAATCAGGGAAATAACCTAATACTTTTTTCATGTCGTATAAATCCCCCAACTCTTTAAGGGCTGACGCTATGTGACCGCAATATGTCCTTGAACGCTTTTGCTGTTCTTCTTTAAGGAAAAAGGACAAAACATGTTCTTCTTTGATTTCATCCAATGAAGAGACGTGGAACTTTTGCATCTCAAAAAGGAACATTGTAACGGCATCGGTTTCCATTTTTACTGTGGACTTCTTTTTATGTTCTGCGGCACGTTTCCGGTAAATGTCTATAACTTTCTGAAAACTGGGGTTAAGCATATTATACCTGGAAGGATAGCATAACGGAACAAAGGACTTCTTGTCCGGGTAGTGCCCAAATTCATCATATGCTTGGATAGTACGTAAATGCATCATCCTAAGCTCCAATGTCGCTTTTGTATATCCCCTTGTACGGATAAACTTTTCTGCAAATTGTTCATACGAATGAAAACATCCTTCATGTTCAAAAAGAAGTCTTAAAACAAATTTTACTCCTTTGATGTACTGAATGTCATAACCACGGGAAACGAGGTTGTCCAGTAACTTCTTCTGGCTTAATTTTAACTGTGCTATATTCATATTCTTCCTATTGGCTTTAGTGCCATTAGCAAAGATATAGGAATGTATTATCCAAACCTATTCATCCTATAACAGAATGATTTACAGAATAAAAAACTGTATTTTTAGGATAATGCTGGGGTTTGGATAACTGTTGTTATCCGAAATTTCGGATAACAGAAGCGAATCCTTTCCCAGATGACGGAACAACGCACACATTTCCTTCAGGTCTTTTCTCAGAATACTGTCTCCCTCACTTTCTGTCAGACTGACGGGAAACTTTTCCCCTTTTCTGATACGGTGACCGTATGCAACATACGGATAATGTTCCGGACCATGCCATCCTTCGTATTTCTTGATACACCTGACAGCCGTTTCCCAACGTGAGTCTTCCACATTCTCCTGTGCACGCAGGGAAGTTACCGTCATGGCCAGTACCACCAATGGCAGTACTGACCTTAGAAGTCTAACGGTTATTATAGGGCACCTCCTTCCTGAACTGACAAAGAATCTTCCACGGCATCCGTCTCTTCATCGCCTGCATCATTGAAGTCAAATTCCATTTCCGTCATGTTTCCCCAATTGTCCTCGACAACGACAATGAAGTTCTGCGCCTCGTCACATAGTGAAGTATAATACATCCTGAACTTCCGGTTCTCCAACAGATAACGGTCATTCGGTTTGAATTCAAGACCGTTGTCCAGTTTCAGGGAACCTTCCCCGTCATATTGGAAATAACGGATCGTATAGACCGTACCGTCAAAATCGCCCTCACTTTTGAGTTCACACCGTATTTCCGCCGTCTCATTCCTGTTCAGTTCCTTGGGAACCGGCATTGTTTCCACGGTAAACGGATAACTCTGCTGGATTTCCAGCTCGGATTCGCACGAGTCAGTACAAGACTGACCAGAACTATGCAGAACATGGCAATCTTGCCTGCCAGCCCAAATCCTTTTCTTATATTCTTTTCTGTCTTCATTTGTTTTCCTTTGTTTTTGTCAGATATTCATTCAAGTCCTTTAATTCATCATACAAACCGGAACAGTCCATAACCTTATTCCCGAAATGTATGTTCAAAGTCTCCAGTGCAGTAATCCCGGCCCGATCACGGTCAAGAAAGCACAGGATTTTACCGTAACCCTCCAGAACGGCATACGACCGTTCCAGATTGGATACAGAGTTCAGCACCAGGCAGTCCTCGTCCTTCACAATCCGCAATACCAATGCCGAAAGGAAATCCACAAATCCTTCAAACACACAGCACGTATCCTGTTTCTTTCCGGACAGGGACACACAGGAAATGTCCTTGGGAGAGATGCATCCCTTGAACATCGGGTTACGGAGTTCATAGCCGCCGCTCCGGTTCATGAAGCCTATGGCAAAATACCGTTTGCCCCGTATTCCGTATGCCACTTCCTTGCAGAATCTCCCGGCTATGGCCGGATCAATGCCTCTCTCTTTCAGGTAACCTTTCAATGCCTCATGACTCAGTTCCGTCACTTTCACGTCCTCGAATCCGGAAACGCGGGGTATCTTCTTACGTTCCTGTAAAGGCCGGAGGGGAAGGATGCCGGATTTCCCTGAAAGGAACTCCAGCTGTTCCATGAAACCGGTACTTCCGGTCAGTTCTCCGGCAAGATGGAAGATGTCACCTCCCTTTCCGAGGCCAAAATCAAACCAGACATTCCGCTGCGTATCCACCTTGAAGGATGCGGTTCTCTCATTTCTGAAAGGGGATCTGAACCAGACATCATTTCCTTTACGGGATACAGGCATATGCCCCAGATTTTCAAGAAAACCGACAAGGGAAATCTGTCTAATCTCTTCCAGTTCCATAACCCACTAATTTATCATAAAACGGATGCCGATTCCATACTGGGTATGGCAATGTCCGAGACTTCCGCCCCACAGGAAACGTTCACGCAAGGAAGCCGTCAATGCCACACGGTCGGCAAGGTATAGTTCCATCTCCAGCGTCAGGGCACAGCCGTACACAAAGGCATCGCCGTTTTTCAGAGTGGCCCCGTCATAGAGTTTTTTATCGGACCAGTTTACCGTCTCATATCCAGCCAGTGCCGATCCTCCCAGATTGAGGAAGAACACTTTTCCCGCATCGGAAAGGATATTCAGGTAATATCCGCCTTCTGCCGTAAACTGCGCCGAAGGGATGGTCACATGACGGTAACCGTGTTTCATATGCAGGTAATCCGCTCCATATACCCATTTGTTCCCGCCTTTGGCATAGCTTGAAAGTATCATTCCCATATAGTATCCGTTATCGGAAGCCATACCTCCACGCATTTCCACACCCTGCATCCTTGGCAGAATCCGCTGGGCTTCTGCCTGTCCTACGGAAAGGACAAGCAGCAATGCCAGCATATACAATACTTTCGTTCTCATCGTACCTTCAGTTCGTTGATGGTTTCCGCACGCACCAGGTCTTCGTTGACCACCTCAAAACTCTGGTGACGGCCACCCTGTTTCTCATACATCTCCACAACCAGTTTCTTATCGTTCGGTATTGTAAACTTGGGAAGGGCAAATACCGTACATTCCGAATCCCTGCCGTTTACACGTGTCACATAATTGTAGGCACGCAGCGGATAAATCACCTGCTCCTGCATGGCCGTACGCTTCATCACCTTTTTGTCCACCACCTTGAACGTAATGAAATCCACGTCAAAGGGCACATTCGAGGAGTTCTTTACCTGGGTATGGAAATAAAGCAGGTCATTATGGGTGTACAGTCCTTTGAGCAGATACTGGATACCGAAACGCTTGCAGCCGATATGACGGATACGGCGCTTGTCATTCTCATACACGGATTTCATGATAAGACGTACCAGACGGGGTGACTCGTTATCCAGCTCGGTCAGATAGATTTCCATGGCATTGTTGGACGGTTCACCGATTCTCCGTCATGGATGAAATCACACATCTCCACATTCAGCAGCAGCGGCTCATCGGCATACTTCACGTTGAAGGTATAGAAGTTCCCGTCTTCGGTTATTACAGACATATTGGTCTCCTCCCTGAAATTTCGTGTCGTGGCCTTTACTCGGATTACATTCTCGGCACCGTCGGCCTTGCCGGCTATCAGGTTTGTAGAACCAAGATCCACATACTTGACCGGAGCAGGGAAAATGACATGGACAGTCTTGTCATACGTTATTTCCAGTCCATGCGGCGGAATCATCTGGCTGAAACCGATCTTGCGGGTCAGCCCCTCATAATAATCACCGCTACTCTGCTGCGCCCAGGCAGCCGATACGCCCAGTAAAAGGGCAAACATCATCAGAATCTTCTTCATGTGCTTTTGTTTAATGGTTGTCTTTTCTTTCATAGTTTCCTGTATTTCATTTCTCCGGTGAATGGAGCAGTACCCGGTGTCCGGCCTTCAAAGTAATCTTTACCGTACGCATCCGTTTGGATATGTACTGGGAACGCCCTGTATCACACCTTTTCCCAGATCGGAGGCAATCTGCGCCCCGGCATCTGTGGAAATGTTGATGCTGCTGTTCATCGAGGTTCCCATGTTGGCGGCAATCTCCCTGGCAGCGTCATATTCCAGTGAACCCGGCACCAGGATTCCCTGCTGTCCGTCTAGATCATAGACTTCTAGCTCCACCGGCAGGATAGTTCTCTTGTATTCCACGGCATTGACCATGATTTCCAGCCGTTCACCCTGTATGCGTGTGCCACCTACCAGTACGGTCCCTTTCGGTATGAAACGTCCGGCAACGGACATGGGCTCGGTAAGCCGCAGGCGCAAGGCCTGTCCGTCGGATACGGTCTGTGTTCCGTGTACACAGGCAGCAATGGTATTGCCTTCCGTTACTGTCTTCCGGCCGACAGCCGTATTGAAACCGGCATTGCGTTCTCCCGAAAAGGCGGATATGAACTCTTCGTCGCTCATAGGTCTGGAAAGCGAGGATACCACCTCATTGTGAACCTGTTTCACCGGTATGGCTTTTTTGTCCTCCGCTTTTCTGACGGGAGAAGGAGTCTCCACTGCCTGACGGTTATTGTATTTGGCGGCCAGTTCGTATGATTTTTCCATCAGGGCCATCTTTTCCTCCATGCCTGACAGTGGCTCCTGTTTCTGCTGCTGTTGCTGCATACGCTCCAGTTCCTCAATCCTTTCCAGAAGCCTTTCCTTTTCCGGATCGGTCCGCGGTTCATAGATGCTTCCCAGCGTACGGTTCATCTCACGGTAGGCTCCGGCCGAGGAACTGACCGGTCCGGCATTTCCTTTTTCTGTTTCCGTTTCCGTGTTTGTTTGCCTCTCCGGTGGAATGTTATCGGGAAGACGGACACTGTCTTTCCGTTCCTCTTTGGCAAACATGGACTCCGCAGCTTCAAAGAATGTCTTCCTTTTCCTGCTTTCCTGTTCCATCAGAGCCTTTTCATAGGCATCCTTCTTGTTTCCTTCCAGGCGGCTGTCCTCGGGAGAAGGGATTTCCGTATTGAATCCCTGTCCTTTATCCTGCCGCTCCCGTTCCTGCCCGGAAGGTGAGAATATCAGATAGAAACTTCCCAGACACAGCAGGAACATCAGCGGATACACCACAAATCCGGCGCGTTTGCGTTTCTGTTCCTCACTCAGCGGCTTCCTGTCCTTTGAAGACCGGAGCCTGAACGGTTTCATCAGCCGTTCCATTACTTTCTTGACTTTTTCTTTCTCCATTTCTTACAATAGATTGAATGAACTCCATACGGAGTGAATCCTTTTCCATAAATTCCATTCCGGACTCCCGATTATTACTGCCTATAAACGGTCTGCATGCCGTATAGACACATGCGGCGGTAAACGGGACAAACAGTATCCAGAGAACGGCCTTGCGCTGTTTAACGGTAAGTCTGTGGCAGAACCTCCTGAGTTGAAGGTTCGCCTGTCTCGTCAGGTTCCTTTTCATCGCTCTACGCTCCTTATGTCCTTGTTTTCCAGTATGGTCAGATGTTCGATGATAAAGCCGTTGGGGTTGTCATCGGAACGGGACGTATTCTGAAGCTGGCAGTCAGTCACCAGCGAACGTTCCGTCACATTACTCTCACGGATAATCATCTGGCGGGCATACGTCCTGGCCCTGTAGGGGTATCCGGAAAAGTCGCAGACCACGCTGTCCACCCGTACCACCTGATTGATATTACCGGAAATGAGACGGTTGTAATATCCTTTCTCGGCAAAATCCACATAGTAATGATAGGCGCTTTTGTCCGCCAGCTGCAAGGCACGGTTGATATTGTGCTCGATGGCATCCTTCTGTGGTGACAGCCCGAAAAAAAGCTCATGGAACCTTCTTACATGCTCCCTAGCTTCAGCCGGACGGTTCTGTGAAAGATCCTGTGAAAGGGCAAGCATCAGTGACTTGCCGCCATCGAGTACATAAATTTTCTCACGCTGTTTCTCCGCAAAGCGGTATGAGTTCCACAGGGCAAAGACGGTCACGAGCGTGCAGCATCCGACAAAGACCGCAAGCATCAGGCGTATCCGTCTGAAACTGCTTTCAATATTGGTCAGTGATTTGAATTCCATCTGTTTTCATGATTTTAATGTTCCTGTTCAGTTTATTTTCCACGCAGACGCCCTCCGATATTTCCCAGTCCGGAACCTGCGGCACCGGCTGCAAATCCTCCGGTCTTGGTCGCGGTACGGTTGATGTTTCGGTTGTAGTTTCCGGCACCGCCTGCCTGCACAATCCATCCGGCCACGGTCGGCACGGTAAAATATCCGATGATACCTATCAGCATGAAGATCACATATACCGAATTGGAGTTGTCCAACGAATAGTTCGGATTGTTCTGGAGCTCCAGGATGTCGTTCTGCAGCATAAGTACCTGAATCTTGGCCAGCATACAGCTGAAAAGGTCACTCACGGGAAGCCACAGATAGACGGAAATGTAACGTGTGAACCACTGGCTGAGCGTGGACTGGAAACCGTCCCACACACTGAAGGCAAAGGCAATGGGACCGAGGATGGACAATACAACCAGAAAAAAGGTCCTTACCGTATCTATAAGCAGGGATGCCGCGGCAAAAAGCAGTTCCAGCAGACTGCGGAAGGCGTCACGGATATTCTTTTCCAGATTGTACATGCCCACTTCCATATACATGCCCATGCGGGTTGCCATGGCATCGGGCGACCATCCGAGCTCGTCCAGCTGACGGTCAAACTCCTCATCGCTGACCAGATAGGCCGTTTCCGGATTACGGAGCATGGCTTCACGTTCCAGCCTGTCCTTCTGTTCACGGTACTGCTGCATGTCCATCGTCTGCCCCTCAAGCATCTTGTGGGTTCCCTGCACAATCGGACTCAGCACCGTATTCATCGTTCCGAGTACCAGAGTCGGGAAAAGCATGATGCAGATGCCTATCGCAAACGGGCGCAGAAGCGGATACACGTCTATCGGTTCGGCACGGGCAAGCGACTGCCAGACACGGACGGCCACATAAAACAGGGCACCGAGTCCGGCAAGTCCCTTGGCCACATCCAGCATATCCCCGCAAAGGGGCATCATTTCATTGTAAAGGCTCTCCAGAATGGTATGGAGATTCGAGAAATCCACGGATAACAATACCATAGGTTACCAGTATTTGGAGGTGTCATTGCCATAGAGCTTCAGGACACGGTCAAGGTCATTCTTCTTGCGGGCACGCAGAAAACTCACGGCTATATTCCTGTTCGTATAGTAATTCACGAGATTGCGGTAACGGCGCATACTGGTATAACAGTCATCCACCACGTCCATACGGTCCTTGTCGGTCATGGAAAGGGTGCTGACGTTGATTACCTGCTTGAGGTCCTGCAACACCCCGTTGCTCTCTTCCAGAAGTTTGGTATAACCGAAAGCGATGGCATCCAGTTCTTCGGGAGAAAAGTTCTCGTCACCCAGCATCTTTTGGAAATTGGTCACGTAGATTTCCGACACGTCACCGACCATCAGGATGATCTCACTGACCTTACGGGCATCCTTCACCAGATTGTTGACGGACTTCAGGGCATCATAGTATTTCTTGTACTGCTGGTATATCTTCACCGTCTCCGCAAAATTCTGGGCGGTACTTGTCGCGGTTGAAGAGGTATGCACGATATTGTCCGACATGTTGATGATACTCTGGGCAAGGTTTCCCGGATCGGTCACCACCCACTGTGCCCGTATCTGTCCGGCAAGAAAAAAGGTTCCTGCACAAAGCAGCAGCAGTCTTTTTCTCATGGACGCACCTCCTTCCTTACATAGTCACCGTTCGGAGAAAAGGTCAATACGTCAGCCGCCTCATTGTAGGCGATGTCTATGCGGTAGCCGGTATTGATGAACAGGTTACCGTTTTCTTCCACCAGCAGATAGGTTTCCGACTTCAGCTTCCGTGTCTTTCCGCTGCGGGCGAAAACCGTCACCTTGTAGGCGTCCCCTTCCTTATATATAAGGACATCGGGCTTGCCTTCCACACTGCTCCATGAACCGCACAGGCGGTCACAGTCCTTGAACCTGCTTTCACTACAGCTCTGCAACAGCAGTGATGCCGCCCCGATCAGGCAGGCGGCCAGTCTGTACAACTGTCTGTTTTTCATGTCTTGTCTTTTTAATGATGTTGTTCTTGTTTTACTGAATCTCTCAAAGTCCCATCTTGCGTCTCTTTGGCTTCGGACTGACAGGGATGCGGACTTTTCCGGTCGGCCTGTCCTTACAGGCTGGCTGCCGGCATTCCTTGCGGATAATGGCATCGTCCTTTTTGTTTGGGGACTTCAGGCCAACCATGGTTTCAAACCTGGCATAAAGTTCCTTATAGGCCTTTTCTGACTGTTGCCGCCTGATTTCATCCGGGGAATTCCGGTCAATGCCGTATTTCATGAGAAAACAGGAATTAATGAAAGGGCTGTCAATATTCTTCGGGTTGGCGATGAAACCTCCCAGCTTTTCCAGTTCCCCGTACAGCTTGTCGAGATACTGTACGGGAGGAGGGGAACAAAGCCGCTCGAAGACCTTCTCCACAGCATGTGTCAGTCTTACATCGACCTCTACGGCATCAGGTATCTCGCCTCTGAGCCTTCTTTCCCTGTAATCTTCCGGTTCCATACTTTCAAGCCGGTGATACAGCTCATAGTCTTCTGAAAATCCGTAATATTCACGGATATCCTTCGGTATGTCCCATCCGTTCATCAGGGACCAGTAGAGACATTCAATGGTCTCCTTACGCTTTCTTTCATCCGATTCAAACTGTCATTCATAACCGTCATGCTTTACCGTTTGACCTTTTCCTTTCCCTTCTCATTTCCGCAATGCGTTTCACGGCCAGTTCCAGATTTCCGCCCAGTTCCCTGGCCAGCTTCTGCAATTCCAGCTTTTCCGACTCTTCCGTGGTATATACGGCATATTCCTCATCGCTGACTTCCGTGGCATACACGGCCGAGTGGGTACCGCCAAGACCGATCCAGACCTCACGGTAGAAACGTCCGGGATGGTTGGCTTGGTTAATGGACAGGATCTGTCCGCGTTCCTTGTCGGTCAGTCCGAGAAGCCGCTGGATATGGTCGAACTTGTTCATGTATTTCCGCTGGTCAAGAAGAATCTTGCAGTCACTGTTGTTGATGATAGCTTCCTTTACGACAGGGGAACTGATGATGTCATCCACTTCCTGGGTGACCACCACGGCCTCACCGAAATATTTTCTGACGGTCTTAAGTAGGCTAAGCACCCGGCGCCTTATCATATTTCTATGGCAGGTTTCCAAAAGCTCGCCCCCGAACCGGACTTACACCTCTCAGCGTATCCGGCTCTCCACTAATTTCAGTCTATCTTTCCGTCATGTATCTTCTTGTGACAACTCCTGCACACGGCAATCGTCTTGCGTTTACGGGCAATCATGTGTCGTTCCCAGCTTTCCTTGCCCTGTAAGTTCTTTAGTTTCCTTACATGATGCATAACAAGGTCGTCTGTCGCTTCACATAATTCACACTCACGGGCTTTTAGTCTTTCAACAAGGCTTGTCCGCCCTGCGGTATAAATTGTCCGTGGCATAGTGTCACATTCCGATTTATAGGTGGGCTTTTTTCGTTTGAACCCACCATTATAAAAGTATCTTTCCTTTACACCTGTTTTAGTCATGTGCTTTATGGTAAACCTACCGTTCTTGCGATATTTCTTGTTTACCTCACGTGTGCGGCACTTGTATTTGCCTGCAAACGTTTTTGTACATGCTGTATTCCATGATGTAACTGAAATTATTCAAGGCATGGGCGCAGTTGTTAGCTATGGAGTAATAGTTATAGAAACCCACGATTTCTCGATTATAACTATCAAGGATTTCAAGGTCGTCATTGAATATCAGTCCCGATTTACATTTCGGTTTCCATATTTCCTTTCCGTTACGGTTTGTCAGTTCCAAGACTCCCAAATTGAAAAGTTTTTTACGGACAGTTTCCATACTGACATTTAAGCAGACCCTTTTACCATAGGTTCTTCTTCTTAATCTACCCCGTTTATCCCTTTTTTGGTCGTTGGACTTTCTTACAGTGATTTCATATCCGAGAAATTTGGCAGGTCTTTCCGTGTGGGTGACAAGTGTCTTTTCATCGGACAGTTCCAATGCCAATTTATCAGCAAGGAAGTTTTTAATATCTTCCTTTATCTGTAGCGCATCCTGCTTGCTTCCGATAATTCCCACAAGAAAATCATCTGCATATCTTGCATATTTCATCCTTCTGTAATCGGCATCCATTTCTTCGCCGTTGGGATATTTAGCCCGTCCTTGTTCTATTGCTTTCAGTTCAAGGATTAGCTTTGTCCTTTGCCTTTCGTCTTTTACGGACTTCAATCTTCGCACAGTACGGCTTCTTGCATTTTTATAGTCCATACTTTCTCTACTGAATTTTCGTTTCTTCCCTTTGTCGAATTTGGCAGTGTATTCCTTTATATACTTATCCAGCTTGTCAAGGTATATATTAGCCAATATCGGGCTGATGATACCACCTTGCGGTGTGCCACTGTAAGTATTGTGGAATTGCCATTCTTCAATATATCCAGCTTTCAAAAACTTGCGTATCAATCGGATGAATCGTTCATCCGCAATGCGTTCCGAAAGAATGCTTATCAATACATCATGGTTTATATTATCAAAGAAGCCTTTTATATCTCCCTCTACAAACCATTTTGCACCGCTAAACTCCTTTTGGATATGAGTTAATGCAGTATGGCAGCTTCGATTGGGACGAAACCCATGCGAGGTATATTCAAAACTCCCCTCGTATATGGCTTCCAATACCATTCTTACCACTTCCTGTATCAACTTGTCATTGAAAGTCGGTACGCCAAGAGGTCTTTTCTTACCGTTTTTCTTCGGTATGTACACTCTCTTTGACGGTTGGGGCTGGTACGTTTCGTCTTTTAACGTATCAATCAACTTTTTAATTCGTTTCAGGCTCATGTTGTCAATGGTCTGACCGTCCGAACCTTTAGTCATGTTACCTTCTTTAGCATAAATACGCTGATAGGCAACATAGAACATTTCCTCATTGAACAAAATTCTGTAAAGGCGTTCAAACTTATAGCTTGCATCCTTACTGTGTTCTGACAGACTGTTTAATACTCTTTCTGGACTTCTCATAATGTCTCTCACATTTTCCGTTAATTGTATTAATAATTAGCTGCTTCCCTTCGCCATGTACAAGGTGTTACCTTGCTCGGACTACTATGGAAGCTCCGTTACCACTCCGAATTTTCATAGGTCAAACCTAATAGCCTTTCGGCACTTCGGGATAGGTAATCCCCGTTTATCACATCGTAACTGTTGGCATGATAGATTGTCGGATACGACTTCCGTCCTTTAATCGCTTACTGCGCTTGTGTCGTGATAAGTTCTTGCTACATTCATACCTATTCACTGAAGTATTATCACGATATGGCGGTTGATAGTTACCTTACGCCATAGCCTCAAGGGGGACCACTCAGACTATCGTTCAATCAATTCGGACTTTATCCTCATATCTATCTTTTCATCTCGCCATTCAGTCGCAGTTTGGTAACTAACTGACTTATGACTTTTCCGACATGCTACACTCCCTGCTCGGTTAAGTTTTCCCGAAACAGATAAGTCGGCTGATGATAGGTTATTTTTCAAAGAACACGTTCCTAATCTCTTGCCAAAGAGATATTTACGATGCAACCTTTACGGGCGCACAAAGATACTTTATGTACTCACTCATATTGGCGGACATCAGGGCTTTCCAGCATTCCTCAATGAGTATCATCTTACGGATGCCTTTCAAACGGCGCATCTTAGCGATGAAGGTTTCCATGATTATCAGCGTGACCACGGGCAGAAGCACCTTGTTTCCGCTGATATTGTCCAGTTCAAATACGATAAAGCGCTTGTTGGTAAGATCCAGTTCCTTGTCCGAATTAAGCAGGAAATCATAATCACCGCCACGGTAGAACGGTTCCAGCACGTTCAGGAAACCGTCGATGTCAAAATCCTTCTCACGGACTTTCTTCTCCTCAATCATCCGGCGGTAGTCATCACGCACAAACTCGTAGAATCCGTTGAAATCGGGTCTGACATCCCTGTTTTCCGTTATCCTGCGGATGTATGCGTTCACCGCTCCAGAAAGGGCCACTTCTTCAGAACGCTTGGGGCTTCATCCTCACGTTTCCAGAGTGTGAGTATCAGTGTCTTGATGCTTTCACGCTTTTCCACGTCAAATTCCCCGGAATCCGTATAGAACGGATTGAAGGCGATGGGATTGTCCTCCTCATAGGTGATATAGATACCGTCCTCGCCATGTGTCCGGTCATGAATCAGGCTGCAAAGTCCCTGATAGCTGTTTCCGGTATCCACCAGCAGGATATGGGTACCCTGTTCATAATACTGGCGGACAAGATGGTTCGTTAAGAAGGATTTACCGCTGCCGGAGGGACCGAGTATGAACTTGTTGCGGTTGGTGATGATTCCCTTGCGCATGGGCAGGTCACTGATGTCCAGATGAAGCGGTACGCCGCTCTGCCTGTCCGTCATACGGATACCGAACGGGCTGGGCGAACTGCGGTAATTCGTTTCCGAAGCAAACAGGCAGACAGCCTGTTCCAGAAAGGTATAGAAACTTTCCTCAGCCGGAAAATCGCCCGCATTGCCGGGAATACCAGACCAGTACAGCACCGGAGTATCTATCGTGTTGTAATGGGGTACGCATCCCATCAGGGCAAGCTGGCTGCCGGTATCGTTCTTGATACGCCTTAACTCTTCCTCGTCTTCCGCCCAGGCCAGTACGTTACAGTGGCACCGTACCGGAACAAGCCCTTTCGTATGCGCCTCGTCAAGATACATTTCTGCCCATTCATAGTTCACGGCATTGCTGCGGCTGTATTTCGACAGGGACAGCATGTTGCGTGAGGTCTTTTCCATGCGTTGCAGGATTTCCTGCGCGTCATCGATGAACACGTACTGCGAATAGACATGGTTGCATGAAAGCAGGAGTCCTACCGGAGCCGCAAACGAAAGACGGCAGTCGCTACGGTCCGTGGATAAGCGCTCATAGCGCATGTCCGTGCCCACACTGCCGGGAAGGTCTTCCGTATCGGAAAGTACATGCAGGCAAAGACGTTTGTCACCGATGCGCATACGTTCCGGATCAAGGCAGATGTCCTGTAATACGGGGTGCGTGTCCTCCATACCGAGAGTCAGGTATCTTTCAATCAGCCCGGGACATTCTTCCGTTCCGACCACCTCTTCCGTTCTGAGACGCTTCATCCTGACATGCCCCGAATCGTTCATGATACGCTCGAACTGCTCCACCGCCTCCAGGAATTTCACGACCGAATCCCAGTCCGTGATTTCCTTGGGAAGGATATAGCCGCGGCACAGGTACTGAAATCACTGCGGCGACGGGCACGTTCGCGTGTGGTCTTTGTCAGATACAGGAAGCAGCGGTGTCTGAGATACGGGCGTTCGTTGAAATGACGCTCATAGCTGCGGGACAGGAAACTTTCCGTCCCCGTTTTCCTTTCGCTCCGGTAGTTTTCCTTGACGAACCAGTCCTGCTTGTACACGACCGAATAATTTGGAAGCACCTTCATGGCCTTTACCCAGGTACCGTGAATGGCTTCATATTCCGCCGCCGTCACCGTGTACAGTTCAGGCAGCTCGACCTCGAAGGCTACCGTAATGTCCGCATCCTTGCTTACGATGCAGTTGTTTTCCACGGCCAGAATCGGGAATCTGTCTTCCAGATCACAGGCCTTCAATACACTTCTCATTTCTTTCTCTTCTTTTTGGTTAATGCTCTGAATATTCTGCGACGGGCTGACAGATAGCGCGGATGGCGTTTCTCGGCCAGCATCTTCATCAGCCCATGCTCACCGTAGCGGGCATTCATGCGGAAAGTCAGCCATACGGCAAGGGTACCGGATATCGCCCCGAAAGACAGGCATACCAGCTGGCTGACACCGGCCATATACAGGACAACCACCGCAAGAAAGACCGATACAAGGCCTCCGGCAAAAAAGAACAGGTACTGTGATTTCAAGCCCTTGAACTCAATCGGACGGCCTGCTCCTTTGTTGATACGGTAATCCATGGCTTATAGGAAGAAGGAACGGAGAATGGTGGCGGCCACAATCAGGAAGATGCAGGCGAAGAACCAGCTTGCCGCAGTCTTGGACGTATCCGGGTCACCGCTGCTGAACTTGCCATACGTCTTGATACCGCCGACCAGACCGAGTACGGCTCCGATGGCATAACACAATTTGGTGGCCGGATCGAAATACGAAGTCATAAGGCTGGTAGCCTCATTGATGCCGGCAAGACCCTGTCCCTGTGCGAAGGCACCTGCCGCTGCCAGCACACATAATACTGAAAATAGGATTCTTCTCTTCATTGTTGAATCATTTTGGGGTTTGACATAAATGTTGAATTCGACTGCAAATATATAAGGCTTAAACCGCTGTGATACAACACCGTCATCAGGTGTCACCAGATGTCATCAGATGTCATTCAGGAAGCCTTACAGACATAAAAAAGCATCCCGAAAAGATTTCCGGGATGCCTGAATATATCGGTGTCAGATATATTTCCGCCACTCGTCAGACGGTTCATTCCCATCCTTTACTTTAAGCGGTTTGGGATTGCCGTCCTCATCAAGATACCTGTCTATCAGTTCCTCTACAATCGCGGAATTCTCCATATTGGAAAGGAACACATCAATCAGGCTGGTCTGCCTGATGGAGAACAGGACACGGGCCGCCTGCATGGCCTTCTCATGGTCGGCTTCATCCTGATGTGTCAGATATTCGCCGAGTACTTCCATGTCCCTGCTGGACAGAACAGGTGATACGGATTCCACTTCGGGAGACTCCGCATCAAGGTCTTCCTGGACTTCCTGCAGGAGTTTCATTTTATCCAGCTGAAGGTTGCATTCCACATCTTCCTGCTGCACATCCTCCTCCTCACCGATAAAATTCCTTTCAAGTGGCTGGCTCATGAAGGGAGCGGCAGTCTTTCCGGCATTCTCGTCCAGATAGACATAACGGGTACTTCCCATCACTTCTGCATCTGAAACCGCAGATTCCGTTCCGGCAGCTTCTTTATTTTCCTTCTTCACGCAAGGTTTCCCATAAAGCAGGGTACAAACAGTTTCGATACGCCTTCTCCAGCCATACACGCTGTACAGCAAATAGCCTATACAGACAATCCGTACACAGAAGTATATCAGTCTTCCATAAAGAATCCTTATAGAGAAAACATTCAAGTTCATTCTTCAGCAATTCTCCGTGGCGTTTCAAGTGCTCCTCCACGATATTGCTCACATAGACTGAAACACTCATGCCGGGAGCCATAAACGGAATAAGGCGGCTTGCCTTGTTGTACAAACCGCAACGGATACGAATCTGACGTCCTTTCCCGACTGGAGTATCGTTCAGATACACACGGCTATATTCGGGAAAGCAGTTCGCTATTCCTATTTTCTCATTCAACTCTCTGACCTGTCTTTTCAGTGAACAAATCTTATTGGACAGTAAATAAACGCAACATAACAGCAGACCGCAAACCAATACGGCAACAGTCAATACAATCCATATCATTTTCAGAATGTTTTTGGGGTTTTTCGGCGAAACAGCTCGCCAAGCTCTTCACTGTAAGTCTCAAGATGGTGTGCCAGCACATTATCCAAAAAAGCGGGCACACTCATGTCATCACTCAGAAGGGGAAGGATACGGGCCAGCCTGCAATACATGTCATAGCTGATATAGGTCTGCTTTCTGTGTACGGACTTCTTTCTGTCCAGAAACAGTTCCTTATACATTTCCACCTTCTCTTCCAGTCCGGGATCGGCGCGTATCGTTTTCCGGGACTTTTCCTGTCCCTGTGTCTTTACATCCGGTACATTTTTTTCCTTTTCTGTGACAGGAAGAACATTCTCGCCGACATCAGTTCCAGATTTACCGCAGGAAATGGATTCACTGGCCATCATGTCTTTCAAGGCATCCTCGTCCACCTTGAATATCTCTCTTTTCTTTGCCATAGCCATTATCCCGGAAATATGATACGTTCCATCTCCTGGGCAAACGCCTCAAGACGGCTGTCTTTCAGTAGTGATTCGGAAGGAGGAAGAAGGGTGCAGCGGAAATGCTGCCTGGAAGAAGGTGTCATTTCCTTGTTAAAACGTTCAAGATCCGGAAGTACGGTTTCAAAGACCTTCAACCCCATACGAAGCACTATTGCATTATACATTACATACAGTTCTTTTGAAGTACGGCTGTCCATACGGTTCCAGAATAAACGTATGTCCTTCAGGGGAGCTTCCGGATGCTGTCCGATAAAATCCTGAACGGTCGATACAAAGGAAAGGCTGCTCTGCATGACCATACGGTCCTTTACAATGGGAGTAAAGATAAAATCCATGTTCATGACGGACTCGAATACACCACGGGAGTTCACCGTTCCGGGAAGATCGAAGAATATCAGGTCATAGTCGCCTTCCAGTTTGCCGGGAATCTCTGCGGCTGCCTCCGGCGTGGAAGTGACGATCGGATAGGCCTTACGGGAACCGTCTTCAAACTGACGGCAGAAAAGTCGCTGGTGATACTCGCTTTTCTCAAGGTTCTTCAAATCCCTTCCCCTTAGTTTTTCCAGACTGAACTGGGGATAGTCACAGTCAACGACAGCAACTTTCAGACCTCTTACATAATTAAAATAACTGGCAAGAACCGCTGTTACCGTGGACTTGCCCACACCGCCTTTCTGATTGCTGAAGGCGACAAGAATCGGACGTTTGTTCATACCTTTTGTTTTTGGGGTTAATATTCACTTTTTCTTTCACTAATCTTACAATGGCATTACGCTATTGTGATACTATATTGCCATGTTATTATGTCCTCATGTTATTACAATATTATGTTGCCGCGTTATTATGTCCTTATGTTATTGCAATACTATGTTGCCATGTTATTATGTCCTTATGTTATTGCAATACTATGTTGTTACGTTATTATGTCATTATGTTATTGCAATGCTATATTGCCATGTTATTATGTCATTATGTTATTGTAATACTATGTTGCCATGTTATTATGTCCTTATATTATTGCAATACCATGTTGTTATGTTATTATGTCATTATGTTATTGCAATATTGTACGCTTAAATCGCGTCAAAAATAAGGTCTTTCAAGCATACAGGTAATATGTAACCAATACCATGACATCAGATGTCATCAGGCGTCATTATATGTCATACAATCCGCTATTTCACAACTGTTTACACGGTCATAATTTTGCAAAGTCAGAACCGATGAACGGCTTGGAACATCTTCCGACGGACAGCAGCACGCCGCTCACGTCGCGCAGCAATCCGCTGGAGGTGGATTCTCTGTTCAAACGAACAGAGCAAGTTGTGTTTTGTACGACAGAAAGTATTCTGCCATACAAAAACCAACTTGCCTCCTAACGGTCGGGAGATTCCTCCAAAGTCGGAAAATCTGACGGAGAAAGAAAAATAACCCAAAAGCAGAAAAGCATGGAGAAAAAACAGGCAAGAAGGACAGGCAGAAAACCGAAGACTGATCCGGCGGACTACAAGTACAATTTCCGTCTGAACGCACAGGAGAAAAGCAGATTTGAAAGACTGTTTCTGGAATCCGGAGCAAGGGACAGGACAATCTTTATCAAGAAATCAATCTTTTCAGAACAGCTGAAGGTAATCAAGGTGGACAAGGTTTCCATGGACTATTACATCCGGCTCGGGGAATTTTACAGACAATTCCAGGCAATAGGCAACAATTACAATCAGGTCGTAAGGGCCGTACAGAAAAACTTCGGGGAAAAAAGGGCGATGTCCTTGCTTTACAAACTTGAAAAGGCTACCCTGGAACTGATACTGCTCAACAAACAGATTATGGCCTTAACTAAAGAATATGAAAAGAAATGGTTGCAAAGATAAGTCACGGAGAAAGTCTTTACGGGGCACTGGCCTATAATCATGAAAAGGTATTTCAGGGGACGGCGGAAATCCTTTCCGGACACCGGATGATTTCCGACCGCCCGGGACTGCCGAGCGAGGACATGCGTCTAGCTCTCCTTTCATTTGAAAACCATCTGACGGCAAACAGGAGGACGGATAAGCCGGTCCTGCATATCGCCCTCAGCCCGGCACCGGAAGACAGGCTGGACAATGACAGGCTGGCGGAACTGGCAGAGAAATACATGCAGAAAATGGGTTATGGTGACCAGCCGTTCATCGTGTACAGACATGGAGATACCTGCAACACGCACATACATATCGTGAGTGTATGCATTGACGATGAAGGAAGGAAAATCAATGACTCCTATGAACACCGCCGTTCAATGACAGCCTGCCGGGAACTGGAACAGGAATTCGGACTGCGTAACAGTGCGGATGCGGAAAGACGGAATCCGAAAGCGGAACTGAAAAAGGTGGATGCCTCACAGGGGGATATACGCCATCAGATAGGAAACACACTAAAGGCCGTACTGGAAAGCTACCGTTTCCAGACTTTCGGAGAGTATTCCGCACTGCTTTCCACACTGAACATTGAAGCCCGACAACTACTAGGCGATTACATGGGAACACCCTATACGGGTATCATCTATTCGGCTACAGATGATATTGGAAAAGTAGTCAGCCCTCCGATAAAAAGTGCAAGGTTCGGCAAGCGTTTCGGAAATACGGGACTGTCCGAACGTATGTTACGGCATACACAGGACTTCAAGGAAGGCAGATGGCTCCTGCCATATCCGGCAAGGTCGTATGGGCCATGCGTAACGCAAAATCGGAACAGGAATTCAGGGAACTGCTGAAACAGGAGCACATTGATGTGGTATTCCGAAGGAACGATACCGGACGTATCTACGGTGTCACATTCATAGACCATGAACGGCGCGAGGCGTTCAACGGTTCACGTATGGGAAAGGAGTTTTCCGCCAACGTATTCAACGGCCTTGTCAACTGGTGGGAAGGAATACCCTGGCAGGACAGACAACAGTCCGGTCCGGAGGAACTTGGAAACGGTACGGCCACCGTATGGAAGAAAACAGTGCGCTTGAACAGGCGGCAGGCATCTTCTCCTTTGAGGCAAATCCGGCAGTCGATTACGAGGAAGAAGCGTTCCGTCGCCGCATGAAACGGAAAAAGAAACCGCAGAAACGCAAATCACGCGGTATCTGATCAATCAAAATGAGTCAACAACAGGGGGAACAACGGATTCCCCCACAATCATCTACATCATTATGCAACAGGAAGACGATTTGAGAGCCCTTGCCAAGATTATGGAATTCGGCAGGGCTGTCAGTATTTTTATTCTGGTAGTCCACGTTTATGTATACTGCTATCCCAGTATGAGTGCCTGGCATCTGAATCTGGATGTCATAGACCGGATACTGATGAACTTTGACAGGACAACCGGTATATTCGGCTGTATCCTTTGGACAAAACTGATGGCAGTGCTTCTGCTGGCCATATCCTGTATGGGTACTATCGGAGTCAAGGGTGAGAAGATTACATGGCAGCGTATATGGGCGGTACTCACTGCGGGCGGTTCTGTTTTTCATGACTGGTGGCTGCTTGACCTGCCTTTTCCACACGAAGCGATTACTGCCCTGTATGTGGTGACACTTGCAGCCGGTTATCTATGCCTGCTCATGGCGGGACTGTGGATCAGCAGGCTTTACAGGCATAACCTGATGGAGGATGTGTTCAATATGGAAAACGAATCCTTCATGCAGGAGACAAGGCTGATGGAGAATGAATATTCTGTCAATCTGCCCACCAGATTCCAGTATGGCGGCAAGCTCAACGACGGCTGGATCAACGTGGTCAATCCTTTCCGCGCGACCATCGTATTGGGAACACCGGGTTCCGGTAAATCCTACGCAGTGGTGAACAACTACATCAAACAGATGATTTCCAAAGGTTTCAGTGTATATATCTATGATTACAAATTCGATGACCTTTCAACCATTGCCTATAATACATTGTTGCACAATATGGACAAATATAAGGTAAAACCGCATTTTTACGTCATCAATTTTGATGATCCGCACCGTTCACACCGCTGCAATCCCATCAATCCGGAGTTCATGACAGACATATCTGACGCATACGAAGCAAGCTATACCATCATGTTAAATTTGAACAAGACCTGGGTGTGACCTGAAAAGTCACGTAATTGATTGTTAAACAGCAATGTATATTGCAAGATTTAACCCGCTGTTCCGTCAGCGGTAGCCTACTATAAGGTGCATCTCCAGTGATGGGTTGTGCTAAGCTTATAGGACAAAGTACACTTTCCGAAAGGACAAGACTGAACCGTGAGGGAACGTCAAGGGCGGTTAGTATCATACCGTCGAGTGGCGAGGCTGGATAGCATGGTTAACGTAATGTGAACTGACTTTAGCCGTCGTAAGGTTTGAAGGAGCGCAAGATACTTTAGCTCTCACCAAAAGGTAAGCAGTCGGATAACCCTCGCCCATGTTGGGGTTACACGGACATAGCACTGCCGGCGGACTTGGCAGAACCTAAACTATCCGTTTGTCAATTGCGTGGAACAGGGCAAGCCTGTATCTCTCTCGTAATAATGCGAGTAAGCGAACCGCAAGGCAAGCCGAATGGGGTGCAGGTATGAGATAACGGAGAAAGCGAATGCCGCCCTGTAATGGGGAGGATACGGATTGAACCAACATCACGAGTTAATGAGGGTAACATCATCCGACACGAAAGTGGGCAGACTTCCGTATATGGTAACTCTTTACAAGATAACTTTTAGAACTTTCAAAAGGAGGAAAGCAAATGAACGAGATTAAAACATCGTGTGCGCCTGCTGACAGCAGGAATCTGACTTGGGACGGTATGAACTGGTCTAAGTGTGAAACCTATGTCCGAAAGCTACAAGCGCGTATTGTAAAGGCTCAGAAAGAAGGCAGACATAACAAGGTGAAAACCTTGCAGTGGATGCTTACCCACTCTTTTTACGCCAAGGCATTGGCAGTAAAGAGGGTTACTTCCAACAAAGGGAAGAATACGTCTGGAGTAGATAAACAGCTTTGGGACTCTCCCAAGCGCAAGTACAAAGCAATCGGTGAACTTAGACGTCGTGGCTACCATCCACAGCCGCTCCGTAGGGTTCACATCAAGAAAAAGAACGGTAAACTCCGACCGTTGGGAATACCGACCATGAAAGACAGGGCGATGCAAGCATTATATCTCATGGCATTGGAACCGATAGCCGAAACGACAGGCGACCGTTTTTCTTACGGCTTCCGAAAGAAGCGCAGGACAATGGACGCAATTCGTCAGATTGATACGGTTCTAAATCGCCAGCATTCCCCCGAATGGATTTTGGAGGGAGATATTAAGGGTTGCTTCGACCACATCAGTCACGGCTGGCTTATTGAAAATATCCCTATGGATAAAACAATACTCAGAAAATGGCTGAAATGTGGAGCTGTATTCAATGGTAAACTGTTCCCGACAGAAGAGGGTACACCACAAGGAGGTATCATATCACCGACACTTGCAAATATGGCACTTGACGGACTTCAACCACTCTTGGCTGAAAGATTCAAAAGACGTTTCATCAACTATAAGACATTCCACTACAAAGTGAATCTTATCAGGTATGCGGACGACTTTATAATCACAGGTCGAGATAAGGAATTATTGGAAAACGAGGTCAAACCAATGGTGATAGAATTTCTCAAAGAAAGGGGTCTTACCTTATCCGAAGAGAAAACTACCATTACGAACATATACGATGGATTTGATTTCTTAGGTTTCAATGTAAGGAAGTTCGGCAAAAGGCTGTACACATCTCCGTCCAAAGATGCACAGAAACGCTTTAGGGCAAAAATCAGTGACATCGTTAAAGGACATAAAATGTGTAAGCAGGAATCGCTGATACGAATGCTCAATCCTGTGATAACAGGTTGGGGAAACTATTACCGATATGGTGCATCAACCAATGCTTTTCACGGTTGCGACAATCACATTTACAACCTCACAAAGAAATGGGCTTTACGTCGCCACCCAAAGAAACGCAAGTCTTGGGTTGCAGATAAGTATTGGCATGAAATTCGGGGGCGTAAATGGACGTTTGCATGGAAATATGAAACAAAAAGCAAGAAAGTGAACTACCTGACCCTTAAAAGGTTGTCGGATATACATTATACTCCGTACAAGCAAGTCAAGGGGGAGGCAAACCCTTTCGACCCGGAATATGATGATTATTTCTTTCAGCGAAAGGAGCAACAAATGCTGGAATCTCTCAAAGGACGTAAGTCACTCTTATATTTATGGAACAAGCAGAAGCGGACTTGTCCGTTATGCGGCAAGGAGATAGATTGTACAAAAGCATGGAACGTCAATGAAATATCTGTTGGTGGTTCAATTGTACGGCAACTTGTCCATAACAACTGCTACAAGCGAAATAAACGAAACTGTTGAAAGTATGAGCCGATTTCTAACAACAAATAGAAATATTGAGTTGCTTGAGCCGTATGAGGGGAAACTCTCACGTACGGTTCTTAGGGGAGAAGGGGGCAGTAATGCCCTTGACTTACCCGATATTGAAAAACAGGGTGACTTCTTTGTAGAGTCTCCTATTATCCTTTTGGCAGCTATAATCTGGTATTTGAAAATATACAAAAATGGTATCTATTGCAGCTTCCCTCATGCCGTGGAACTGCTGAACAAACCTTATTCTGATTTGTTTACCATATTGACTTCCTATCCGGAACTGGAGAACTACCTTTCTCCTTTCATGGATGCCTGGAAGGGTGGGGCACAAGACCAGCTTCAGGGCCAGATAGCTTCGGCGAAAATTCCGCTTACCAGAATGATTTCTCCACAACTGTACTGGGTCATGACAGGCAATGATTTTTCTCTGGACATCAATAATCCGAAGGAACCTAAAATCCTTTGTGTGGGCAATAATCCGGACCGACAGAACATCTATTCCGCAGCGCTCGGACTGTATAATTCCAGAATCGTCAAACTGATAAACAAGAAAGGGCAGCTTAAAAGCACGGTCATTATAGACGAGCTTCCTACCATCTATTTCCGAGGACTGGACAACCTGATTGCAACGGCACGTTCCAACAAGGTGGCGGTCTGTCTGGGATTCCAGGACTTCAGCCAGCTTAACCGTGACTACGGTGAAAAGGAAAGCAAGGTGATTCAAAATACAGTCGGCAACATATTCAGCGGTCAGGTGGTCGGCGAAACGGCCAAGACACTTTCCGAACGCTTCGGAAAGATTTTGCAGAAACGGCAGTCCATATCCATCAACCGTCAGGATGTCTCTACATCTATCAACACCCAGCTGGACTCACTGATTCCAGCATCCAAAATTTCCAACCTCTCACAGGGTACGTTTGTCGGTTCCGTATCGGATAATTTCGGTGAGAAAATCGACCAAAAGATTTTCCATGCGGAAATTATCGTGGACCATGCCAAAGTAAGTGCGGAAGAAAAGGCTTATAAAAAAATCCCGGTTATCAACAGGTTCAAGGACAGTGAAGGAAATGACATCATGCTCCAACAGATACAGCGCAATTATGACCAGATAAAGGCGGATGCACAGGCTATCATCAACGATGAGATGGAACGTATCAAGAGCGACCCGGAACTATGTGAACGGCTGGGAATAGAAAGTGCAGAAAGAGGAGAAAAGAAAAGCTGAATAGATACAGAATGACAAATAAATCCTGAATCAGTTTGATTTTCAGGGAACATTCCTTATCTTTGAAATTGAAATAGAACATAACGGCGGATTACGGGATGTTTCCGTCGATTATATACATAAGTCGCAAGATGTCTCGAACAGGAATCTGACAAATTCAAAAACACGGAGGCTATTGCGTGAGGCTTATGCTATACCTTATAGCGTGAGCCCATGCGAGTTTCTGTGTTGGGCTTTGTCAGAGCCTCTGTTCGAAATAAGCATGGGTTTCATGCTTTTATTTTTAACAAGCAGAGGTATGGCAAAAGTACAGATTATTATGCCCGTCACATTGGACGGATTTCTACCGGATAAAAATGAGGAACTGATGGAATGGCTCAGGACAGACCGGAACGGTTTCCCTTATTGGGAAGAGCGGGCTACATTTAACATGTATCCGCATTACGGTATGCTTGATTTGATGGATGCCAAGGAAAGACATGAAAAAGACTGCACATTTTTCATGAAGGTAGAAGATGAAAAAAGTGCAGAATATGTGGGTGGTGTATTTCTCTTCCGACTCGCAGATGAACTGGTCATTTACCTGCTTCCAATATCATACAAAAGCGGGAAAAACATAACCGGAAAGATTCAATTCGGACAATGGACTTTGCGTGAGTCCAAAACATTCCGAAACAATGTATGCAGACTGGTATACCGCCTTAAAGAATAAAGATTACTTCAGACCAAGTTTCTTCATTTTCTTGTACAGGGCTGTACGACTGCAACCGAGTTCCACTGCTGTCTTGCTGACATTACCATGATTTTTCTCAAGCAGGTTTCGTATCTTTTCCTTTTCCTGAATGATACGAATATCCGGATTGTCACTACAATCTACATTGTCCAGTCCCAAGTCACAAACATCCAATAATACATTATCCGCAACAATTACCGCACGTTTGATTTTTGCGTTCAATTCCCGCACATTACCAGGCCAGTCATATCCCAGCATGCATGCTTTCGCTTCTTCGGTAAATCCCTCATTCTTGACACGGATTCTACAGGAATGTTCTCTTCTGAAGAATTCGGCAAGCGGAAGAATATCGTCTTTGCAATCTTTTAATGGCGGTTGAACAATTTCGAGTTCTGCAAGGCGATAATACAAATCCTCACGAAAGCGACCTTCCTCCACCGCTTTTTTCATATCCTCATTGGTAGCAGAAATGATACGTACATCCGTATGTTTCACTTTATCACTTCCTACCGGATTAAACTCCTTTTCCTGAAGGACACGTAGAAGAAGAATCTGCATGGAATACGGCATATTACCAACTTCATCCAGGAATAAGGTTCCTCATTGGCCGTCTCAAAATGTCCTTTCCTATCAGCAACAGCTCCTGTAAAAGCTCCTTTGACTACACCGAAAAATTCAGAAGCCTGCAAATCGTTAGGTATACTTCCACAATTGACGGCAACGAATGGTTTGTCACGTCTGTCACTATAACGGTGTATCATCTGGCTATCACCTCTTTACCGCTTCCACTCGAACCAAATATCATAACAGAAAGATCCGACGGTGCCACACGACGAGCCAGTGAAGCGGATTTTCTTGCTGCTTCACTGGTACGTTCAACAAAAGAACATTCTTTACGTACAATAACAGGTTGTTTAAGCATGCTATGTACTAATTCTATCAGTTGCTCTTGATGAACAGGCTTTTGCAAATAATCCTTAGCACCGAGCTTGATGGCACGGACCGCATCCGTGATACAGGCATAATCTGTCATGACAATAAATGGAACTTCCACATTAGAACGCATCATCCATTCCAGAAGGCTGATACCATTTCCTTCCGGCAGACGTACGTCTCCCAACACAAGATTGATTTCGTTTTTCTTCAGAATACTACGTGCTCCGGGCTCGTCCATTGCGGTTAGAACTTCGTAACCGGCTTTTTGCAACCATTTTTCAATCATACCGCAGAGTATCATATTATCTTCAACTATGAGGATTTTCATATTTCTTCAGTTCCTTTTTTGTTTCTTCTATTAATTTTTTAAGCCACTCCATGATTTGTATTGCATGTTCATGAACAGTTTCGTTTTGGCTATCACTGTCATGCAATATTCTTTGAAAATCACGTAAAATATTATCTTTCTCGAGCATTTCCCATACAGGCATCATCCGGTGTATTATTTTTCTCATGGTCTCACGGTCGGTTATCCTGTCAGCAGATTCCATCTCCTCCAGTTCTTTTTCAGATTCCATAACAACGAGAGAAAGCATATGACTATAATCATCCGTATTCTCCAGTAAACTGGAAAAATCAAAATCTCCGGAAACTGAAACTTGTGTACGAGATACAATGGTGGATAAAAAAGCGAGCAGTCCGTGGATATTGAACGGTTTATGAATACAGCCTGCAAATCCTTCTTTTTCATAAATTCCGGAATTTCCATCACCACGGGCAGTCATGACTGCTACTGGAACAGTTCTAAAATTGCCGATGTCCGAATTGCGAAGCATCTTAACAAACAGAATCCGTCAGTATCAGGCATTTGTACATCTGTCAAGACCAAATCATATTCAGAATTTTCAAGAGCGGCCACTACTTCACGTGCATTCTTACAGGTTTTACAGGATATACCTTTGCGCCCGAGCATATCTTCTGCTATTTTCAGTTGTATAGGATCATCGTCCACTACAAGAACATTCTTAGGCAATATAGTTATTGTATTATGGTCCGATTTGTCTTCCTCAACTAACTCATCCGTTTCAGGCAAAGGAAGTTCCAGCCTGAATACGCTTCCTTTACCGAGTGTACTTTCCACATCCATTTTTCCTTCCAAAACCTTAATTAATCCTTTGGTAAGAAAAGTCCCAAACCAAAACCTTCAGAATTGACATCCTGTGCGGCACGCTCAAATGGAGCAAATATTCTTTTCATTGTTTCCTCGTCCATCCCTATACCGGTATCTCTAATTTCAATCCGAAGTTTCCCTCTGAATATTCAGTATGAAAATTGACGTTTCCTCTGGAAGTAAATTTGATAGCGTTTGTAAGTAGATTGGCCAGTACCTGTTCGAGTTTGTCCGCATCACCTTTTACAGTTACATTTAATCCTTTGTGTTCAGAATATAAAATAAGACCTTTTGAAGTCGCTTTACGAGAAAACTCATCTGAAATTCGTTTTAAAAAACGGTTAAGATAAAAAGGTATATCATTATGTAAATCTCCAGCTTCATTAATACGGTAAGCATCCATCAGATTATTGACCAAATGCAAGACGTGCTGGCAAGAATGGCGGATGTCATCTAAATATATTTCACGCTTTTTCTTCTCTTCGCGTTTCCGATACTAGATCGGCACAGTTATGGATATTACCAAGTGGGCCTCTAATATCATGTGAAACTGTCAGGATGATTTTCTTGCGCATATCAAGCAAATTCTCGTTTTCCTGAATAGCTTGTTGTAATTTGGCTTTAATTATTTCTTCTTTACGTAAATCTGATTGTATAATTAAAAATGAAATTAATATTATAAAAACCGCAATACTCATCATTACGATAAATAATCGGAAGGATTCTTGTTTGACTTCTGTTACCTCTGAGTTTCGTTCTGTAAATGACAACTGTACCTGATTATCTAAAAACGATACAAAATCATATAACTTCTGATTTAACATCCTATTATGCAAACGCAGGCTATCCACATAGGTTTCAATCTGATTGTTTCGCAAATCTCTGGCAGAAACCAATCTATTATTAAAATCTTGTATTTCATTAGTAATATAGGGAACTTGTATCTTTTCCTTCTTTCCAAATAATCCGGCAATTCCTTTCTTTTTCTGAGTTATTGTCTTCACTTTTACTGTTTGAGTAGCTATTATAGGCAATTCATTAGTAAGAATACTATCAGATTTATTCGCAAATTGGATTGCTTTCATTATTCGAAACAAGTACATTTCTTTCGTTCTAAGCAATCCCCGTAAAGAATCAATTTGAACCGGACATAAAAAATCACCACTCCTTAATTTAATTTCAAGTAAAACACTATCTGTTTTAAAAAGGTGATTATGAAATATGTTATAATCAGACTCATCCCATGCTATAACCGATTCACCTAAGTTGCCAACTTAGTAATATACAAATGAACTTTATTGGAATTCTCATAAGCTTCATTAATTTGAATTATCAGATTCTTAAGTTCTTTTAACCGACAACGTTCATTTATCATCGCAGTAACCATACTTATGACTATAAATCCAGTAATAAAATATCCAATAAATAGTCTTTTACGCAATAATGAAGTCATCAGGAACATTCTATTGATTTTTTGACATCATAATTTTATATATTTAACTAGTCATAGTATATATCATTCTCAAATATTTATTTCAAATTCAAGCAATAAAAAAGCACTTCATATTACAACTGAAACTCATTAATGAAAAGTTGAATATATGAAGTGTTTATTAAATTACGATATAAACTATAAAAATCCTATTCTTCTGGGACCAGTGTATAAACCCTTATCCAGTCGACAAGGAAAGTGTGATCTTCCACATTTTTCAGTTCCTCATCCGTAGGGCTTAAACCTTTAACGGCCCTCCAGCTTTGGTCTTCCATATTTATTATGATGTCCATATCCTTAACCAACCCCGTGCCACCAGTGTAGTTGTTGGGATCAATAATATCCTTACCGCTTATAGTTCTGACGAGTTCTCCATCTACATAATATTCAAGTGTGAAAGGATCTTTCCAGAATACTCCAACACGATGAAAATCATCGCGCCACAATGTTCCCTTGTCATCCTTATACCATGAACCTGAATCCTTTGGCTGATAATCCTTGAATGGCTGACGGATGAATATGTGATGGCTTAAGTGAAGTCTGTCGGCACCATAACCTCCACCGTCTCTATCACCACCGTATGCCTCTATAATATCGATTTCCTGAGTATCATCAGGGCTAAGCATCCATACATCGGATGCCATGGTTGAATTTGAAAGTTTGGCGTATGCTTCTACATAAACCGGATATTTTACACGAGTCTTCGATGTAATACATCCTGTATAGGTTCCCGGGAGTTCCTTTGTGTTAGGTCCGCTTACAACTTTCTTTAGAGGGACATCTTCAGGACGGCTGGCTCTGATTTTAAGGAATCCGTCTGAAACGGAAACATGGTCTCTCTGCCATATTGTAGGAGCAGGCCCTGTCCAATGATTATGATAGAAATCAGTCCATTTGGCATAGAACTCTTTTCCTTTATCCTTTTCGTCAGCAATATAATTAAAGTCGTCCGACTGTGGATGAAGTTTCCACACCATACCGTCACCAGCATTAGCTGGTACAGGATAGATGTCCCACTCGTATGATTTATTATTTAAATTTTCTGCTGCACATGCAAATTGCAACGATGCTAAACAAATAGTAAACAGTTTTCTCTTCATGGTATCTTAATTTAAATTAGAATAATTTATTTACGTTCTTTTGATTCACCCTTAGCAGTATGTGTCTGCAATGTCCAAGTAGAAAATCTCATTATACTCTGGTAATCAGAACTGTTGTATATATGAGTAAGACCCCATCTCAATATTTCGGTAGGTTCTTTTTCGGCATCTGCACTACGGTTCAGACCAATGGCATGTGGTGCACCCTTTACTACAGACATTATCTCAAAGTTTATTCCGTCAGGCGACCACTGAAGTGTATTCTTTTCAGGACCATCGGTAGTAATAAGAGAAGCTATACCTCCTTTATAAGGCCAGACGCAGACTTCATGCCCACTGTTTGAAATAGGATTATATTCCGATTTCACATACGGACCCATAGGATTTTCAGCAATAGCCACACCGTGTTTGATTTCACGACCACCCCATGTTATTTCTTCTCCCATACGTTCTCCTTTGTAATACATATAGAACTTACCATTATAAGGTATTATACACGGGTCGTGTACCTTATGACTGTCGAAATCGCCTTTCGATACAACCTTGAATCTGTTATCCTCATCGCCTTCCCATTCGCCGGTATCAGAAGGTTCCAGTACTGGCTTGTCTGTCTTGGTCCACAGTCCTTCGGGGGAATCAGCACATGCCATACCGATAGTATTCTTAACACGGACTGTATAAGGAGATTTTACAGCCTGATAGCAAAGATAATACTTTCCTTTCCATTCCATTACCTCAGGAGTGAAAACAGAACGATCGTCGTAAGCACCCTTTTCACCACGCTTCACTGCAATTCCCTGCTCTTTCCATGTCAATCCATCCTTTGATGTGGCATACCATATATCGCATCTGTCCCACGGGAAAACCTTATCTTTCTCTATATCTCCAGCAAATCCCTGGGTAGGTCCATAGCTCTTTGAATACCACACATAATATGTATCACCTATTTTCAGCATTGCACTCGGGTCTCTTCTTACTACGCCCTCTTCATAAGCAAGATCACCTTTAAGTGGTTCCATCTTATACTCAAAGAACCATTTATTGTCGTGATTTTCCCATTTCATGGCACGTTTCATAGCTGCACTTAACTTATTTCCCTTAGGTATTCCCAATGAATCGGCCTTACGCTCATCATAATTCTGAGTGTCGTCAACGGCAATAGTCTGTGTATTGCCTGTATTTCCGCATGCTGCCAATAGCGACATCATGCCGGCTGCAAAAATAATTTTTCTCATACTAGACTTTTATTTTATATTAATTGTTAGTTTATTCGACTGTAATTCACTTGTTTCTGCACTGATATTCAGTACCGATGTTTTTTCTGTTGACTGAAGCATCAGCATACATCTTCCCTGATATGTCATAATCTCCTTGCTTTGATATGGAGATACGTTCTTTACATTTCCATTGTCTATACCCAACAGACGGTACTCTCCATCGATGTTGAACTTAAGCATCTGTTCTGTTGTCTTTACAGGATTACCTTTTTTGTCTGTAAGCTGGGCTGTGACATGCAGAACATCCTTTCCATTTGCTGCGATACTTTGTTTGTCAACCGCTAGCAATATCGAATGTTCTTTGCCTGAAGTCCTTATAGCTGTAGTGGTATTACCTAACTTATTTTTTCCTTTTGCGGTAATAGTGCCAGGCTTGTACTGAACTGCCCATTTATAGATATGATCCTCAAAATCGTCTATATACTTCTTTCCCATCGACTTGCCGTTAACGAAAAGTTCCACTTCATCACAATTGGAATATATTTCTACTATTACCGAGTCACCTTTCTGATAATTCCAGTGAGAGTTTACATCATCCCAAACCCATAATCTTCTATCCCATTCATGTCCTTTCTTATCAGTAAAGCCATCTTTTACCTGGAGATACGAAGATTTGTCTGGAGTCTGTGAATATATAGCAATAAAAGGCTTGTCAGTCCACAATGATTTCATCATGTCGTACGAAGGCTTCACATAGCCGCACATATCCAGGAGACCACATCCTATTGACTTTTGAGGCCATCTTGAAAGGCGGCTTCCACTTTCTCCCAGATAATCGACTCCTGTCCATATAAACATACCCGGAATGAAATCTCTTTCAATCACCGCCTTCCATTCGTGCCACTGACCAAGATTTTCTGTACCCATTATAGGTTTGTCAGGATAATTCTTCTTAGCATAATCATACATCACGCGTCTGTAGCTGAAACCAGCCACATCAAGTGCATCGATATATCCTGTCTCAAAACTTATGGAAGGCAGGATGCAGTTGGCGGTAACCACTCGTGTAGTATCCATCTGGCGTGTCCATGCTGCTAATTTTTGCGCTGTACGACCAATGTCGTATGCTTGTTTAGGCTGGATTTTCCACATTTCTCTGATTTTTTCTTTAGAGTATGGAGGCTGGTTCCAGAAGTAATTACCGTTGGAATCGGCTCCAAAGAAACCTGTTGCCTCACGGCATCCGGTATAAGTCCATTCTATTTCATTACCAATACTCC
>ENA-OQCN01000108-OQCN01000108.1-human-gut-metagenome-genome-assembly--contig:-NODE-108-length-38686-cov-7.150730_pt1 | contig 38686 bp, 44 predicted proteins | sample MGYA00242497_ERZ504576 | MGnify/ENA primary metagenome ERZ504576 (study PRJEB26092, sample SAMD00036296) | human gut metagenome | host: Homo sapiens | study: EMG produced TPA metagenomics assembly of...
GGCAGAGGCTGCAAAGAAGGATATGGCAGATATGCTTGATTATATCGATAAGCTCGAGGAGCTTGATACTTCGGGAATTGAGCCTATGAGCCACGTATTCCCTGTAAACAATGTATTCAGAGATGATGTTGTCACAAACGGTGACGGAAGTGAAGCTACACTTGCCAATGCACCGGTCAAGAAGGACGGCGGATTCAAGGTACCAAAGACAATCGGCGAATAACGGCAAGGAGGAGAAAAATGGATTTAATGTCTTTAACTGCCGTGGAACTCGGCAAGAAAATACAGGCAAAGGAAGTTACAGTGGAAGAGGCTGTAAAGGCTGCCATTGCTTCTATAAAAGCAAAAGAAGAAAAGATAAACAGCTTTGTCACAATAGACGAAGAGGGTGCACTTAAAAAAGCAGCAGAAGTTCAGGCAAAAATTGATGCGGGAGAGCTAAAAGGAGCGCTTGCGGGTGTGCCTGTAGCCATAAAGGATAACATGTGTACAGAAGGGCTTCTCACCACATGTTCATCAAAGATACTCTACAATTTCATCCCGACCTACACAGCGGAGGCTGTTAAGCGTCTTGAGGATGCAGGCTGTGTCATCGTTGGAAAAACCAACATGGATGAGTTTGCCATGGGAAGCACCACAGAGACATCTGCATTGGAGCAACCAAAAACCCATGGAATACAGAGCACGTACCGGGCGGTTCATCAGGCGGAAGCTGTGCAGCAGTTGCAGCAGAGGAGGTACCGTTTGCACTCGGTTCAGATACAGGCGGATCAATCAGACAGCCAAGCTCCTTCTGTGGTGTGACAGGAATCAAGCCAACCTACGGCACAGTTTCACGATATGGACTCATTGCCTATGGCTCATCGCTTGACCAGATTGGACCTATCGCAAAGGATGTCACAGACTGTGCTGCTATACTTGAGGCAATCGCTTCATATGATACGAAGGATTCGACATCAGTAAACAGAGACGATTTAAAGTTTACAGAGGCTCTTGTCGATGACGTAAAGGGCATGAAGATCGGTATTCCAAAGGATTATCTCGGAGATGGACTTGACCCGGAGGTAAAATCGGCAATCCTTGCAGCGGCAGATGAATTAAAGAAAAAAGGTGCTGTTGTGGAAGAATTTGACCTCGGACTTGTAGAGTATGCCATCCCGGCTTACTATGTAATTGCCTGCGCAGAGGCAAGCTCAAACCTTGCCAGATTCGACGGTGTCAAATACGGATACCGTACAAAGGAGTACACAGACCTTCACAACATGTACAAGAAATCGCGTTCTGAGGGCTTTGGACCTGAGGTAAAGAGAAGAATCATGCTCGGCTCCTTCGTGCTTTCATCAGGATATTATGATGCATATTACTTAAAGGCCTTAAGGGTAAAAGCACTTATCAAAAAAGCCTTTGATGATGCCTTTGCCAAATATGATGTGATACTCGGACCGGCAGCACCAACCACAGCTCCAAAGCTTGGAGAGAGCTTAAGTGATCCAATCCAGATGTACCTCGGTGATATCTACACCATATCTGTAAACCTTGCAGGACTTCCGGGAATATCGCTTCCGTGCGGCATGGACAAAAACGGACTCCCAATCGGATTACAGCTCATCGGAGACTGCTTTAATGAGAAGAATATCATCCGTGCAGCATACAGCTTTGAAAAAACAAGAGAGCTTAAGCGCAGCACTATCGCGGAGAAATACAGTAACAAAAATACATCAGATACCAATAAATCTGCCGGTGCACAGTAGGAAGGAGGCAAAAAGGATATGAAAAACTATGAGACAGTCATCGGACTTGAGGTCCATGTAGAGTTAGCTACAAAAACAAAGATCTTTTGCGCCTGCTCCACAGCTTTCGGAGGCGCACCAAATACACATACATGTCCTGTCTGCACAGGACAGCCGGGCTCACTTCCTGTTTTAAACAAGCAGGTTGTAGAGTACGCAGTGGCAGTAGGACTTGCCACCAACTGTACCATCACACAGTACAGCAAATTTGACAGAAAGAACTATTTTTATCCGGATAACCCACAGAACTATCAGATATCACAGCTTTATCTGCCAATCTGCCGCAACGGTTCAGTGGAGATTGAGACAGTAAACGGAAAGAAAAACGTCAGAATCCATGAAATCCACATGGAGGAGGATGCCGGAAAGCTCGTACATGACGAGTGGGAGGACGTATCGATCGTAGATTACAACCGTTCCGGAGTACCTCTTATAGAGATAGTATCAGAGCCTGATATGCGCTCCGCTGAGGAGGTTATCGCATACCTTGAGACTCTGCGTCAGACCATCCAGTATCTCGGAGCATCTGACTGTAAATTGAATGAGGGCTCAATGCGTGCCGATGTCAACATCTCAGTCAGAGAGGTGGGCGCAAAGAAGTTTGGTACACGTACGGAGATGAAAAACCTTAACTCCTTCAAGGCTATTGCACATGCCATAGAAGGTGAGCGTGAGCGTCAGATAGAGCTTCTTGAGATGGGCAGAAAGGTAGTACAGGAGACACGTAGATGGGATGACAACAAGGAATCATCACATGCCATGCGTTCAAAAGAGGATGCACAGGACTACAGATATTTCCCTGAGCCTGACCTCGTGCCAATCGTCGTATCCGATGAATGGATCGCACAGATAAAGGCAAAGCAGCCTGAGCTTCGTCCACAGAAGCTTGCACGCTACAAGAAGGAATACGACATCCCTGAGTATGATGCAAAGATTCTCACAGAGTCAAAGCATATGGCAGACATATTTGAGGCTGCCACAAAGCTCTGCGGCAAGCCGAAGAAGGTTTCAAACTGGCTGATGGTTGAGACAATGCGACTGTTAAAGGATAACGATATGGATGCAGATGAGATAAACTTCTCACCTGTAAACCTTGCAAAGCTTGTAGATCTGGTAGATGCAGGCACAATCAACTCATCTGTTGCAAAGGAAGTATTTGAGAAAATATTCTCGGATGATATCGATCCTGAGCAGTATGTCGAGGAGAACGGGCTTAAGAACATGAATGATGAGGGTGAGCTTAAAGCCACAATCCAGGCTGTCATCGATGCAAATCCACAGGCAGTGGAGGATTATCACAATGGCAAGAAGAAAGCTATCGGAGCACTCGTAGGTCAGACCATGAAGGCCACAAATGGCAAGGCAAATCCTGCTGTTGTCAATAAGCTTCTTATGGAGCTGTTATAATAGATATTAAGAAAATGGAACCGACAGGTCTTTTGATCTGTCGGTTCTTTTTTTTTCAAAAGCGCCTCAGCTTGCTTGCACGCATTTATTCAGTAGTGTATAATAGTTAAATGGCTGATAAAGCAGCTAAATGATACAAAGGCGGTAATTCACCTATGAATAATGATGATTTCAAGGAAGTACCTGACAATATTCAGGATAATAATGGAGAAACTACAAATAACATAGATAATACAAACGATAACAAGTCAAACGACTACGAGGATGTCTGCTATATCTGCCGCAGACCGGAGAGCGTGGCAGGAAAGATGATACATATCCAGCCGAACCTGTGCATCTGCAACGATTGTATGCAAAAGACCTTTGACTCCATGAGCAACGGTAATTTTGGCAACCTCGGAAATCTGGGAAATATAAGCAATATGGATTTTGGCAATATGCCCAATATCAGCATGATAAATTTGTCAGATCTGACAGGAGGCATACCAAACAGCCAGAAGCTTAAGAAGAAAAAACCAAAGGAAGAGAAAAAGGTCGAGCCGATTCTTGACATTCACTCAATTCCTGCACCGCATAGGATCAAGGCAAGTCTTGATGACTATGTGGTAGGTCAGGAGCATGCAAAGAAGGTCATGTCGGTTGCAGTATATAACCACTACAAGCGTGTCATGGCTGACAATAAGCATAAGGCGCAGGAAGAGAACACCACTGCAAAGCAGGCTTCAAATAAATATGATGGTGTGGAGATTGAGAAATCAAATATGCTCATGATCGGACCTACAGGTTCAGGAAAGACATATCTCGTAAAGACTCTTGCAAAGCTTTTAGATGTGCCACTTGCCATAACAGATGCCACATCACTTACTGAGGCCGGATATATCGGTGACGATATCGAAAGTGTGGTAAGTAAGCTTCTTGCGGCTGCAGATAATGACGTGGAGAGAGCTGAGCACGGTATCATTTTTATAGATGAGATAGACAAGCTTGCAAAGAAGAGAAATGCCAACCAGCGTGATGTGAGCGGAGAGTCAGTGCAGCAGGGTATGCTTAAGCTTTTAGAGGGATCAGAGGTTGAGGTGCCGGTTGGTGCCAGCAGCAAGAATGCCATGGTTCCGATGACCACAGTTGACACGAGAAATATTCTCTTTATATGCGGAGGTGCTTTCCCGGGACTTGAGGATATCATAAAGGAGCGCCTGAACAAGGAGGCTTCTATAGGCTTCAAGGCTGATTTGAAGGACAAGTATGATGGGGATGAAAACCTGCTCATGCAGGCAACTGTTGATGATATCCGCAAATTCGGAATGATTCCTGAGTTTATCGGACGACTTCCAATCATGTTCTCACTTGAGGCGCTCACTGAGGATATGCTTGTAAAGATATTGAAGGAGCCAAAGAATGCCATTATCAAGCAGTATCAGAAGCTCCTTGAGATGGATGAGGTAAGGCTTGAGTTTGATGACGATGCGCTTTATGCCATCGCCAAGATGGCAAAGGAGAAGAAGTCGGAGCCAGAGCTCTTCGTGCGATTATAGAGGATTTCATGCTCGATATCATGTATGAGATACCAAAGGATGACAATATCGGCACGGTTACAATCACTAAGGACTATGTGGAGAAGAAGGGTGGCCCGCTCATTCAGATGAGAGGTACACCTGAGCTTGCAGACAGTCAGCACGTTTAATTGTTAAAGGATTGTAACTATTCAGCACAGAAATATGCGGTACCGCATATTTCGTAAGAGAGGAATTGGCAAAAATGAAAATTATCCACTGTGCAGACCTGCATCTGGATTCGAAGATGACCTCGAATCTGTCAAAGGAGCAGGCAAAAGAGAGAAAAATGGAAATACTGCGTACATATTCAAGGATGATAGAGTACGCCAAAAATAATGATGTAAAGGCGATTATCATAGCAGGCGATTTATTTGACACGAGAAATGTGTCAGCGACTGCCAGAAATCTGGTAAAGGATTCGATTACGTCAAATCCGGATATTGATTTCTATTATCTTAAGGGTAATCACGACTCGGACAATTTCATATCGAAGCTCGATGAAATCCCTGACAACCTTAAGCTTTTTTCTAATCAGTGGACCTCATACAGCTATGGAAATATCACAATAACAGGTCTTGAGATAGACAAGTCTAACCAGGCTGCCATGTACAATTCTCTTGTGCTCGACAATGACAATTACAACGTTGTCACTCTCCACGGACAGCTCGGTGATGAGATTTCCACAGGCGACCTTAAGAATAAGGGCATTGATTATCTCGCGCTCGGTCATGTGCATGAGTATCAGAGCGGACAGCTTGACAACCGTGGCATGTACTGCTACAGCGGCTGCTTAGAGGGAAGAGGCTTTGATGAGTGTGGACAAAAGGCTTTGTGGTGCTTGATATAGATGATGAGAAGCTCACGGCAGGCTTTAGCTTTGTACCGTTTGCGTACAGGAGCCTCTACACGCTGTATGTGGATGTGACAGGAGCCATGACCACACAGGATGTGGCTGTGAAGATGGAAAAGGCCATTTCGGACAGTGAATATTCATCGAGAAGCATGGTAAAGTTCGTGCTTGTAGGTGAGGTGGACGTGGATTGTGAGATAAACACAGACTTCCTCAAGGATATGTTCGAGGAATATTTCTACTATGAAAAGGTGTATGATGAGACAAGACTTCTCATCAATTACAGTGAATACGAAAAGGATGCATCACTTAAGGGTGAGTTCATACGGATGGTGCTTGGCTCAGATATGACCGAGGAGCAGAAGTCTGAGGTCATCAGGTGTGGTATATCGGCGCTTAGCGGGGAGGAGATTTAGAAATTGAAATTAATAGCTTGTCACATAAACAACTTCGGAAAGCTGTCCGATCTTAATATCAATTTCAATGATGGAGTCAATGTCATAAACCAGCCAAACGGCTGGGGAAAGAGTACACTTGCGGCTTTTTTGAAGGCTATGCTGTACGGCTTTGATACGAAAAAGGAGCCGGGCGCCTTTGAGAGGGAAAGAAAGCTCTATAAGCCATGGCAGGGCGGCACTTATGGTGGAGAGCTTGATTTTGAGGCCGATGGAGTTGAGTACAGACTTGTAAGGACATTTGGACTCACAGAAAAGCAGGATGATTTTCACTTATACCGGCTTGCAACCATGGTTGAGTGTGATGATTTTTCACCACTGCTTGGAGAGGAGCTTTTTGACCTCGACCGCAGCTCGTTCAAGAGAACGATATACATAGCACAGGCAGACTGCATGTTTTCGTCATCAGACAGCATCAGCGCAAAGCTTGGCAATATGGCGGAAAATACAAATGACATCAACAACTTCGAGTCGGCGACAGCGGACATTAAGGATATGATGAACAAGATGTCCCCAAACCGTATCACAGGCTCTATCAAAAAGCGTGTAAATACACTCACAGCCTTGGAACAGGAGCTTAAGAAGTATCAGCCGCGGATGAGGCGGCAGCACAGCTTTCAGAGAAAATAGATGAGAAAACTGCCCAGAAGAAGGAGCTTACCGGTATCAGAGCCGAGTACGGCAGGGCGCTTCAGGTGGCATCTGAGGACAGCAGAAAGCAGGCACTTCGTGAAAACTACGAGCAGCTTTGTGCTGTTGCAAAGGAGAAAGAGAGCATTTACAATGCTGCAATGGCAGTCTTTGGAGACAAAGCACCGGATGAGGCAGAGCTTTTGGAAAAGACAAAGCAGGCCGGAGAGCTAGAAAGCTTAAAGGCTGTAGAAGATAATCTGAGCTTTACACCTGAGGAGGAGCAGTATTTAGATACACTTTCAGGTATGTTTAAGGATGGTGTGCCATCTGATGATGGTCTTGATGAGATGCAAAAAAAGATAGCAAACATCCAGAGCGTCAAGAATGAGTATAGTCACATGGAGCTCAAGCTCTCGCAGATGACCTCACTTGCAAAGATGGCAGATGATGAGGAGGAGCCGGAGACCCCTGAGAAGACTAAGCTTGTACCTGCAGGTATTGTGCTTATGGTTATCGGTCTTTTGGCAGCGGCTGTTGCCACGGTATTCAGTCTGAATGAGAAGTACAATGTGAAGGAAATCATGTTTCTTGTGGTAGGCATAGCTGGAGTCGCTATGGCGCTTTGCGGTGTTGTCATGATGGTCTATGGAATCCGTCTGAACAACAAAAAGCAGAGAGCATACATCAGGCTTATGGCTGAGCGTGAGGAAAATATAAAGCAGAAGGAGATACCGATTCAGGAATTAAAGGAGCAGCTTGAGCAGATTCAAAGCGGCATTACATCAATGGAGCATGAGGTATCGCAGTTTTTTGACAGCTTTTCGATTGAAGCAGATGAATCGCAGTATCAGGAGAAGCTTTATGAGCTTCGAACAAAGGCTCATGACTACAGTCGTTTCAACGAGCAGATAGGGAAGCGCGCCAAGACAAAAGCTGACTATGAGAAGGCAAAGGCTTCGCTTGATGAGTATTTAAGTCTCTATGGATATGACAGTGCTGCAGAATATACACAGGCACTTTCACAGATGAAAAAGCAGCTCGCAGAGGCCGGCTTTGCAAAGGAAAATATGGACAGTGCTCTTCAGAAGAAAGCGCAGTTTGAGAATGACAACGATATGGACAAGCTTCTTGCACCAAATGAGTGTCCGTATACACTTGATGAGCTCAATGAGATGATTTCAAAGGTTGAGGCAGCCTCGATGAAATCAGGGCATCTTTAGTGCAGTACGGCAGACAGATGGATGATCTGCAGGAGCAGCTTGATATGAGGGATGAAAAGGAGCAGGAGTATCGCAACTGTAAGCAGATACAGGCTGAGGAAAAGCATAAGTACGAGATACTTGGGCTTACATCAGACTATCTGACCAGGGCAAGGGAGCAGTTTACTGCCAGATACATGGCGCCTATTTCCAATGGCTTCCAGAAGTACTTCGGTATCCTGACAGAAAATACAGACAGAGACTGGCAGGTGGATGCCAATATTTCAATAAGGATGAAGGAGCAGGGGCAGCTTCGCGATGTGAGAACAATGTCGGCAGGCTACAAGGACCTGATAGGCATATGTATGCGTTTTGCGCTTGTGGATGCGATGTATCCGGGCGAGAAACCGTTCCTCATACTTGACGATCCGTTTGTGAATCTGGATGATGAGAAGCTTGCTCGAGGCAGAAGGCTGCTTGCGGTGCTTTCGCAGGATTACCAGGTGATCTATTTTACATGTCATGGAAGCCGCGAGTAAATTTTGGTCGAAGCTTTGTTTATATTAATTGATAAATATAGTAGTATATTTTTATTTATAGAATATAATTATATGAGGGTCAAAATATCTTTTGACCCTCATATCTAAATATTATATTATATGAGGTAAAATATGCAGTTCATAGTATCAAAAAAGGAGTTCATTCCACCGGTAATAGCTCCTGATATCATAGAGACATTGGGCGATGATTACGAGATATGGACATATGAGGATTACGAAAGACTCCCACCACTTCTGGTGGGAGTTTATTCGTATTCGGCTATTCCAAAGTGTCTTGCTCCTTTATCCACGCAGGGACTTGTAAAGAGCGGTGTTTTCAGGCTTCAAAGGGAGTTTGTTCCGGGACTATACGGAAATGGTGTGTATGTGGTGGTTATTGACACAGGTGTGAATTATGCGCAGGAGGCTTTTATGACACCTGAGGGTAAGACGAAGATTGCAGTGTTCTGGGATCAGAATACGGATACGGTTTATTCTGAGGATGAGATAAATGCTGCTATTTTATCGGAAAATCCATATGAGAGCATACCGGGCGATGAGGATGGGCATGGTACGTTTGTGGCGAGCGTGATATGTGGCAATGACAGACCGCAGGATGATTTTGCAGGGGTGGCACCACAGGCTAAGCTATTGTCGTAAAGCTGAAAAGGGCACCTCAAAAGCTGTATGATTTCTACTTTATTCCGGATCGTAAAATGGTGTACTCGGAGGTTGATGTGATGAGAGCAGTGCATTTTGCAGATGAGTTTGCAGGTCAAAAGGGAGCACCGGCTGTCTTTTGCATGGCGCTTGGCTGCAATAACGGAAGCCACACGGGAGCTGAGGATCTTTCAGAGTATCTGGACTATATCACGGCAAAAAGAGGCAGGGCTGTGGTTGCGGCAGCGGGCAATGAGGCGAACAGCAGGCATCATTATAAAGGCGCATAACAGATACAGTCGATGATATTGAGATAAATGTTGAGCAGGATATGGATGGCTTTTATCTGGAATGCTGGGCACTTTCACCTGAGCTATTTACGCTTTCTGTCATATCACCGAGTGGTCAGTCGAATCCGGCAGGGGTACCAATGCGAATAGACAGCGGTGAATACTCATTTCTGCTTGAAGGAACACAGGTGACTATTGACTACAGGCAGACCGGCAGACAGACGAGGGATTTGCTTATATTTATCCGCTTTGAAAAGGTGGTGAAGGGAGTGTGGACCATCAGGGTATTTCCACTTAGTACTATTGGAGGTGTTTTTAATATGTGGCTCCCGATGACAGGACTTCTTGATGCTGATGTGAGCTTTATTGTCTCGGAGCCTGATACCACGCTGACCATGCCTTCGGATGCTAAGCTTGTGATAACGGCGGGAGGCTATAATTCCCTAAATGATGCAATACTTTTAGAGTCGGGAAGGGGCTTTGACGCAGACGGTGGAATAAAGCCGGATCTCGTAGCACCGGCTGTGGATATCACAGGGGCAAATCTAAGAGGAATGTATATAGCACTAAGTGGCACATCGGCGGCTGCTGCAATCACTGCAGCGGTGGCGGCTCTCATCATGGAGTGGATGATAGTGAGAGGCAATGTTTTGCTCGCAAACGGAGTGGATATAAAAAATGTCATGGTAAGAAACTGCCGCAGAAAAGAAAAAACCGACTATCCAAATAAAATTTTTGGCTACGGATTCATGAATGGGTTTGCCAATTTCTAAGAAAACGGATATAATATATTCTAAAAGATAAAAAGGAAGGGTGAATGGATGACAAAAAGCAATAATTTATTAGCGGATTACGCTGCAAAAAAACAGGATATCTGTATTAAAAATGACACAATTTCAGATAGTCTTTTCAAGGAATATGGTGTCAACAGAGGACTTAGGGATGTAAACGGAAAGGGAGTTCTGACAGGTCTTACGAATATTTCGGAGATTGTTTCATTTAAGACGGGCGAGGATGGCAGCAGCGTGCCATGTGACGGACAATTGTGGTACAGAGGCTACAATGTAAAGACACTTACAAATAACTTAAGGCCCGGAGAGTTTGGTTTTGAAAAAATTGCTTATCTGCTGCTTTTCGGGCAGCTGCCATCTGAGAGTGAATTGGCTGAGTTTACAGAGGTTTTAGGAAGAAGCAGAACCCTTCCTACCAATTTTACGAGGGATGTCATCATGAAGGCTCCGTCAAAGGATATCATGAATTCCATGACGAGAAGTATACTGACACTGGCTTCATATGATCCTCTTGTAGCAAAGGCGGGCATCGACAACAATATCAGACAGTGCTTATCACTTGTTGCAATATTCCCGATGCTTGCAGTTTACGGTTATCATGCGTATAATCATTATGAAAATGATCAGAGCATGTATATTCACAGGCCGGATCCAAAGCTTTCGACAGCTGAAAACTTCCTTAGGATGCTCAGAGCTGACAATCAATATACAGAGCTTGAAGCAAGGGTGCTTGATATGGCACTTATTCTTCATATGGAGCACGGAGGTGGAAACAACTCTACATTTACCACCCGTGTGGTTACATCGGCAGGTACAGATACATACTCTGCTATCGCGCAGCCATGTCATCCCTTAAGGGACCAAAGCACGCGGTGCCAATATCAAGGTGATGGAGATGATGCGGGACATCCGTTCGAATGTGAAGCACTGGGATGATGAGGATGAGGTGAGAGCATACCTTAGGAAAATGATGGATGGTGAGGTATTTGACCACAAGGGACTCATCTATGGAATGGGACATGCGGTGTATTCACTTTCTGACCCGCGAGAGCGTATATTCAGAGGCTATGTGGAGAAGCTTTCAGTTGCAAAGAAGAGAGATAATGAGATGAACCTCTATAATACAATAGAGAAGGTGGCTCCTGAGATTATCGCTGAAAAGCGCCATATCTTTAAGGGTGTTTCTCCGAATGTCGATTTCTACAGCGGCTTTGTTTATGAGATGCTTGGTATTCCTATGGAGCTTTACACACCTCTTTTTGCCATTGCGCGAATCGTTGGCTGGAGTGCCCACAGGCTAGAGGAGATTGTCGGCATGAACAAGATTATCCGTCCGGCTTACAAGAGCGTCATGAAAGAGATAGAGTAACGAGAGGATGTTACAGTCTATCGTTCATATATCAAAAATACGATATGTTGGGGATTGGACATATTTAAAAGAATCGAGGTATTATACAAATGAGTTTTACAAAGGTAAAAAAGGGCGTCTGTGCAGCAAAGGGCTTTGTTGCAAACGGATTAAACTGTGGATTAAACAGTGACAAAAACAAAAATGACCTGGCCTTAGTTTATTCAGAAACACAGTGTCAGGCAGCGGCTGTTTACACAACAAACAAGGTGAAGGGCGCGCCTATTCAGGTGACAAAGGCACACCTTGAGGCATCAGGACATACGGCAAAGGCTGTTATTGCCAACAGCAAAAACGCCAACACCTGCAATGCTGACGGAGTAGAGAAGGCCCAGAGAATGTGCGAACTTGCAGCAGCAGAGCTTTCGATTGATCCAAACGAGGTTATCGTGGCATCTACAGGAGTTATTGGTCAGGTGCTTCCTATTGAGCCTATCGAGAGCCATATAAAGGAGCTTGCAAAGGGACTTTCGGCAGACGGCAACGACAAGGCTGTAAACGCTATCATGACTACAGATACCGTTCCAAAGCAGTATGCGGTAAAGTTCATGCTTGGAGACTGTGAGTGTACAGTAGGCGGTATGGCAAAGGGAAGCGGCATGATTCACCCGAACATGGCTACTACCTTAAACTTTATCACATCAGATGTTGCCATCTCATCGGAGCTCATCCAGAAGGCCCTGAGCGAGATTGTAAAGGTTACCTACAACTGCTTAAGCATTGACGGCGATACCTCTACCAATGATATGGTAAGCATCATGCAAACGGCCTTGCAGGAAACACACCTATTACTACAGAGAATGATGATTATCAGACCTTTAAGGATGCACTGTACGAGGTGCTTTCAAATCTTACAAGAATGCTTGCAAAGGATGGAGAGGGTGCTTCAAAGCTTTTAGAGTGCACATGCGCAGGTGCGCCTGATCTTGATACAGCAATTATTGTGGCAAAGAGCGTTATCCGTTCACCACTTTTAAAGTGTGCTATGTTTGGCGAGGATGCCAACTGGGGACGAATCCTTTGTGCTATAGGCTATGCGGAGGCTGATTTTGATATAGACAAGGTGGAGCTTCACCTGCGCTCAACAGCAGGAAGCATCAAGGTGTGCGAGAACGGTGCCGGAGTTGACTTCTCAGAGGAGGAGGCAGCAAAAATACTGCATGAGGACGAGATTTACATCGATATAGATTTACACCAGGGAGATGTGTCAGCCAAGGCATGGGGTTGTGATCTTACATATGATTATGTGAAAATTAACGGAGATTACAGATCTTAATCTTGACAAGTAATATTGATTAATGATATTATTTTTCTAAAGTAATTAATTAAAAAAGTAAAGCGAACGAGGGCGTTCAGATATTAGGTTATCTGCGCCCTCTTTTTTGTTGGAAAAATCACATTTACAAAAGAGAGGTTAGGAGGCGGTACATTGACTAAGAATGCATTGGATATGATTGATGAGAAAATAGTAGAGCTGCTGCAGGAAAATGCACGTATAGCGATAAAGGAGATAGCGGCACAGGTGTTTTTGTCATCACCGGCTGTAACAGCCAGAATAGAGAGATTGGAGAGCAAGGGAATCATAAAGGCTATCATGCCACTGTTGATTCGGTTAATCTGGGCTATAAGATAAAGGCTTTTGTCAATCTGGATCTGGAGCCTGTACAAAAGGAAGAGTTTTATCCGTTTATTGAGAGTGTGGAGAATGTCATAGAGTGCAATTGTGTGACAGGAGAGTATTCTATGCTCATAGAGGTGGAGTTTTTAGATACGGAGGATCTTGATGACTTTATCAACACTCTGCAGAAATTCGGCAAGACAAGTACACAGATAGTTTTTTCCACTCCTGTTGAGCACAGAGGCCTGCCTGTACATTCAGGTTTTGATGCATAAGATGATATGAGAGTCAAAAGATATTTTGCATGATTGAATGAAGTGTGCTAAAATAGTTTGCAAAAATACTGACTGTTAAACATGATTGTGGATGCTTTGAATAGTCAGATATATTGATTACGGCAGGAGGATAATATGAGTAAGAAATTAGGCTTCATAGGTTGTGGAAACATGGGAAAGGCAATGATACACGGAGTGATGGCATCAGGCAAGGCACAGGCAAGCGATATTCTTGCATCTGCAAAGACCGAAAGCTCCAGAGAAAAGAATGCAGCAGAGCTTGGAATCAGGCTGACAGCGGACAATAAGAGCGTAGCAGAGTTTGCAGATATTCTGTTTTTAGCAGTAAAGCCACAGTACTATGAGGAGGTTATAGCAGAGATAAAGGACACTGTTAGTGACGATGAAATCATTGTTTCGATTGCACCGGGCAAGTCACTTTCGTGGTTTGACGAGATGTTTGGAAAGAGCTTAAAGGTTATACGTACCATGCCAAATACACCTGCCATGGTTGGTGAGGGCATGATGGGAGTCTGTGCAAATGAAAGAGTATCGCAGGCGGAGCTTGATACAGTGCTTGATTTGTGCTCGGGCTTTTCAAAGGCTGAGATGATAGACGAGAAGCTTATGGATGTAGTGACCGCGGTCAGCGGAAGCTCACCGGCATATGTGTTTATGTTTATCGAGGCTATGGCAGATGCAGCTGTAGCAGGCGGCATGCCAAGGAGCCAGGCATATACGTTTGCAGCCCAGACAGTGCTTGGAAGCGCAAAAATGGTCCTCGAGACAGGAAAGCATCCGGGCGAGCTCAAGGATATGGTATGCTCACCGGCCGGAACCACTATCCAGGCAGTGCGCGTGCTTGAGGAAAAGGGCATGAGAAGCAGTGTTTTTGAAGCTATGATGAAATGCCTTGATATCTCCCGCAAAATGTAGTAGAATTATTGCATTGAGTTAAAGGAGAAAAGCAATGAGTCAGGCAAAGGTTGATAAATATAAGAATGAAAAGGCAAATCGTAAAAAGACAAATGCCAGAAATAAAGTAAAGCGTGTTATAGCACGGATTGTTGCAGCAGCGGCTGTAGTCGCATTGGTAGGCTGGGGCGGTTACTCAGGATATCAGTATTATGAGAAGAGTCGTCCGGTGAACTGCTATTATGCAGATATCAGTGCTGTCAGCGATTATCTACAGGGATTATCTGCAGACAGTGAGCAGTAGATTATATTTTTGATACATAACATATATTTTACGATTTATATGATTAAGTTAAAATACCTCGCAGGTTACTGCGAGGTATTTTCAGTTTTTGAAGAATCCCCGGGCTCTTTTTGTGATTCAGATACAGTCTTTGCATTTTCTTCGGTATTTGAGCTGTCAGAATTTTTTGCTTTGGAGAGTGTGTTATCAATTGCGTTGAGCAGCACTTTGGAGGTGTACTGACTTGTGTTTGCGTAGGAAATATTATCGGTGGATTGATTTTGCACAATTTGCGATACGAGCTCGTTCATAGCAGGCTCAACAAGCGGATACATGGTTTCCACCGAATCAGTCATGTTTTCAAGGCTTATGGAGTTAATGTTATTACTGTCCACCGCCACAGACACATCGATAGCCGCCCCACCCAGCGCTACAGAAGTATTGTACACACCCGGTGTATACATGCCGGTTTCTTCCACCTTGGGCTTTGGTTCATCACCTGAAAAATAATATGTAGCAGCGAAAATTATCAGAAGAAGCAGTATGCCAAGGAGCACTCCGGTCAGAATGACATGCTTCATTTTTACAACAACGATTTTTGTTTTTGCACTCATATGCGCCTCCTGTGGTTGTTTTATATATAATATGTGTGGGGATGCAAAAGTATGACAGATATTCCTGTCTATAACGAAAAAGAGATATCCATCAAGGATATCTCTTTTTGTTATAAGAGCGATAGACGGGCGCAAGACGTCCGGGGGACGTCTGTTCTGCGCCGACCGTTTCACGGCTTCCGGGGGATCCTGAAATCCTTATGCAAATGTATAAGCTATACTAGGTACATAATCAATGATGCATCCGTTGATAAAACCAACACAATTTAGGAGAAATTAAAGGTTGAGAACTAAAACAACTATCACTTTCCAGGAATTGATATGCAGGATGCCTTAGAGTGTTTAAACAAACGCAAATTTTCTTAACCAAATAAGTGGTTAATTAACCAAACCGTGCCAAGGCTAGGTAAAGAAAAAACCTTGTAAACACTGGGTTTACAAGGCTTTCCGTAAAGAGCGATAGACGGGGCTCGAACCCGCGGTCTCGACCTTGGCAAGGTCGCGCGTTACCAACTACGCCACTATCGCATTTGTTAAGTTGTGTGCTCTCTTGTGCTTGGCACGTGTTATATAATACATGATAGTGGCGTATCTGTCAACCATTTTTTAAGATTTTTTTGTAACTATTCAAAACCAAACGTTTTAGTCTTTATTTACATTTGTGTGTCTAATGTATAAACAGTATAATTATACATTTCACGAATTGCGTATGCAATTAAAAAATCAAGTAGTCCAAATTCCATAAAATGAAATTTTAGGGCAAATTACAGACATTAGCTTGGCTGTAGTATTTTTAAACAACATGTGTTAGACTACTGTTATACAAATCGGAATATAGTGAGGGACTATAAATACCATTACTTCATAATGGAGAGGTGAGATTTTATGTATTATAGTAATCCTCAGAGGTACAAAAATGGAGATAGATAATTGGCAGACTATGATGCTAATTTTTGAGGTGGTGTGTAGAATTTTCAAAAAACAAGGAGGAAAATATGGAACGGTTTATTCGGAAATTATTTGGTTTAACCTTTAGTGCATTATTGGCAGGTGTGCTTTTAGTAGGTTGTATTTCGAATGATTTAGGAGATGAAAAATCTATGAACATAAAGATAGATGGGATAGAACAGATTACAGTATCAACTCAAACTACCGGACAGAAACAAGATGTTATAATAGAAAAAGAAAAATATGAGGATTTGATAAGTAAACTTAATTCGTATTCGTTAAAAGAAATAACAGATGAAAAATATAAAGGATGGCAGTATTTGATTAAAATAGAAAAAAAGGGGGGAGAAATTATTCTAATATGTTTTATGGATAATAAAGTCAAAGTGAATGACATCGTTTATGAAGTTAGAGATTACAATATTGATGACTTTTCATATCTGTTTGAGTGAATTTTGAAACGAACGTAAAAGTGATGAATCAAAATAAAACGCCAATGAGAATTTTTCTCATAGGCTGAACAAAGATAATGATAAATGATTTTTTACGAAAAAAGCGGCTATCTCAAAGGATAGCCGCTTCAACTGTAGACAGAAGTATTTCTATAACTTAATTTTTCAAAAACAGAAACCTTAAAAAAAGCAGTATTATTAAAATGATAGAAACATATTTTTCTGTTTTACTGACTGTTTGCATAGGAAAGTATTTCTCTCTACAGAAAGAGTAAATCATGCTACAAGCAAGTGAAATAGAAAAAAATATTTTAAAATTCATAGTATCTATGTGCTCAGGACAAAACATCATAATAGCCCAAAGAATCACGAGCCAAAGAACTATTATATAGTGGAAAATTTTTTGAATCTTATTATTATCCATATCAATCACTCCTTTCTTTAAAAGTGAAATAGACAGATGTCTTACTTGTTTCAATAACCAAAGGAATTACTTATTTCTTAAATAGGTTTACATTAGTTTTGTGTCAACAGGCAAAAACTATGACTATAAAAGTCACCAATAAGTAATATTAAGTCATTAAAATGATAACACAAATCCTTTCTCTAAGTCAAATATTCAGAAGTATAATCGCTTCACAGCATCCATCGCAAGCATCGAGCGCTCACATTCTTCCGCCGAGAGTGTAATCTGCCAGCAAAGCGGACTGTCTATCATATGCTTTGCCGCATAGCTTAGACCATAATTCCCTTCACCTGATTAGGTGTCATGTTCTGCGCTTCTTCTATTATAAGGTTATCTAAAAAACTTAAAAAAATTTCAAAATAACTGTTGACAGATGCTCCTCTATCGTGTATTATATAACACGTGCTCGATACAAGAGAGCACACAACTTAATAAATGCGATAGTGGCGTAGTTGGTAACGCGCGACCTTGCCAAGGTCGAGACCGCGGGTTCGAGCCCCGTCTATCGCTCTTATAACATAAAGAGATATCCTTAATGGATATCTCTTTTCGTTATAGGAGTGAAGCGGAGCCGCTCGCTCGTGGCTTTCGACACTTGCTTTGGGGTGTTTGCAAGTGATAAACTTTCTCATTAAGTCCGGGAGGGCGCATGGTATGGGGATTTGAGGGCATAGATTAGCGCTGACTGCATGAGATTAGGCTTGAATAACAGTATTTCCGGGAAATATAATGTTTTTTGTAAGTAAACTTTAACTAGATTTTTTGTAAATATATAGGAGGAAAACATTATGTCATTTAATTGGAAAGCTTCAGGATTATTCGCAGCAGGTGTTGCTTTTGGTACAGCTGGTATCAAGATTTTATCAAGCAAGGATGCTAAGCGTGCTTATACTCAGTGTACAGCAGCTGCGCTTCGTGCTAAGGATTGTGTAATGAAGACTGTTAATACTGTTCAGGAGAATGCAGAGGATATTCTTGCTGAGGCTAAGAGTATCAACGAGGAGCGTGAGGCTAAGGCAGAGGCTGCTAAAGTTGCCGATGCAGCTGAGGATGTCTGCGAGTGTGCTGAGGCTGATGAGCAGGAAGCAGAGCAGGCTGAGGTTACAGCAGAGACTGCTGAGGCATAGAAGATAAGAGGCGGTCATATGAAATTTACGATTAAGCATGAGTCAAGAGGCCGTATGCGTGTTCATATGGAGCAGTACCGCATGACATATGAGCAGGCAGACACTCTGCTTTATGTGATTCACAATCACAGGAATGTTACCTTTGTAAAGGTTTATGACAGGACTGCTGATGCTGTGATTGAGTATGTAGGAGACAGAGAGCAGATTATAGAGCTGCTACGCCACTTTCATTATGAGAGCGCCAATGTGCCACAGACTGTTATCAAGACATCAGGAAGAGAGCTTAATAATTCATATCAGGAAAAACTTATCGGAAGTGTTGTCTGGCATTACAGTAAAAAGCTCCTGCTGCCTTTGCCAATCAGGATAGCGCTTACTGTTGGACGCTCTATAAAGTATATTGGAATTGGGCTTAAGTGTCTGCTGCAGAGAAAAATTGAGGTGCCGGTGCTTGATGCGACTGCCATCACGGTTTCTCTTATTACTAAGGATTTTTCTACCGCAAGCTCTATTATGTTTCTGCTTGGAATAGGTGAGCTCTTGGAGGAATGGACGCACAAGAAGTCTGTTGATGATTTAGCCAGAAGCATGTCACTTAATGTGAGCAAGGTATGGCTCAAGACACCTGAGAATCAGGAGATACTCGTTGAGTCTTCAAAGATTGAAAAGGGCGACAAGGTTGTTGTCCACATGGGAAATGTCATACCGTTCGACGGAGAGGTCTTAGATGGCGATGCGATGGTCAATCAGGCTTCCCTGACAGGTGAGTCGGTTCCGGTTCAAAGAACTGTCGGCAATACTGTGTTTGCAGGCACTGTTGTCGAGGAGGGCGAGATTACTATCAGGGTCAAGGAGGTTGAAGGAAACAACCGTTTTGACCAGATTGTTACTATGATAGAGGAGTCCGAAAAGCTTAAATCAGAGCTGGAGGGAAAGGCTGAGCACTATGCTGACAAGCTTGTGCCGTGGACGCTTGGAGCTACAGGGCTTACATATCTTCTGACAAGAAATGTGACAAAGGCTATGTCAATTCTCATGGTGGATTTCTGCTGTGCACTCAAGCTTGCTATGCCAATCTCTGTGCTTTCTGCTATCAGAGAGGCAAGCCTTTATAATGTAACAGTAAAGGGAGGAAAGTTCCTTGAGGCTGTTGCAGAGGCTGATACCATCGTCTTTGACAAGACCGGTACACTCACAAAGGCACATCCGACTGTGGTTGATGTGGTGAACTTCAATGATGAGTATTCATCTGATGACATGCTTCGTGTTGCAGCCTGTCTGGAGGAGCATTTCCCTCATTCAATGGCAAAGGCAGTGGTAGACGCTGCGTCTAAGAAGGGGCTTTCCCACGAGGAAATGCATACAAAGGTGGAGTATATTGTGGCTCATGGAATTGCAACCTCCATCAATGGCAAGCGTACTGTTATCGGAAGCTATCATTTCGTCTTTGAGGATGAAAAATGTGTTGTTCCTGCAGGAAAGGAGCCACTGTTTGAGTCGCTTCCGCTGTATTATTCTCACCTGTATCTTGCTGTTGAGGGTAAGCTTTCGGCAGTTATCTGTATTGAGGATCCTCTGCGTGATGAGGCAGCGGCGGTTGTTACTTCATTAAAGAAGGCGGGTATATCAAAGGTTGTCATGATGACAGGCGACAGTGAGCGTACAGCTTCTGTCATTGCGAAAAAAGTAGGTGTAGATGAATATTACGCCGAGGTTTTACCTGAGGACAAGGCTGCCTTTGTGGAGAGAGAAAAGGCTAAGGGCAGAAAGGTCATTATGATTGGTGACGGCATAAATGATTCACCGGCTCTTTCAGCGGCAAATGTCGGTATTGCAATCAGTGACGGTGCTGAAATTGCACGCGAGATTGCTGATATTACGGTGGGCTCTGACGATCTCTACCAGATTGTAACTCTTAAATATATAAGTAATGCTCTTATGAAACGTATAAAGAGCAACTATCGAAAGATTGTTGGTTTTAACTCAGGGCTCATTGCTCTTGGTGTGGCAGGTGTGCTTCCGCCGACTACGACAGCACTTTTGCACAATGGATCGACAATTCTTATCAGTGTGAACAGTATGAAGAATCTGCTTGAGTAGATTTTGGATGTCAATGTTTATTGATGTAGTACGGGGCGCTGCCGCGGGTACCGTGGTGGCACACGTACTATCCCGCGTGCTACGCTTCGTGGGTAAGATACTATACGAAATTATGCTTGAAGGGTTTCTATGCTTGACGAAACCGTCGAAACGCGCCGTCCATGGCGCGGTTCTCCTCGCCCCTGCGTCCTTGCAGGGGCGTTTCTGCGCTTCATGGCATAATTTCTACAGTATCTAACTCACTGCGCTATTCGCACACGTGATAGTACGTGTGCCACCGCGGTGCCCGCGGCAGCGCCCCTTACGTTGTGGTGGAAATAATGTAGGAATTGTGATAAACTAACTCATATGTAGTGCAGATTATTTTTATATGAGGTTAGATTAGTGAAGGTTGAAGAGGTTATAAGCAGGGTTGCAGAGCTTTGCAGACAGCATGATGCCCAAAAGGTAATTTTATATGGTTCAAGAGCTAAAGGTACTGCATTGGAACGTAGTGATATTGATATAGCGGTATCGGGAGTGAAGGATTTTGATACGCTTTCTGATGAAGTGGAGGACTTACCTACCTTGTACAGTGTTGATTTACTGAATTTGGATACATGCAGGAATGATTTATTATTGGAGGATATCAGACAGTATGGACGCAAAATTTGAGAGACGTTTTAAATCTTTTTGTAATTCACTAGATGCGTTAGCTGAGGCAAGGCAGAGAGACCTTTCCGATTCGTTTGTTTTGAGTGGGACAAGTGCTAAATTTAGCATTACTTTTGATTTATCGTGGAAGGTAATGAAAGATATTCTGGTACAATATTATTCGATAACCGGGTTTGTTACAGGTTCACCGCGAGAGGTGTTACGTGAATCCTTCAAGGCAAAGCTGATTTCTGATGATGCGTGGATGGATATGCTTAAGGTCAGAAATGAACTTGCACATGACTATGATTGTGAGGTTGTAAGGACACATTGTAATACAATTGTTGAAAAATATATTGATTTGTTTTATGATTTTAAGAATACGATAGATGAATTATTGAAGGTTGGATAAATTTTACGTAGATATATCTAATGCACAAAATTAACACAATATAGTAATAAAAACATAGAATTAAAGATAGCGATGACAAATATAGAGGTTGAAATAAACGATAATTATATATGTGTATATGAGAGGCTTAATGATGATTGCATTAGGCTTCTTCATATGTATGGGAAAAATCCGGTGTGTGTGGTGCCGGATATGCTTGACGGCATGAGAGTGACGGAGCTTGCGGAGTATTGCTTTTCTTTCAAGAGCATGCCTGAAAAATTGAAAACAGAGCTTGGAATTGATGATATTCTGCGTCCTGATATGACGGAACTGTGTGATGATTATATCGAGAGGGTCATATTGCCGGACGGAATGCAAAAGATTGGCAGGCTCTGCTTTTACAATTGTTCAAGGCTGTCTGTGCTTGAGCTGCATCCGACATATGTGATGTGGATGGTGACGCTTTCATGAACTGCACAAAACTTTATATGCTTGTGATGAGAGGCTCACCGAAGGATAAGTCGTGTCTTAAGCAGATTCTTTCACAGATAAGCGCTCTTGTGAGGGTTAGATGGGCTGTCAGTGATGGAAATGCGATTGCGCAGGCATGTTTTTTCGAGTACGACCAGACATATGATGAGATTGGTCCTGCTCATATTTTTAAACTGAACATGAACGGAGAAGGCTTTCGCGCCAGACAGGCTTTTATGGACCGCGTGTTTGTGTGGAAGCAGTATGATGAAATATTTTCAGAGGCGATTGCGCAGGAGAGTGAGGATGATCTTTTAGATATGGCTTTTTACAGGCTTATTTATGCGTATGAGCTTTCAAAAGAAGCTAGGCAGCAGTTTTTGGAGTATATTGTCAATCATAAAAAAAGGCTGTCTGAGCTTATCATAAGAAAAAGGGATTCGGGTTTGCTGCAGAGTTTTCTGGAGCTTAAAGATGGTGAGGAGAATTTTATCGCAGATGTCCTGGCTGTTACTGATATGCTTGCACTTGCAGCACAGGATGAATGGAGTGAGGGCAGTGTGATTTTGCATAGATTTAAGAAGGAAAATCTGTCGGTATCCAGGAAGAGGCGGTTTGAATTTTAAATTTAAGTGTAAATGCAAAGGTTATGTTATTGCTCAAAAATTATTTGACTTTTTTCAAAAATAAAAATATAATAGCCTATGAACGAGTAGCAGACTAGCGTAAATCCAGTTTAGCTGCTCGTTTTTTTGTGCACCTGCTGTCGCACATCATTAAAATATATAGTGCATTATAAAGTGTGTAGCTTATCAGCGTAAGTCCAGCTTATGAGATAAGAGCGCACTTTTTTTATGCAGAAAAGGAGGAATAAGTTAAGATGGCAGAAAGTAACAAGATGAAGGAGATGCCGGTAAATAAGCTCATGGTACAGATGGGAATACCGATGATTTTATCTATGGCATTGCAGGCAGTTTACAATATTGTAGACAGCGCCTTTGTGGGAAATATGAGGTCAGGAAGTGAGGCAGCACTTAATGCGCTGACACTGGTATTTCCGGTTCAGATGCTTATGGTAGCAGTTGGAATTGGAACAGGAGTGGGAACCAATGCACTTCTTGCAAGAACACTTGGTCAGGGAAATAGTAAAAAAGCTGCAAAGGTTGCAGGAAACAGTTTATTCCTTGGTGCAATAATTTATATAGTATGCCTGTTGTTTGGAATTTTTGGAGTTAAAGCTTATATTTCATCACAGACCGTTGATCCTCAAGTTATTTCAATGGGAACAAATTACTTGAGAATATGCTGTGTGATTTCATTTGGAATTATTTTCTTTTCACTATTTGAAAAGCTGCTGCAGGCAACCGGACGTTCTCTTTATTCTACAATTGGTCAGGTAGTTGGAGCAGTGGTAAATATTATTCTTGATCCTATTATGATTTATGGTATTGGACCGGTTCCGGAAATGGGAGTTAAGGGCGCCGCATATGCAACTGTTATCGGTCAGGTTGTGTCTGCAATACTGCTGTTTGTGTTTCATATGAAGCTGAACAGGGAATTTGAGCATGATACAAAGTATATGAAGCCTGATGGAGGAATAATCAAGGAAATTTATGCAATTGGACTTCCGGCTATTATTGCACAGGCTTTGATGTCAATTATGGTTTACGTGATGAATCTTATTTTGAAATTTAGTCCTTCGGCACAGACTGCATATGGTTTGTTTTATAAGGTGCAGCAGTTTGTATTGTTCCTTGCATTCGGACTAAGGGATGCAATTACACCAATTATAGCTTTTTCATATGGAATGCACAGCAAAAAGAGAATTAAGGATGGCATCAGGTATGGATTGCTTTATACGATTGTGCTTATGGTCATAGGAGTAGCGATTACAGAAATTTTCCCGGGAGAATTTGCTGCTTTGTTCAATGCAGGAGCATCAAGAGAATATTTTATCGGGGCAATGAGAATTATTTCCATCAGCTTTATTTTTGCCGGAATAAATGTGGCATATCAGGGTATTTACCAGGCGCTTGATGGTGGTATGGAATCGCTTGTGATTTCACTGCTCAGACAGCTTATAATTATATTACCTTTGGCAGGCATCTTCTCATTTCTTGTAAGAGGCGGACATATTGGAGTTTCGCTGATCTGGTGGGCATTTCCAATCACGGAGGTGACTGCTTGTATTGTAGGATATTTATTTTTAAAGAGAATCAATAAAAATAAAGTGGAAAGCTTAAATTAAGGAGCATAAGCCATGACAAAAAGAATCATTACGATAAGCCGAGAGTTTGGAAGTGGCGGACGTTTTATCGGAGAAGAAGTCGCAAAGAAACTTGGAATTAAATATTATGACAAGGAAATAATTGGACAGATTGCAAAAGAGTCAGGACTGGCACCGGAGTATATTAAGGAAAATGCTGAGCTGTCCCCAAAGAAAGGGATTTTTGCATATGCATTTACCGGTCGTGATATTACAGGAAAATCAGTAGAAGATATGGTATATGAGGCACAGAGAAAAGTGATTTTGGATTTGGCAGAAAAAGAGCCATGTGTGATCATTGGAAGAAATGCTGATTATATTTTGAAAGACAGGGATGATGTATTGAATGTGTATATCCATGGGAATATGCCGGAAAAAATACAGCGTATCTGTAAGCTGCATAATACTTCAGAAGCTGATGCAGTAAAAATGATAAATGACATAGATAAAAGGCGTATGACAAATTATAATTTTTACACAGATCAGAAATGGGGAAAAGCTGCTAATTATACGTTGTGCCTGAACAGCTCACAGCTCGGGTATGATAAATGTGAGAGTATAATTATTGAATGTGTATAGTGTAATAAAATACACTGTTTAAGATATTGTTTGTGCATTACATTTTATTGAGAAAATAAGGTTACTATAGTATAATAAACTCTGAAAATATTGCAGCAGAATAATAGGGGTTGTGAAGTATATGGGAAAGGAGGCCGCTTCATGAAAAAACATATCCAGACAGATTCAGAGTGGCAGGAGGAAATGTCACAGAAAATAATAGATGAAATACAGTGCGAGTTGTATCTCGACATGCCTTTTATGAAGCTGGCGCTCTCGGCTCTTTCCACAAAGGTGAACGAGCAGCTTTACTCCATGGCAACTGACGGCACATATATTTATTACAATCCCATCAGGCTGATTGATATATTTAAGAAAAATGGCATGTATCTGAACCGGGCTTATCTGCACAGTGTACTGCACTGTCTGTTTTTTCACCTGTGGACTAAAGGTGAGAGGGATGAATTACTGTGGAATACAGCATGTGATATAATGGTTGAGTATACGATTGATACAATGGAAAAGAAAAGCACAAAGCGTATCCTAAGTTATATAAGAAAAACCACGTATGAGAGGCTTAAAAAAGAGCATGTCGTGATTGCTCCCGGAGCCTTGTACGCGTGGCTATGCAAGCAGTATGCAGAAATAGAGGCTGAAGAAATCACGGATATAGATGATACTGCAAACACAAAGGATAAAAATGAGCTTGCACTTCTGGCACGGGAATTTTACACAGATGACCATGCCCTTTGGCCGGAGGAGAAAAACGACAATGCTATGCCACTAAGCTCATCCGAGGCTAAAAAGCAGTGGCAGAAAATATCCAGACAGACACGCATGGAGAAAAAACATTCAAAGGACAGTGAATCTGAGGGCGAGCAGGTAATGATGAGGGAACTGTCCGCAAAAAGAAGCAGACGAAGCTACAAGGAGTTTCTGCGCAGGTTTGCAGTGCTTCGTGAGGAGGTACACGCAGATTATGATTCCTTTGATATGGGGTATTACGCGTATGGACTTTCGCTTTACGGCAATATGCCGCTCATTGAGCCACTTGAGACGAGGGAGACATACAAGATAAGGGATTTTGTCATAGTGCTTGATACGAGCTATTCTGTGAGCGGGGAGCTGGTGGAGCACTTTTTACAGGAGACCTTTACGATTCTCACGGAGTCGGACAGCTTTTTTGTCAGGAATAAAATACGCATCATACAGTGTGATGATAGCGTAAAGACGGACGAGAAAATTACAGATGAAAAGCAGATCAAGCTGCTTTTAAACAAGTTTACGCTCGTCGGAGGCGGAGGCACAGATTTCAGACCGGCATTTTCGTATGTGAGAGACCTTCTGGATAAGGGAGAGCTTAAGAACATGTGCGGACTTATATATTTTACTGATGGCAAGGGAATTTTCCCGGCAAAGTGTCCATCGTACAAGTGCGCATTTGTGTCGGTTGGTGCATATGAGGGTAATGAGGTGCCGCCATGGGCGATGCAGGTGGAGCTGGAGGAAACAATATGAATATAAAACAGGCAAAAAACGAAGTGAAAAATACAGTGAAAGCATACCTGTCAAAGGATGCACATGGAGAGTACGTGATACCGCAGATCAGGCAGAGACCGATGCTCTTAATCGGACCGCCCGGCGTAGGCAAGACACAGATTATGGAGCAGATTGCAAGAGAGTGCAAAATAGGTCTTGTGGCATATACCATCACGCATCACACGCGCCAGTCAGCGGTAGGACTGCCGTTTATAAAGGAGCGTGAGTATGACGGAAAGAGCTATTCCGTCACGGAATACACGATGAGCGAGATTATAGCCAGCGTCTATGAAAGGATGGAAGCAACAGGGCTTAAGGAGGGCATACTTTTTATTGATGAGATAAACTGTGTGTCTGAGACACTTGCGCCTACGATGCTTCAGTTTTTGCAGTGCAAGACATTTGGTAATCAGGCTGTTCCCAAGGGCTGGGTGATTGTTGCGGCAGGAAATCCGCCTGAGTACAATAAATCAGTGCGTGATTTTGATATGGTTACGCTCGACCGTGTCAGATATATATCGATAGAAGCGGATTATCAGGTGTGGAAGGAATATGCCAGAGATGTGCATATCCATGATGCACTTTTAAGCTATCTTGAGCTTCACCCAAACAATTTTTACAGGGTGGAAACTGACGTGGACGGTATGAATTTCGTCACGGCAAGAGGCTGGGAGGATTTAAGCAGCCTGCTTAAGGTGTACGAGGCGGGAGAACTTGCAGTCACGGAGGATGTAATAGGTGAGTTTATCCACCATCCTGATATAGCAGAGGATGTGTACGCATATCTGGAAATCTACAGAAAATACAATGAGGATTACGGTATAAGCGATATATTGTCCGGAAACGTGAAAAAGTCAGTATATAAACGTGTGTTTGATGCTGATTTCGATGAGAGAATCACTGTGGTGAATCTGCTTTTAAGCGGACTGACAGTTGTTTTTCGGATGTGGCCAGAGAGCGGAAAATGGTGCAGCTATGGTATGAGTTTCTGAAGGAATACAGAAAGTCACAAAGAAGCACTGAAGAGCAGCATGCGCTGTACAACAGTGCTGTGGAGCAGTTTTCAAAGAATATGGAGATATTGAAGGAGAGCTCTCTTATTTTGCCAAAGGAGTATTACATCAGACAGGATGTATTAAGGCATATCAAGGGGGATTTTGATACGGTGATGGATGATTTTACCGAAGAATCTGAGAAGCTTTCAACGATGGAGGATGCTGCAGGAGAGAAGCTAAACCACGCATTTGATTTTGTGGAGGATGTATTCTCGGACGGTCAGGAGATGCTTGTCTTTGTTACAGAGCTGACCATCACACCGGAAATCAGCAGCTTTTTAGCTGAGAACGAGTGTGAAAAATTTGATATCTACAATGAAAAGCTCATGGTTGGAAGCAACAGGACAAGGCTTTTAAAGGAGCTTGAGAGATAAATTCTGGTGATGTATGCAGGGAAGATTTGAAGGAATTATCTATGATTTATATATTTAGCGCTTTTTATGCTGAGGCAAAAAATATAATAGACCACTATGGCTTAAAAAAGGAAAAAAGCCCTGAAATGGTCAGATTTGATGTGTTTACAAATGAGAGTATCAGGCTTGTGATAACAGGCGTAGGAGAAATTAATGCGGCGGCAGCGGTTTCAAATATCGGTGGTGCGTATGGGATTTCACCGGATGATGAGATTTTGAATGTGGGGTGTGGCGCTGGTTTTAGCAGTGATATCTGTTTGGGCAGTATATTTCTGGGAAACAAGCTCACTGAGCAGATGACAGGGCGTACATTTTACCCCGATATGCTGATGAAGGCAAATTTCAGGGAGTGTGAAATAGTAACGGTCGCAAGGGTGCTTAATGAAGGGTGCGATTCGGTTGTATATGATATGGAGGCAGCCGCCGTTTATCAGGCAGCAGCGTTTTTCGTGGGACCGCATCGTATGCATTTTATAAAGCTTGTTTCAGATGCCGGTGAGAGAATTGACCAGTCGAAAATCACAGAGCTTTTTGCTTTGCAGGAAGACAAAATATGCGGCTATATTGATATACTTTTAAGTGTAGGTGGTAATAAAACTTCAATAGATGATAAGACTAAAGGCGAAAATATGGCAGACGGCAATGCGACAGATGATACTAAATCCTCTTGGAATATGGATAGGCTGATTTGCGATATGCGCTGTTCCAAGGTAATGGGGGATCAGCTGGCACAGCTTATAAAGTATTGCAGACTAAGTGGTATAGATTATAAAGCTGTTCTGGATGAGTACTATACAAATGGCTTGCTGCCGTGTGAGAGCAAGCGTGAAGGAAAGAAATGTCTGTTTGAATTGAAACAGAGATTGTTGTAAGAAGGAAATGTCAAATGTGCCAATACAATAAAATGTTTTCACATGTATATGTGGAAAAAGGCGTGGCCGAGCATCCACGTACAAAGCAGATTTTAGAAAAGCTGAATAATACAACCGTCATAGAAATTGACCACTACAAGGATGTTTTCTGCCGCAAAAAGCAGAGTATTTCTGCTCAAAGCAATGCCAAGGCGCTCATTCTGGCAGAGAATACAAGCGGCTGCATATATGAAGGTGCACCGGTGTGTCAGAGCTTTGGAAATGAGAATTTCTACTATTGCTCATGCATGATGAACTGCATATTTGACTGCGAATACTGCTATTTAAAGGGCATGTATACGTCTGGTAATCTTGTGGTGTTTGTAAATTTGGAGGATATTTTTGCGGAGCTTGAAGCACTTCTGGCGCAAAAAAGCATATATCTTTGCGTGTCATATGATGCAGACCTCGTGGCCATAGAGTCGCTTACCGGCTTTGTGAGGGAATGGATTGCTTTTACAAAAAAGCATGAGAATCTTACAATTGAAATCCGCACCAAGAGTGGCAGGTGTGATTTGTGGAGCAATTACGAAGCCTGTGACAGGGTAATTATTGCCTATACAGTTTCGCCTCAAAGGATTGCAGCAGAGTATGAGCATTTTGCGTCCGCACCTATGGAGCGGATTCAGGCAGCAAAATGTGCTATGGATGGTGGATTTCCAGTGCGACTGTGCTTTGATCCGATGATATACTGCAATGACTGGAGAGGTGAATACAGCAGGCTGGTTGATGACATATTTTCACAGATAGACGGTTCTAAGCTGTGGGATGTGAGTATCGGAAGCTTCCGCATATCGCAGGATTATCTGAAGAAAATGCGAAAGGACATGCCTCGTAGTGCTGTGGTGAATTTTCCATACGACAATGTGAATGGGTATTACCAGTATCCGGAAAATATACGAAGTGATATGGAAGAGTTTATGATACAGGCTGTATCCGAATATGTGGATAAAGACAGGATATTTATGTGGAAGTGATATTATTGCAATACATTTTCAATATATACACATAGTATAAAGGAGCAATCAGATGAACAAAGCAATTGTAACCGGGGCGTCTTCCGGCATCGGAAAAGCTATATGCAGTCAGCTTGCAGCGAATGGCTGGCTGGTTTACGGAATAGGAAGAAGCTTCAATCAAAGTGATGATATAGCAGGGATAGAGAGTATAGTATGCGATATTACCGATACCGCAAAGCTCATCAAGACAATAAAAGAAATTAATAAAAATCATGACATATCACTTCTCATAAACAATGCAGGCGTCGGCTTTTACGCGCTTCATGAGGAACTTAATCCTGTAAAAATATCACAGATGGTTAGGACAAATCTTGAGGCACCGATGATTATCACAAATCTGCTGCTTCGCGATTTAAAGAAAAACAAAGGAACAATAATAAATATCTCATCAATCACTGCTGAAAAGACGAATCCGCACGGCTGTGCCTATGGTGCCACAAAGGCGGGGCTTACGAGTTTTTCCCACAGCCTGTTTGAGGAGGCGAGAAAGTACGGTGTGCGTGTGGTGAATTTAGAGCCTGATATGACCGACACCAATCTGTACAGGAATGCTGATTTTACAGTGGATGAAAATGAAGATGCAAGAATACAGCCAAATGAGGTTGCAGACGCAGTGCTTTATATTTTGGGGCAAAGAGAAGGCCTTGTGATGACAGATATCACCATAAGGCCACAGTTTCACAGAATTGCAAGAAAGTAAAGAGTTTATATTTTAAAAAGCATCAAATGCCATTCGAACGATTGACTTATAGTCATTAAGCGTCTGGCATTTTTTAATTTTCTTCCAGAGTTTTTCAGAGTCAGAAAACAACCCATGCATATATGCCCAGATTTCCTTCATGCGGAAAATGGCATCCTTTTCACCGGAAAAGATGGTCAGATAACCGGATAAAATCTCATCATGCCAGTTCTTTAAGCGCTCGCGAAGCTCGGCTTTATCCATGCTTATACCTTTTAGCTCTGCGATAAGAGCAGGATTTGCAAACAGTCCGCGGCCTATCATGATTTCATCAATATCAGGGAAGCAGTCGGTTAGTGCCTTGAAACTATTAGTATCAGTGATATCTCCGTTGTAGCACAGTGTTGTTTTATCAGGATTTATTTTTTGCATGGCGAGGGCGAAGTCATCCATGCGTGGCGTATTTTTATAAAAATCCTTCTGGACTCTCGGATGCACGATAAGCTCACTTATCGGATATTTACTGTATATTTCGATAAGCCTGGGCCATAGTTCATCATCGTTAAAGCCCACGCGGGTTTTTATTGAAACAGGAAAATCAGCTTTTGTATACAGCTCATCGAGGAAGCTATCCAGCATATCAGGATATGCGAGTATGCCGGAGCCTCGTTTCTTGGATACGACGGTACCTGACGGACAGCCGAGATTTACATTTATCTCATCATATCCGTAAGGAACAAGCTGCCTGTGCAGGTCGATGACCTCGTCTGCCACTATAGACATGGCCTGCGGTATGAGAGTGATTCCGTCGTTGTTTACCGGGTCTATGTCTCTTTTTATCTTGGCATTCATGCGCTTTGCGGCAGGGATGAACGGTGTGTAGTATTTGTCTATGTAGTCAAAATGGTGGTGGAATGCGTTTCTTACTGTATATCCGGTCAGCCCTTGCATCGGTGCGAGAAAAAATTTCATGTGATTGTGAATCTCCTCATTTATGATTAATCAGATTACTACATGCTACGCATTCGCGTAATCTGACTCTACCTTTTGATCCTTTAATCATAATATGGGAAAAAGCCTGAAATGTAAACCCCCATAACGTGAAAAGAAGCCGAGGGAAGCGGCTTCTTTTCGAGGAGTTTAGTTTATGAAAAAATGTTTAAAAAAGGGAATTTGTAAAGGTGTATCTCCTTTACAGGTATTACTATACTAAATAAATTTGTCCAAATTGTGTCCTTAATCGAAAAGAATAATAAAAAACTTAAATAAATTTATGAAAGAAAAAAAGCTAAAAAATCATTTGAATTTGCACATTGAATATATTGAAAAAAAATTGATAATTAGATACAATAGACAGTAAACGGGTAATTGTATCGGTTGAATACTTATGGTTAGGGAGCAGATAATATGAGTTATGCAGATAAAGTTTTTGTAGCGATGTGTCAGGATATTCTGGAAAATGGCACAAGCACTGAGGGAGAGCTGGTGCGTCCACACTGGGAGGACGCACAAGCGCCTATACAATAAAGAAGTTTGGTGTCGTCAACAGATATGATCTGTCAAAGGAGTTTCCGGCTATCACTTTAAGAAAGACATATATCAAGAGTGCAACGGATGAGCTTCTTTGGATATGGCAGAAGAAATCCAACAATATCCATGATTTAAAAAGCCATGTGTGGGATGAGTGGGCAGATGAGGATGGTTCAATCGGCAAGGCCTACGGATATCAGCTTGGTGTAAAGCATCAGTATAAGGAAGGCATGATGGATCAGGTGGACAGAGTCATCTATGATTTGAAGCATACACCTTTTTCAAGAAGAATACTTACCAATATATATGTGCATCAGGATCTGCATGAGATGAATCTGTATCCGTGCGCATACAGCATGACATTCAACGTGACACAGAAAAAGGGTGATGACAGGCTCACATTAAATGGTATCTTAAACCAGCGCTCACAGGATGTGCTTGCGGCGAACAACTGGAATGTATGCCAGTATGCGGTGCTTATGCATATGCTGGCGCAGGTGTGTGATATGAGAGTCGGAGAGCTGGTGCACGTGATTGCAGATGCACACATTTACGACAGGCATGTGCCAATTGTGAAGGAGCTGATTGAGAGACCGCAGTACGATGCTCCAAAGTTCTGGCTCAATCCTGACATAAAGGATTTCTATCAGTTTACGACTGATGATATCAAGATAACAGACTATGTGACAGGTGAGCAGATTAAGGATATACCTATTGCGGTTTAAAGAATGTGGATATGAAGCAGTTATAAGAAGGTTATTGTTCACTACGTAGTGTGAACAGCAACGATTACAACAGGGAGAAAATCATGAATTTAATAGCAGCAGTTGACAATAACTGGGCAATTGGAAAAAACAACCAGTTGCTCGTTCGGATACCTATGGACCAGAAGTTTTTCCGTGAGATGACTACAGGAAAGGTTGTAGTCATGGGCAGAAAGACACTTGAGAGCTTTCCAAACAGCAGACCTCTTAAGAACAGAACCAACATAGTGCTCACACATAACCCATCCTATGAGGTGGAGGGCGCTGTCGTGGTTCACTCACTTGATGAGCTTCACAAGGAGCTTGAAAAATATAATTCTGAGGATATTTATATCATTGGTGGACAGAAAATTTATGAGCAGCTCGTGGATGAATGCGATGTAGCCCACATCACAAAGGTGGACTTTGAGTATGATGCGGATGCATATTTTCCAAATCTTGACGAGAAGCCTGAGTGGCAGATTACGGGAGACAGCGAAGAGCAGACATACTTTGATTTGGAGTTTTATTTCCTTCGATATGAGAAAGTAAAATAAACTATTAAATAGAAACGAGGATGACAGCAGTATGGACATCACAGGAAGAAAATTATTTGTAAAAGCATTGGAGGAGGAAGGCGTAGATACTATTTTTGCCTATCCGGGAGGAACAGTTACAGATTTATTCGATGAGTTATACAAGACTAATTCAATCAATCTGGTTCTGCCGAGACATGAGCAGGGCCTGATTCATGAGGCTGAGGCTATGCCAAGTCTACAGGCAAGGTGGGTGTCTGCCTTGTGACAAGCGGTCCAGGTGCTACCAACACAGTTACAGGTCTTGCAGATGCGCATTATGACAATGTGCCACTTGTGTGCTTTACAGGACAGGTACCGCTTCCACTTATCGGAAATGATGCCTTTCAGGAAGTGGATATAGTCGGAATCACCAGAAATATCACAAAGTATTCTGTTACAGTCCGTGACAGAAAGGACCTTGGAAAAATCATAAAGATGGCATTTCATATTGCAAGGACCGGAAAGCCGGGCCCTGTACTGATTGACCTGCCAAAGGATATACAGACTGCATCCGGTCCGGCAGAGTATCCGGATAAGGTGGAAATCAGAGGCTATCGTGTAAATGATACAGTACATGTCGGACAGCTTAAGCGCGCCTACAAGATGTTAAAGAGTGCCAAAAAACCGCTTATCCTTGCAGGAGGCGGTATAAATGTTGCCAGGGCAAATGAAAATCTGCGCCGTTTTGCGGAGGCAGAGAATGTGCCTGTTGTCACTACAATAATGGGTAAGGGAGCTATACCTACCACTCATCCGCTTTATGTGGGAAACTGTGGTATGCACGGCAAATATGCGGCAAACAAGGCAGTCAGTGAGTGTGATTTACTTTTTTCAATAGGTACACGATTTAATGATAGAATAACCGGTGACTTAAATGAGTTCGCTCCAAAGGCAAAGATTGTACATATTGATGTGGATACTGCATCTATTTCACGAAATGTAGTGGTTGATGTGCCTATCGTTGCAGATGCCAATGTGGCACTCGACAAGTTAAACGAGTGGGCTGAGCCGATAAAGACTGCTGAGTGGCAGAAGCAGATTAAGGCATGGATGAGGAAAATCCTCTTGGCATGAGAAGAGACAAGGGCATGACACCTCAGATGATTATGGAGCATATCAATAAGAACTATAAGGATGCAATCTACGTTACAGATGTAGGTCAGCATCAGATGTGGGCTACACAGTACTTAGAGCTTGACAGCAACAGCCAGCTTCTTACATCGGGAGGTCTTGGAACTATGGGCTTTGGTCTTCCGGCAGCAATAGGTGCAAAGATTGCAAATCCTGACAAGGATGTTGTATGCATTAGTGGTGACGGTGGACTTCAGATGAATATACAGGAGCTTGCCACCTCAGTTGTACAGGGAGCAGGAGTGACCATATGCGTGCTCAACAACTACTATCTGGGCATGGTGCGCCAGATGCAGCAGCTTTTTTATGGCAAGCGTTATTCTGCAACCTGCCTTCGAAGAAGAAAGGGCTGCCCGGATGAGTGCAAGGGACCAAACGAGGCATGTCCGCCATACACACCGGATTTTCTCAAGCTTGTTGAAAGCTATGGTGGACACGGAATCCGCGTGGAAAAGGAAGAGGATATCGATGCAGCCTTTGCAGAGGCCAAGAAATATAAGGATGTACCTGTAATTATTGAGTTTATGATAGCTACGGATGAGATTGTTCTTCCAATGGTCAAGAGCGGAAATCCTATGAGCGAAATGATTTTAAAGTAGGAGGTGCAGAAGATGAATAATAATGAAATGAAAAACAGATGGATTGCACTTTATGTGGAGAATGAGGTCGGTGTTTTAGCAAAGGTTTCAGGACTTTTCTCTGCAAAATCCTACAATTTACAGTCTCTTACGGTTGGAACCACAGAGGATGAGACTATTTCCAGAATGACTATTTGCGTTACAAGCGATGATATTACCTTTGAGCAGATAAAAAAGCAGCTCAACAGAATAGTCGAGGTCATCAAGGTTATTGACCTGACTGATGTGCCTCTGCATATGAAGGAAATCCTCTATGTCAGGGTATCTAAGCTCACCCGCGAGGAAATTACCGATATCTTCCAGACAGCGCAGGTTTTTAATATTGACGTGGTGGACAAGAATGCCGACAGCGTGATCTTAGAGAGCAAGCTCACAGAGCACCGCAATGATGATCTTATAGCCCTGCTCAAGTCACAGTACAAGCATATCTCGGTTGTGCGCGGTGGTGCCGTGGCCATTGAAGCTATGAGTACCGGCTGCCGCTAGATTATGGTATTAATAAGGGGCAATATCTGTTGGCAGATATTGCCCCTTACGCCGTGATACATTTTAAAGAGTCGCTAATCTATATATATTGCCAAAGAGAAAGGGACGAGAAGAACCCTAACATGTATTTATAAGCGATTACGAAGTGACTTAGATATTGTTAGAATTATGCCATGAAACACAGAAATGCCCTGCCATGGAAGGCAGGGCAAGGTGTTATGCGCCATGGACGGCGCATAAAAGCCGGTTTCGTCAAGCATAGAAAACCCTAAAGCATAATTCTTACAATTATCTTAGCCACGTAGTTTTAAGCGCATAAATACATGTTAGGGTTCTTCTCGTCCCGTAGTATTGTCATAAAATTAGCGAGCCGCAACCTCAATAATTTCACCAACATACATAGTGTGCATATCGTGATCGCCGTACCATTGACGCATAATGGCTTTGTCTGTAAATGAAGCCTCTTCAATAGGCACAGCAGCCATCTTGCGACAGAGGAATACAAGATTTGCCTCATCCGGATATGGTATGCCATGGCGTGTAGCAGGAGTCAGACCGGCCTTTGACCATTTGTCTTCGCCACGTCCAGAGTGAGCACCACAGTATTTTAAGGCATCGCGGTATTTCTCGCTAAGGAAAGAAAGTGAGAAAAACTCACCATTGTCTATGAAATCCTTAGTATATCTTGATTCCCTGATAAAAATAAATACGACATTTTTGCCCCAGAGAACACCGGTTCCACCCCATGAAACGGTCATGGTGTTTGATTTTTCCTTGTCGCCGGCTGTCACGAGAGCCCACTCCTTACTGAGCTTGGTGAATGGATTGATATCGAGCATGTCGATTGGATATGGCTGAAATGTATGCATAATTTTCCTCCTTAATATTAATAAAATTGACAAATGCTGCTAAGTGACATATAATACACTTAGTAAGGCAGTCGGTAGGTGAGTGCACTTCACCTGATCCGGCAAATTAAGTTAATAAGTTATCGTAAGAGATAGCCGTTCCCAGACTTTACCAGAGGCAGGACGGCTATTTCTTATGTTTTCTGTGAGTATCTATGTATGTCAGAATCGCTACCAGCATGATAACGAAAGTAAATAAGTCGTTCCAAGAAACCATAATAATCATCCTTTCCGTAAGACTCGGATCAGATGAGAGCACGTCCCCCAACCACCTTAGTAAGTGTATTGTATGCAGTGCAAGTCAGAAAAATCTGAGATTTTCCTGACTGTACGGGCAGTCGCCCTATCAAATTAAAAATATATAAAAAGTGCTCAGCAAGCTGGCATTTTTATATATTTTCAATTTGGCACTGCTCGTTGCCTACGCTCATTATATCATATGCGCTGCACTTTGTGCATATTATTGTAAAAAGATATTAAGGTAATAATATTCATGAAAAATCTGCACATTTTACAACAGGAGTCAATTGATGAGGGGCGGCTTCAGGTGAGAGTACGACAGAAAAACATGGGGACGCCGGTTGCGGATGCAAGGGTGTCAGTCAGCTATTCCGGGGATCCGCAGGGAAAGATAGAGGAGACTGATACCAACGAATCGGGAAGCATAGAGGCAGTTGAGATTGCCACTCCGCCACTTGAGTATTCTATGTCGCCCAGTGAGTCACAGCCATATTCGGAGGTGACGGTAACTGTTTCAGCTAACGGATACAGAAATATCACTGTTTCGGGCGTTGAGGTGATGCCAGACAGACTTTCCATACAGGATATTGAGCTGGAAGTACTTGATGCACCGGGAAATGATGTGGACAATATTGTTATTCCGGCACATACACTCTACGGTGATTATCCTGCCAAGATACCTGAGCCGGAGATTATGCCGGTTGCTGAGACCGGCGAGATTGTACTTAATCGTGTTGTGATTCCGGAATATGTTATTGTGCATGATGGGGCACCATCGGATTCCACAGCGGCAAATTATTATGTCAGATATAAGGATTACATCAAAAATGTAGCTTCCAGTGAGATATATGCGACCTGGCCTGATGCCACTATAAGGGCAAATGTGCTTGCGATTATGTCATTCACGTTAAACAGGATATACACGGAGTTTTATCGGGGAAAGGGCTATAATTTTAATATCACTTCGTCCACGGCATATGACCACAAATTCATCTATGGCAGAAATATATATGATAATATCTCGCTGATAGTAAATGAAATGTTTGAAAACTATCTGTCGAGACCTAATGTGAAGCAGCCGATTCTGACGCAGTACTGTGACGGACAGAAGGTTTCCTGTCCGAGCTGGATGACACAGTGGGGCTCTAAAAGTCTCGGTGATCAGGGCTACAGTGCAATTGAGATACTCAGATACTTTTACGGCAGCAACATGTATATCAATACAGCGGAGGCTGTATCAGGAATACCGGCGTCATGGCCGGGCTACAATATAGGCATAGGCTCGTCAGGCAGAATGTATACCAGATACAAAAGCAGCTCGCCCGCATCGCAAAGGCATATCCGGCCATTCCATCTATTGTGCCGGATGGAATATACGGACCAAAGACAAAGGCGGCCGTGGAAAAATTTCAGGCTGTATTCGGACTTCCGGTTTCAGGTGTGGTGGACTACAATACATGGTATGAGATATCAAATATATATGTCGCTGTGACACGTATTGCGGAGCTTGCTTAATTGGATTAAAGGAGCAAAACAGTGCTGGCAAGAGAAAAAATGATGTGATATTATATAAAATAAAAGTAACTATTCACAACCCTATTTTTCAGATAAAGAAAGACAATTTTATGAATACAGAAACCCAAAATTACAAGATAATTGTGGCATACGACGGCACACGCTACAAAGGCTGGCAGGTGCAGAAATCCACAGATGATACAATACAGGGAAAGCTTCAGCATGTGCTTTCCACGCTGGCAGGAAAGTCGGTTGAGGTCATAGGCTCAGGGCGCACGGATGCGGGAGTGCATGCGGTGGGGCAGGTGGCAAGCTTTCACATGCCGAAGCATTTTTCAAAGGATGAGATATTTATATGGCTGAATGAGCATCTGCCGGCAGATATTGCGGTGACAGATATTTCAAATGTGCCTGACAGATTTCATGCCAGGTACAATGCTGTGTCAAAGACATATGTGTATACAATACACACCGGTATTGTGTCAGATGTGTTCAGGAGAAAATATGTATACGACTATGATAAGCCGCTTGACACAGAACGGATGAAAAAAGCAGCAGCGTATCTTCTCGGAGAGCATGATTTTAAAGCTTTTTGTGGCAACA
>ENA-OQCN01000109-OQCN01000109.1-human-gut-metagenome-genome-assembly--contig:-NODE-109-length-38173-cov-5.597566_pt1 | contig 38173 bp, 61 predicted proteins | sample MGYA00242497_ERZ504576 | MGnify/ENA primary metagenome ERZ504576 (study PRJEB26092, sample SAMD00036296) | human gut metagenome | host: Homo sapiens | study: EMG produced TPA metagenomics assembly of...
CCTGTTTGCAACCTCCCGGAGCCGGACGCATGGTCGAACTGCTTTTGAAGAGACTTTCCGAGCAGTATCACATACCAATGGAAGATAAAACGAAAGAGCAGCAGGAAGCTGCAGAAGTGAGAAAGACAATGGAGAATAAGAATGAGAAGAGCATGACTCTGGAGGAAATGATCAGCGAGATGCTGAAGGACGCAAGGTGGTAAAGGTTCCGCTTCCTGCCAGGGCAGAGGAAAAAACGGAAACTCAGGAGCAGGATAAGCCGATGCCGGCACGCCCGTCTGGTGTTCCGTTCCTTTCGCTCAGCATCAAGAACCTGCACCTCCACATGGATGAGCGTATGACCTCGTACAACTACGGTTTCGGACAGGAGCCGGATGCTGAAGCAGATGACCCGGTAGAGGACATCGACTTCGATGAGATGCTGGCTCACATCCACAAGGAAACCGGTCTGTGCGAGAAGGTCATTCTGGCAGTCCTGAAGGCACAGGCCGATTATCTGGATGACCTGTGGGGGATGAGGAAGAAACCGGAGAGGAGGCAAACGCATGATGGACGAACTGAATGCTTTGAACGCTCCGAAAAAAGTCGTGGACGGTCTGGTCGAGGTCTTTGACGGTCTGGCGCAGATGTTTGCCGGCGTATCCGAGCAGCTGGATATGCTGGCGGCAAATGCAAAGACGGAGGATGAACTGGAGCTTCCGGTGGCAGAGCAGCCAGTACTGCCCGTAACAGAAAAGAAAGGCCCGGCGGTTTCGCATCCCCGTAAGAAGCCGGTCAAGAAAACCAAAAAGGTGGAAGAGACGGTTACTTCGGCCATCGAGGAAACCGCAGAGGTGCCTGTGGTAGAAGACCCTGACGAGGCGGAGAAAGCAGTGAACTCCGAGAGTTCAGAAACCGCAGAGAGTGAGCATCCGGTGGATGATGCGGATGCGCTGCCGTGGGAAGAAGATACCGGCCAAAAAGAAGTACCGTCCGATAAAACCACGGACAAGGACACACCTGCTGCCAAGGAGGAAACACAGTCTGCAGTGACGATCACCAAGGACGAGATCACGGCGGTCATTGTCGCCAAGATCAAGAAGAAGCGTGATAACAACGAGAAGATCGGTCAGCTTCTGAAGACCTACGGTGTGGCCCAGCTGTCTGACCTGCCTGCAGAGAAGTACGAAGCATTTCTGGCAGATGTCTCCCAGATTTAAGGGAGGTCATCATGCCGGAAGTACATGCAATCCTTTCTGCTTCCAGCTCTAAGAGGTGGCTGAACTGTACACCATCTGCAAGGCTGGAGCAGAACTTTCCAAATGAATCCTCGGTGTACGCCGAGGAGGGAACTGCTGCCCATGCGCTGGGCGAATACAAGCTGCGGAAATATCTGCATGAACGGGTGAAGCGTCCAACCTCCGAGTACGAGATGAGGAGATGGAAGCGAACACCGATATCTATGCGGAGTTCATCATTTCCACAGTGGAGCGCATCAAGGAGACCTGTCCGCATCCGCTGGTCATGGTGGAGGAGCGGCTGGATTACAGCTACCTGGTTCCATCTGGCTTTGGTACCGGCGACTGCGTGATCATCGCAGACGGTACGCTTTATGTCATGGACTACAAGAACGGCAAGGGAGTGTTCGTAAACTGTGACCATAATCCGCAGATGATGCTGTACGCCCTAGGTGCTTACCACGCCTACGGATATCTGTACAGTATCAAAAAGGTGTCCATGACCATTATCCAGCCGAGACTGGAAAATATCTCAACGTTTGAATGCAGTGTGGAGGAACTGCTGGACTGGGCAGAGACCTATGTCAGACCGAGGGCAAAGCTGGCCTTTGAAGGAAAAGGCGAGCAGGTTCCCGGGGACTGGTGCCGGTTCTGCCGTGCCAGAACTTCCTGTAAAGCCTGTGCCGATGAAGCTATGGCTCTGGTGAAAGAAGAATTTCTGGATCTGGATGCCGGTGTGCTGGAGGATGAAACCGAGGAAACGGATGCGACAGCATCCTTTGATCCGGACATTTCGGTGCCGACCTTTAAATCCCCGGCCCTGCTTTCAAAGACAGACATTGAGAAGATGCTGCCGACCCTGAACCGTATCGAGTCCTGGATCGAAGCCATCTTTGCCTATGTCAGTTCGGAGGCCATCAATCATGGTGTCAGCTGGGATGGGTATAAGGTGGTCGAGGGTAGGAGCAAGAGGCAGTTCCTTGATACGAAATCGGTGGTGGCTGCTGCAGAGAAGGCCGGATACACCGATATTTATAAGACGGAGCTGATCTCTCTGACAGCCTTTGAAAAGCTTATGGGGAAGAAAAAGTTCCAGGAGATTCTGGGAGAGTATGTGGTCAAGCCGCCCGGTAAGCTGGCACTTGTCCCGGATTCGGACCCCAGAGAAGCAGTCGATCTGCAGACTGCGGAAGATGAATTTGCTGTCCTCGATTGAGGGCAGCAGCAATACACAAAAACAGATTGATGGAGGATTTTTATTATGGCTAACAAGATTTCCAGTGCAACTAAGGTCGTGATTCCGTGCCGTATCTCTTTCGCAAACATTTTTGAAGCAAAGAGCATCAACGGCGGTGAGGCCAAGTATTCCGTTTCCTGTCTGATCCCGAAGGAGGATAAGAAGACCCTGCTGGCGATCCACAAGGCAGTGGAGGCCGCCAAGGAGGATGGCAAGACCCGTAAGTGGGGCGGTAAGATCCCGCCGAACCTGAAGCTGCCTCTGCGTGACGGCGACATCGACCGCCCGGACGATGAGAACTACCAGGAGCATTTCTTTGTGAATGCCTCCAGCAAGGATGCACCGCAGGTCGTGGACCGTCATGTCCAGCCTGTGACAGACCCGATGATGGTCTACTCCGGCTGCTACTGCAATGTCAGCGTGAACTTCTACGCTTTTAACGCCAACGGCAACCGCGGTGTGGCTGCTGGTTTGGGGAACGTGCAGTTTGTCAAGGATGGTGACCGTCTGTCCGGCAAGGCATCAGCAGAGTCTGATTTTGACGCGCTGGACGATGAGGATGTTCTGGGCGGCGATGCCGGTGAGGAACTGCCGGATTACCTTCGCTAAGAGAAACACAGATAAGTAACCGTGCCGGGGGATGCCAGGGTGTCCTCCGGCTTTTTACATCGAATAGAGGTGAGATATTTGAAAGAAACGCTGATCGATATTGAGACCTACAGCGAGGTGGATATCGGAAAATGCGGCCTGTACCGTTATGCCACAGATCCAAGCTTTGAGATCCTGCTGGTTGCCTGGGCGACCGATGAAGGGGATGGTTTTGGCGAGACCAGGTGTGCAGACCTTGCATCGGGAGAACCGCTCCCCAAAGAGCTGCTGGAGGATTTCCAGTCCGGCAATGTGCGCCTGATTGCCCACAATGCTTCCTTTGAGCGGGTCTGTTTTTCTGTGCATCTGCAAAGACATCTGCCGGGACAGTATCTGAAACCCGGAGAGTTCCTTTCGCCGGACAGCTGGATCTGCACGATGGTTATGGCGGCATCGCTGACTCTGCCAATGGCCCTAAAGGATGTTGGCATTGTGTTGAAGACCAGCCAGCAGAAAGACAAGGAAGCGAGCGGCTGATCAAGCTGTTTTCCATGCCCTGTAAGCCAACGAAGAGTAATGGGATGCGTACCCGGAATCTTCCGGAGCATTACCCTGCTGACTGGGAGAAGTTTAAGTATTACTGCATTCAGGATGTCAACACCGAGGTGGACATTTATAAGCGGCTGAAGAAATTCCCGATGCCGGAGCAGGAGTGGAAGCATTACCGGTCAATGAGCGTATCAATGACCGGGGCGTAAAGATCGACACGGAGTTGGTGCAGCAGGCCATTGCCTGTGACCTGCTGCTCTCGGACGCTATGAGTAAGAAAGCCTACGAACTGACCGGGCTTGAGAATCCAAACTCTGTGTCACAGCTGAAGTCATGGCTGGATGAGCGCGGCATTCCGATGGACACGCTCGGAAAAAGGATGTAGCACAGATGATCGATGAACTGGACAAGAACGGAGTGGATGCTGAGGCAATGGACATGCTGAAGCTCCGACTTCAGATGGCGAAAAGTTCTGTGAAGAAATACCAGGCGGCAGAACGCTGTGTCTGTTCAGATGGAAGAGCCAGAGGGCTGTTCCAGTTCTATGGAGCCAGCCGCACAGGTCGGTATTCCGGCCGGAATATCCAGTTGCAGAATCTGCCACAGAACCATATTTCCACGCTGAATGAGGCGAGGGAACTGGTGAAGCTGGGGTGCTTTGATATGGTCGAGACCATCTATGGCAATACCCCGGATGTGCTTTCCCAACTGATCCGAACCATGCTGATCCCAAGAGAGGGCTGTGAGTTCATCGTGGCCGACTTCTCCGCCATCGAAGCCCGTGTGCTTGCATGGGAAGCCGGGGAGGACTGGCGGCTGGAAGCCTTTCTGGAAGGAAAGGACATCTACTGTGCCTCTGCCAGCCAGATGTTCCATGTGCCGGTGGTGAAGCACGGCATCAACGGGGAACTTCGGCAGAAAGGAAAGGTGGCAGAGCTGGCCTGCGGCTATGGCGGTTCTTCCGGCGCACTCATCAGCATGGGTGCTCTGCAGATGGGTCTGAAAGAAGAGGAACTGCCGGAGATCATCGATTCCTGGCGGGAAGCCAATCCGAAGATCGTCCAGTATTGGTGGGATGTGGAAAAGGCGGCAACGCAGGCGTTTAAAACCGGAAAGCGACAGGAGATCGGTAAGCTGGCGTTTGAGTTTTATTCCGGTACGCTCTGGATGCTGCTTCCTTCTGGAAGAAAGCTGGCGTATCTGAAGCCGAGACTGCAGCCGAACCGCTTCGGTCGCATGAGCCTGACCTATGAAGGAGTGGGGCAGAACCACAAATGGGCCAGACAGGAAACCTACTCCGGCCGTCTGGTGGAGAATGCGACACAGGCGATTGCACGTGACATTCTGGCAGAAGCAATGGCCCGGATGGAAGGCTATGGCCTGAATATCGTAGGTCATGTTCACGATGAAGTCATCATCGAAGCACCCAAGGATCGGTACACGGTGGATGAGGTCTGCAAGCTGATGTCCGTTAACCCGGAGTGGTGCAAGGATCTTCCTCTGAATGCTGCCGGATATAAGGGCAGCTACTACTTCAAGGATTAAAGGGGGAGCAAGATGCCTCATGTTCTGAAAATGAAGGACGGAAAACTTCTGATACCCTTTGGCATCCGGGATCTGCTGGATGCGGTGCAGGACTATGCCGGAGAGGAACTTCGCCGGGAGATTGAGGAGTACATCGAAACCAATGTGCAGGATATCGATGATTACGAAAATGAGTACGAACGCATGGAACAGGAGAATGAACGCCTGGCTGACCATCAGCGGTCCGTGCTCTGTAACATCCGGGAAGAGTTGGACGCTCTGGACACACTCCTGCAGGATACCCGGCTGAACCGCAGACGTATGCAGGGAGCCGTCCGAATCATCCGGCAGATGATCAACCGGGAATTATAAGCACTTGCAGTTATAAAAACACGGCGTTTTTGTCGGAAGGACACGGACGCATAAACGGGCGTATAAATATGCGCCGCAGGATAGAAAGGAAAAATTTATGAAAACAGGCAGAAATTTGCAGGAAGTCCTGGTCGAACTGAACCGTCAGAATCAGGCAAAGCAGGATTTTATCAGCCCGGCGCAGGGGATGCACCTCCGGGAAGATGGACACACCTTTGAGATTAACCACCTGACCACGAATCAGCAGGAGGTGTTCGGCACTACTTCGCTGTTCCATCGGCAGGTGGCATCGGCACTGGGCATCCCGGCCAAATACTATGATCTCATGCAGGCACAGAAGCCGGAGCTGCTGGCAGAGAACGTGAACAGCTGGTTTGCGGACAAGCCCGGCTCTTACATGGTCCGCTCGATGGATTACGGTGCCGGACAGGTAGCCCGTGCGCTGCTGTCGGAACGTTATCGCCGTATCGACAACATGGAGATTGCCACAGCTGTCCTGCCACTGTTTGCAGGCAATGATCAGTACGAGGTCATGTCCTGTGAGGTGACGGAAAACCGTCTGTACCTCAAGGTGGTCAATCACCGTCTGGAGATGGAAGTCCGTAAAGGCGATATCGTCCAGGCCGGTGTGATGATCTCCAACTCCGAGGTTGGTCTGGGAGCTGTGTCCATTCAGCCTTTGGTATATCGTCTCGTCTGCACCAACGGTATGGTGGTGAATGACATGGGCGAACGCCGTCATCATGTGGGCCGGCAGGCAAAAGCAGTGGAGGACAGCTTTGCCCTGTATTCGGATGAGACGATGGAAGCAGAGGACAAGGCATTCCTGCTGAAACTCCGCGATACCACGATGGCTGCCATTGATGAGGCTCGCTTTTCCCAGGTGGTCGGCCGTCTGCAGGAATCTATGGCAGTGCCGATCACCGGCAGGATACAGGATGTGGTGCAGCTGACTGCCCAGAGCTATGGCATCAATGCCGAGGAACAGGAAGGTATCCTCAAGTACCTCATTGAAGGCGGAGACCTTTCTCTGTACGGTCTGTCCAATGCGGTGACCCGTGCATCGCAGGATGTTGTTTCTTACGACCGTGCCACCGCACTGGAAGGCATCGGCTGGCAGGTCGCCACGATGGAGCCGCAGCAGTGGAAGCAGATCAATCAGTGAGGTGACGGTATGGAAGATGTCATTCACTGGATCACAGAACACAAAGAAGAAGGATCTCTGAACAGGAAAGTCAGCCACAGCCACCCGGACCCGACCGCCAATGAAGCCATCGGCAATGTGGTTCGGGAAGAGCGCAGGAAGAAGCACCAGAAAAGGAAACACCCGAAAAGGGAATGCCAGGAAAAGAAACGTCCACGCATCGGTGTCTGGCGGGCAGAGGAGCGAAGCCGGATGAGGGAGAATGAAGTCGAAAAGCAGTTTGTGGAAGCAGTCAGGGCCGCCGGTGGGCAGGCCCTTAAATTCACCAGTCAGAGCATGAACGGTGTGCCGGATCGACTGGTTTTGCTGCTCGGCGGCAAGTGTGCGTTTGTGGAACTGAAAGCTCCCGGCAAGCAGATGCGTATCCTTCAGAGAAAACGCAGACTGCAGCTGGAGGCACTGGGCTTCCCGGTATTCTGCGTAGACCGCCCGGAACAGATTCAGCCTGCTATCCATGCGTTGCTTCGCTGGAAACCGGGCGAGCCTATCCCCCAGGGAATCGGTGCAAAGATCCCGGAGATGCCGGAAGTTAGGCTGCCGCAGGGAAATACACAAAGCGAGGAGCTGCAAACACGGGCACAGGATGCCGGGGAGGAGGTGATGCCCAAATGAAGTTCATTCCACATGATTATCAGAGCTACTGTACGGAGTATATCAAAACACACCCGGTCGCAGCCCTTTTTCTGGATATGGGCTTGGGTTAAGGAAAGACCGTTATCACATTGACGGCCATCAAAGACCTTATGCTGGAGACCTTCGAGGTCAGCAAGGTCCTGATCATTGCGCCGCTGCGTGTGGCCCGTGATACATGGCCGGCAGAGATCGAAAAGTGGGATCATCTGCAAGGCCTGGATATTTCTGTCATCGTAGGTGATACAAAGACCCGCATTGCAGCACTCCACCATCCGGCGATGATCTATGTCATCAACCGTGAAAATATCAAATGGCTGGTGGAGTATTATGAGAAAAACGGAATGCGCTGGGATTTTGGCATGGTCGTGATCGATGAGCTGTCATCGTTCAAAAACTACCAGTCCCAGCGTTTTAAATTCCTGCGGAAAGTCCGCCCGTATGTGAAACGATGGGTCGGATTGACCGGCACCCCTTCTTCCAATGGTCTCATGGATCTTTGGGCGGAGATCGGGATTCTGGATGGCGGGGAGCGGCTTGGCAAATTCATCGGCCGGTACAGGGAGGCTTATTTCAAGGCTTCTTCCATGAATCCTTCCACGGGTGTTGTGTTCCAATACAAGCCCAGAGAAGGAGCAGAGGAGCTGATCTACCAGCGGATCTCGGATATCACAATTTCTATGAAAGCACTGGATTACCTCCATATGCCGGACTGTATTCCAAGCCGGTATGAGGTGGAGATGAGTGCACCGGAGCGGGAACTCTACGATATGCTTCGGAAGGACCTGCTGATTCCGCTGAAAGATGGTGACATAGATGCTGCCAATGCCGCATCACTGACAGGAAAGCTGTTGCAGATGAGCAATGGCGCTGTCTACGATGAGAACGGAAAAGCCCGCATCATCCATGACCATAAGCTGGAGGCGTTGGAAGACCTGATCGAAGCGGCCAACGGGCAGCCTGTTCTGGTGGCGTACTGGTTCAAGCATGACCGCCAGCGCATCATGGAGCATTTGGCAAAGCAAAAGATTCCGGTACGGGATATCAAGAGCAGCACCGACATCAGGGACTGGAATGCCGGGAACATCCCGGTTGCCCTGATTCACCCGGCATCGGCCGGACATGGTTTGAACATCCAGCAAGGCGGACACATCCTGATCTGGTTTGGATTGACATGGAGCTTGGAATTGTATCAGCAGACCAATGCCAGACTCTGGCGGCAGGGGCAGACGGATGTGGTCACCATCCACCATATCATCACCAAGGACACGGTGGACGAGGATGTCATGGCGGCTTTGGAGCAGAAGGACATGACACAGGAAAAACTGATCTCAGCGGTCAAGGCACAGCTGGGGAGATAGGAGAGAATATGAAAAAGTATCTGTTTTTGAATGCAGAGGACCGCCGTCCGGCAGAGGAGAGCGATTATCGTTATAAAAAGTCCAAGCCGGTAACGGCAATGAAAGCCAAAAGAGATGAGGAGGGATTCTTCATCCCCTGGGCAATGTTTCGGCCGATTGGCGAAAAGGGACTTCTTTGTGAGCTCTTTGGTGCGAACCCGATCCGCAGGGCAGCAGACCTGCGGATGAACCGTGATCTTCTCATGAAGGAAGCCTATGAGCATGAAGTGGAACTTCTGATGTGCCATATCCGGGCAAGTGAGCTCTGGATGCAGCAGGAATTCTGTAAGGAAGAACAGGCTATGGAACTGTATCAGAAATCCAAGATCCAGAATATGCCCAAGCTCACCCCGGATGGGAAACGAAAGATCCTGTTGGATGCAGTCACGTGGAAATACAACTGTGTCCAGCAGTACAAAAAGATCTGTTTTCAGTTCGCAGAGGCGGTCATTGCAAGGGATAAGAGCCAGAATCTGGGGAACACGAACCGGGAGCACTTTATCGAACAGTTCATCAAGAAAGCAAATGAACTGCCGGAAGCAAACCGCCGTTTGCTGGATCTTTTATATGAGACTGCGTGGCACAGATCTATGTTTTCAAGTACGGAACTGCTCCGGAGAAGGTGCCGGCACCCTGGTATGACAGGATGGGAGGCGTTGAAAAATGAGCAGAGTAAGAAGTGCTGCAAAAGTTGCTGTCAGTGAAAATACTGCCTGCTATGAGAACCTGGCAAACGCCATCATCCTGCAGGCGGTCAAGGATTATAAGCGGGCACTTCACCGGCTGGGTGCCAATCCAAAGAACCGGGATGCGATGCACGAGAAAGAAAGATTGGAACGATTCTTTCACTCTCCGTGGTATGAGGCGCTTACAGATCTGGATGCAGACCGCCTGATCGAAGGGGTGCAGGAGCGGGTGCTTCAGGAAGCAGCCAAGCGGCGAAAGAAGAAAGCCACCGGGAAAGCGTCCGGATAAAAACCAATTGAATCGGTCAGAAAGGAGGACGAACTATGGATGAGGAAAAGAATGTGGCAACTGTCACAAAGCCTGAACAGGTGGATTGTCTGGAGCTGGTCAAAAAACTGGCCGATTCCTACCGATGTTTGATCCGCAGGCGGGAACTGCTCCGACAGCAGTATGAAGAATCGAAGTCGTGGTTTTACACGAAGGAAGAGATCGTTTACAAGTTGTCGCAGGGTGCACATGAGGAATCCGAACGGGTGCAGACGAGCGGCTTGTCGAACCCAGTGGAACGCACGGTCCTTAATTGCGATAAGGTGCTGTCATCCATGAACCGGGAAGTACAGACACAGCGTACCGAGCAGTTTCTGGAGCCTTACTATGAGGTTTGTGAGCAGATCGAACTCTTTGAGATCGGGCTTCGCAGTCTGCGCGGCCAGACCCGGCTTGTGGCGGAGCAGTTGTTTGTGGATGGGAAGAAGCAGTCGGAGATTACGGGGGCGGAAGGGAAATTGCTGACCCGGAGAACGGTAGTCCGGGAGAAAGAAAATGCCCTTATTGGAATGGCCGACACAATTGGCCGCTATCAGAGGAGGTGATACGGAATATGAAACAGGAAACAGAAGAGGATATGTTGGATTTGCAAAAGAAGTCTGCCAGAAATACAGCAGGGTAAAAATGCTGGCGGAGGAAACACAAATGCAGTGGAGGCAGGATCTTGAAATGGCTGCGGATTCTAAATATCCGGGTGAAAAGGAAATGTATGACCGGCAGGCAGAAGAAAGCCTTGCAAGGTATACAGCTCTAAGAGAGTGGCTTAAGCTGGCTGATGCAGCGGCGTTTCGGATCAAAGACAGTAAGGCGCAGATCGTTGTGAGACAGCACTGTCTGGATCGGATTCCGCTGAAAGCGGTTGAATTTGAGAACGGGAAGCACATGGGAAAAACAGCCGTCTTTTATCATAAAAAATCGGGCTGCAGCAGTTTTCAGAAGAGCTTTTCTCCAGCAAGGCGCAGATGCGGCAGCTGGAAAAAGTTCTGCAAAAACTGAACTTTACGAACGGAAACGAACCGTTTTTGAACTTTTCCTTCTTAACTGTACATCGGTTTTTTGCTATACTTTAAACTAGGAAAATAGGAAAACAAAGGCATAAAGATACTGGAAAGCATCCGGTGTTTTTTATGCTTTTTACATTTACGACCGCTATGAGGATTCCATCTTCGGCGGCCTTTTTGCTATCAAACTGGAGGTGAGATCCCAATGGGGAGAAAGAAAAAGAATGCCCGGTCAGCAGCACATGGACGGAAGATCCATGTTAATAAATACATCAATCAGCGAGGGAAGACCAAGAAAAGGGCAGTAGTCTCCTGTCAGCCGGCACCTAATAGAGTGCCGATTCAGGAGATGCCGCTTACCAGATGGCCGGTACCAAAGATACCGAAGCAGTATGAAATCTGGTTTGCAGAACTGGGGAATCATTATGGTACTTCGGTGCAGAGCGGAAACCGCCCGGTGCTGGTTATCAGCAACGATATGGCAAACCGCAATTCTCCGATTATCACGGTGATTCCGATGAGTTCCAAGCTGAAGAAGCTGGAGCTGCCGGTACACATTCCGGTCACCGGGAGAGACTGCGAAATGCTCCGGGATGAGGGACTGGAAGAATCCATTCTGCTGGTGGAGCAGATCACGACCATTGACAAGATGGTCCTGTGCAACCGGCTCTGCCGTGTGACCTCGGCCAAGAAAAAGCAGGAGATCGAAGCTGCTGTTAAAAAGCAGTTTGCGATGCAGGCTTGCATGGGAAGGGAGGCGCAGGCATGATGGACATCAAGAACATTCCGGGCAAGCTGAAAACGACCTGCAGCTTCTGTGTCTGGAAGTTTGAAAAGCGCAATGGCCAGAAGACCAAGATGCCATTTAACCCGGCAACGGGGGAACGGGCAAGGATCAATGACCTGCGTACATTCTCAGATTTCAAGAATACCCTTGTCACTTATGCAATGGGCGGCTATGACGGTATCGGTATTGCTGTTGGCAACGGAATCGGAGCTTTTGATATCGACCATTGTATCCGGGAGGACGGTACGCTGAACGATACGGCGGATACCGTCCTTTCCATCTTTTCTACGGCTTACGTGGAAAATCTCCATCCGGGAAAGGATTGCGAGGTTTCTTTTGTGTGCCGGAAGACTACGTCTACGACAAGACGGTCTACTACATCAACAACCGTAGCAAGGGTCTGGAAGTGTATATGCCCGGTGCGACAAACCGCTTCGTCACCGTAACGGGAGATGTTTACCGCACAGGTGAGATCCCGAACGATGAAACGGCAATGACAACACTACTGGACACGCTGATGAAGCGAAACAAGCAGGTGCAGCAGACACATTTCCAGCACCATTCGTACCTGGATGATGAGGCTGTCATCGCACACGCCAACGAAGCCAGCAACTCGGAGAAGTTCAAAAAACTCTTTGCCGGTGACTGGGAAGACCTCTACGGCAGCCAGTCGGATGCAGATATGGCATTGCTGTCTATTCTGGCATTCTGGTGTGGCTGTGATGAGGAGCAGATGGACCGTATCTTCCGTACTTCCGGTCTGATGCGTGACAAGTGGGACCGCAAGCAGGCTGGTTCAACTTATGGTGCAATCTCTATCCGCAATACGGTCAATACCTGTGCGGCCATCTATATGCCGGTCAACGCACAGGATATTGTGGATGAAGAGTTTTCCAAGCTGGATGAGGATGACTATATCGAATTCCAGCCGGATCTTACCAAGATCACGATCACGCTGGAAGAAATGGCACCGCACACAAATTCCCGGTATGGCCGAAATGAGATCGGCATGGGCAATATGTTTGCGGATTATTTCAAGCAGATCGCCCGGTACAACAGTGAGCGTAAAGGCTGGTATGTCTATGACGGCTCTGTCTGGCGGCCGGACAAAGGCAATCTCAAGGTATCGGAACTGGCAAAGCTGCTGGCTGACAAGCTGTATGTGTTTGCTTTGACGATCACCGAAGAGGATGCCAGGAAGCGGTTCATCGACCGTGTCCGAAAACTGCAGCTGCGTAAGAATCGGGAAACAATGCTAAGAGATGCCATGTCCGTGTATCCGATCTCCATGCAGGCATTTGACAGGAACAAGTATTTCTTCAACTGCAAAAATGGAACGTTGGATATGAGGACACTGGAATTCAGGGAACATCGGCCGGAGGATTATCTCACAATGGAATCCGGTATTACCTATGACCCGGATGCAGACTGTCCACGCTGGCACTCGTTTATCAAGGAGGTCATGTGTGGAGATGCAGATCTGGCAGACTTCCTTCAGCGTTCTTTGGGATACGCCCTGACAGGAGATACCTCGCAGGAGTGTATGTTTATCCTTTACGGTGCCACTTCCCGAAACGGCAAAGGCACTGCAATGGAAACCTTCCTGAAGATCATGGGCGACTATGGAAAGACATCGAATCCGGATATGCTGGCAGCTAAATTCCGTGGTGGGAACACAGGCGGACCTCGGAAGAAGTGGCTCGTCTGGTCGCTCCAGATTTGTAAATATCTCTGAGCCGGAGAAGAAGATCACATTTAATGCAGCTCTCGTAAAAAGAATGACCGGCAACGATACCATCAACGCCCGATTCCTAAATGAGAACAGCTTTGATTTTGTGCCGGTGTTCAAGATTTTTATCAATACGAACTACCTGCCTAATGTCAATGATATGACCTTGTTCCAATCCGGCCGACTGAAGATCATCCCGTTTAACCGTCACTTTGAAGAGGGAGAACAGGACCAGGGGCTGAAGGGGCAGTTTGCGAAGCCAGAGAACCTGTCAGGTATTTTTAACTGGTGTCTGGAAGGGTACAAAAAGTTCTGCCAGCGGGGTTTGGAACTTCCGCAGGCTGTCACGAAAGCCACGGAAGATTACAAGGATGATTCTGATCGGATCGGGCAGTTCATTGAGGCGTGGCTTGAAAAAGAGGATGGGTCGGAACTTCGGACGGCAGCAGCATACCAGCTGTACACAAAGTGGTGTGAGGAGAACGGGTATTCCTCAGAGAATCAGAAGAACTTTAAAAATGCTATCGGCGTGCATTTCAAAGTGGTCCGAAAGCGCCCCAAAGGCGGTGGCGGACAGACTACGCTGATCATGGACTGCAAGTTCAAGGAAGTAGAAGCTGGAGCGGAAGACCTGACGGTACAGGATGCATATAAGCCAAAGGACAGTCTTTTGTGACCTATTTTGTCTGATTTTGGGTGCTTTGTAGCATGTAGCTGGTTTGTAGCCGAGATTTCATAACCTTTTTTATTATTACTTTCTTTTATAGCTTTCTTATATAAAATTCAGCTACATGGTTGCTACATGCTACATGAGTTGAGAAGAAGAAAGGGAAGTAAGAGAATGAACGGAAACCATGAACAGAGACAGGGCAGGCAGTCTTTGTGGGAGCCTATTTGTGGGCAAGAGCAAAAACGGCCTGCTTTGTGATACATGAAAGAGAGGACAGAACATGAGTAAGATTATCACCTGTGAACAGGTCAGCAATGGCCATCCCGATAAGATCTGTGACCAGATTGCAGATGCCATTGCGACCGACATTCTTCAGCATGACAGGAACGCCCGTGTGGCGATTGAGTGTCTGCTGAAAAAGAGTCAGCTCTTTATTGCCGGCGAGGTCACCACCGATTACCGGCCAAACTATCAGCAGATTGTCCACGATGTGTTCAACCGCATCGGTGCTGAAAAGCTGGGCTGGAACTTGACCGAGCTTCTTCGCATCGGCATTCTGGTGGACAAGCAGTCGCCGGATATTGCACTGGGTGTGGATAAGGCGGTGCCGGTGACCAGGGAATCATGTATGCTACGCCACCAACGAGACGGCAGAGCAGATGCCGATTCCGTACATGGTCGCCACCAAGTTCCTGCAACTGCTGAAGAACCATCCGTCTAAGATGTTCCGTGCAGATGCCAAGGCACAGGTCAGCTACGATTACGACACCGGTCGTATCACCACCTTCCTCTGTTCCGTGCAGCATAGCCCGGATGTGGAGGTCAGCGACTTCCGGCACATCATCGAATCCATGATGGTATTGGCCGCCTGCGAATACGGTCTGGACGGTGACTTTACGAAGCTCGTCAATCCGACCGGTCGTTTCGTGCTGGGCGGCAGCTACGCCGACTGTGGTGTAACTGGCCGAAAGCTGGCGTGCGATACCTACGGCGGTATCGGTCGCATGGGTGGTGGCGCTCTGAGCGGTAAAGATCCCACCAAGGTGGACCGTTCCGCAGCATACATGGCGAGGAAGATTGCCAAGGACATCGTGCAGGCGGGCTACGCTGACAAGTGCGAAGTCCAGCTGGCTTACGCTATCGGCGTGGTGCAGCCGGTGGGGGTGTCGGTGGAGTGCTTCGGTACGGAACACCAGTCCATTGACTTCATCGAAGCCTATGTCCATGACAGCTACGATCTGACCCCGCAGGGGATCATCCAGCGTCTGGGACTGCTGGATGTAGACTACAACAAGGTCAGTGCTTACGGTCACTTCGGTAAGGCTGGTCTTCCGTGGGAGGACTGACCCATGCCATACAGACCAAAGACACCGTGCCATCACCCGGCTGCCCAGAGCTGGTGGAAGCCGGCCGGCTCTACTGTGAGAAGCACCTGCCTCTCCATCCAGAGGTGACCCGCCCGGCAGCGAAGCGTGGATACAACAGACGTTGGCAGAAAGCCCGGAAGTCGTATCTCGAAGCTCATCCGCTCTGTGTGCAGTGTGCCAAGCAGGGCAAGTACGTCCGGGCAACGGTTGTGGATCACATCATTCCACACCGTGGTGATCAGAAACTTTTCTGGGATCAGAACAACTGGCAGTCTCTCTGCAAGAGTTGTCACGATAAGAAGACGCTGACCGAAGACATCAACCCGACCTACACCTACTGACACCCCCGCCGGGGGCCGGGGTCACTTCTCTACGGTGAAGTCACACGGAGACCGGTGCGCCCTTTTCTGTGAAAAACCGCAAAATTCATAGGCCGGGGGTCAGAGGATTAACGGCGCAAAATGAAACAGGAAAATGTACAGGCATCGGAGCTTCGGTTCCGGTGCCATTCTTTTTCCCCGAAATGAACCAAAGTGTGTGAAACCTCTCGTAAACAGGGGGCTTTCGCACATTTTAGCTTGTTCCGGGAGGAGCGAGGGCGAGCGAGAATCGGCCGCCGCAACAACAATTCAACCGGGCGGGACGGGGCCGATTTCCACTTCGCCGCTTTTCGTATGAATTATGAGATTTTTCTAAGAAACCGCCGAAGAAACGGCGAAAAATGAGAGTGAGGTGAGGGCAGATGGATGATTACACGGCTGAGATGATAAGGGACATGGCTTTTTCGTTCTGCCTCAGTGCGGTACAGCCATTGTGCCGAATCATAAAGGCAGACCGAGAAAGTTCTGCTCACCGGAATGCCGGTCAAGGTGGAACAACACCCACCCAAAGCCAGAAAACTGGAGAACAGTGCGGTCAAAGATCTGTCCGGTGTGCGGCAGGGAGTTTTCCTACCGGCATCAGTACGGATTGGAACGGAAATATTGCAGTCGGGCTTGTGCCAATCGGGGCAGGAAGAAGGAGGCGAACAGGAGTGAGTAAGAAGATTATCGGTGTGTATCCGATGTTCAACACCGGGGGTATCTGTGTACATGCGATTGACGATGCGGAAGATAAGGTCTTGGCATCTGTGAATGGGGAAAACCCGGAGTGGTGCGAGATGCTGAACAGCCGCAGGAAGATGGAGATGAAATGGAGTTGGGCTTTTTGTTCGGCTCCTTTTTCGTGCCGTTTTCAGGGGTCATTCGCATGGGAATCTGAATTAGGAGGAACCTACATGAAAGCGACTGCTGAACTGAAGATGCTGCCGGTGTCCGTACTCAAGCCGGCTGCATACAATCCCCGGAAAAAGCTGAAGCCGGGGGATAAAGAGTACGAGAAAATCAAGAACTCCATTACGGAGTTCGGCTTCGCAGATCCTTTGGTGGTCAATGCCGATATGACGATTATCGGTGGTCACCAGAGACTGACAGTAGCGATGGAGCTGGGCTACACCGAAGTGCCTTGCGCGGTGGTGGACATCGACAAGACCAGGGAGAAGGCCCTGAACATCGCACTCAACAAGATCACGGGTGCATGGGATGATTCCCTGCTGGCTGATCTTTTGAAGGACATCGAGGATTCCAACTTCGATCTTGGAAAGACCGGGTTTGAACCGCCGGAGATCGAGACGCTGTTCAACAAGGTCCACAGCAAAGAGGTCAAGGAAGATGATTTCGATGTGGAATCGGAGTTGAAGCAGCCGTGCTTCTCCAAAGAGGGCGACCTCTGGCATCTGGTAAGCACATCGTTCTGTGCGGTGATTCCACCAAGCCAGAATGCTACGATACCCTGATGGACGGCACCAAGGCAAATCTGGTACTTTCCGATCCCCCTTATAACGTGGATGTGGAAGAAACGGCTGGCAAGATCCTGAACGACAACATGGGCGATTCGGAATTCTACCAGTTCCTGCTGGCAGCGTTCCAGCAGATGCACGGGCATCTGGCGGATGACGGCTCCATTTATATCTTCCATGCAGATACGGAAGGGCTGAACTTTAGAAAGGCATTCAAGGATGCAGGGTTCTACCTGTCCGGGTGCTGTATCTGGAAGAAGAATGCTCTGGTGCTGGGACGCAGTCCTTACCAGTGGCAGCACGAGCCGTGTCTTTACGGCTGGAAGCAGAAGGGGAAACACCAGTGGTATTCCGACCGGAAGCAGACGACCATCTGGGAGTATGACCGGCCGAAGTCCAACAAGGACCATCCGACCATGAAGCCCATCGGCCTGATGAGCTATCCGATCCGAAATTCCACCATGACCAACGGCATCGTCCTCGATCCGTTCCTTGGCAGCGGTTCTACCCTGATCGCCTGCGAAGAAACCGACCGTGTGTGCCGAGGCATCGAGCTGGACCCGAAGTTCGTGGATGTGATCGTGAAGCGTTATATCGAACACAGCGAGGTCACTACGATGATGTGTATGTCATCCGTGACAGTCAGAAGCTGAAGTTCGAGGAAGTGGCGACCTTCGAGCCGGAAAGGGAGGTCGCTGATGGAGAATAAACAGCTGACCCTCGGTAGCCTCTTTGATGGCTCCGGGGGTTTTCCATTGGGCGGGCTTTTGACCGGGCAGATCACTCCGGTGTGGAGCAGTGAAATCGAGCCGTTTGCCATCCGGGTCACGACCAAGCGTCTGCCGTGGGTGAAGCATTACGGAGATGTATCCGCCATCAGCGGCGCAGACCTACCTCCTGTAGACATCATCACTTTTGGCAGCCCCTGTCAGGATATGTCTATTGCGGGTAAGCGGGACGGTCTGGATGGTTCACGGTCCAGCCTGTTTTACGAAGCAATCCGAATCGTGAAGGAAATGAGGTGTAAGACCAATGGAGAAAAACCAAGATTTATCGTGTGGGAGAATGTGCCAGGGGCCTTCTCCTCAAACAAAGGACAGGACTTCAAAGCAGTCCTCGAAGCCGTCATCGGTGTTAAAGAACCGGCCGCCTCGGTGCCTGCGCCTGAGAAGAAAGGATGGCCCGACGCTGATTACTACGTGGGAGACGGATGGAGCGTCGCGTATCGAGTTTTTGATGCACAATGGTGGGGCGTTCCCCAAAGAAGAAAACGTATCTACCTTGTCGCAGATTTTGCAGACAGAGTGCCCCAAAGGTATTATTTGAGTCCGAGGCGTGTCTCGGTATTCTGCGGAGGGCTTCCGTGCGTGGCAAAGAGCTGCCTCCGGTGCTGAAAGCGGCGCTGGAGAGACAGGCTGCAGTGGAGCAGGAGGACGGCTCTGTCTGAACGATCAGGGCGGAGAGAGGATGGATGTGACGGAAGAGGTGACAGCCACCCTCCGTGCGGAGGCACATCATCCGCCGTGTGTTATGGAAGCCGCTGGTTTCTGTACCGAGCATTCCGCAAATGCCAGAAGCATTGGATACGAAGAGGAACGGTCACCGACCCTCCGGGCTGGTGTCGTGCCGGCCGCCATCGCACTGGAAAATCATCCTGCGGACAGCCGGGTGAAGATTTCCGAGGACGGTAAGGTACAGACATTGACAAGCCGGTGTGGTACGGGTGGCGGTAATGTCCCGATGGTCATGGACGCTGTTGAAAATTCAGTGGAAAGCCCGGTGAAAGGAAGTTGAAAACTCTCCGGCGGTCACATTGAAGATCCGTTCCGGGTGTGAAGGCGGTGGCAAGGGCGCTATCTGGCAGGAAGAAAAGTCGGCCACCCTCGGCTGCAACAATGACCAGACACTGTTTGTCCCGAAATGCTATGGTGTCTGCTCCAAAGCCAGCCACTCCATGATGTCCGATAATCCGCATAGTGGTTTCTATGAAGCGGAGACCTCCCGGACGCTGGACCGCAGCGGTGGTGACCCGACCTGCAATCAGGGCGGTATCTGTGTGGTAGAGCCGGTCGCCTTTACCCAGAATCAGAGAGATGAAGTACGGGATCTGGGAGAGAAGTCAGCGGCACTGGCAGCAGAACCGGGGATGAAGCAGCAGACCTTCGTCCTGCAGGGCAACATGATCGGCCGCAAGGATGAGAACGGTCCGCAGGGGGATGGCGTCAATGAGGATGTCTGCTTTACACTGGATGCCACTGACCGCCATGCAGTCTGCGCACCGGAGGATGTGTATGCCATGACCACCGGCTCCTATATGCAGGTGGCAAAAGAGGTCGCACCGACCCTGATGGCACGGGATTACAAAGACCCGACCACCATCGCACCGGTGCCGCATCTGAACGAGGGTGTCATGGGAACGGTGGCAACCGGGGCACATCCCAGCGGCTTCAACGGGCAGGATGCTTTCAATGACCGTCTGGTCATCGACAACCCGGAAGCACAACCCGCACCTGTGACCTATACCGTCCGCCGTTTGACACCGACCGAGTGTGCCAGACTGCAGGGCTTCCCGGACTGGTGGTGCAGGGATCTCGGAACGGAAGACCCGACCGGGGAAGAGCTGGCATTCTGGGCGGATGTGTTTGAAACGCACCGCAAGATCGTGACCCACGCCAAGAAGCCGAAAACGGAGAAACAGATCCGGAAATGGCTGGCTGACCCGTATACGGATTCGGCAGAGTACCGTATCTGGGGCAACGGCATATGCCTGGCCAACGCATTTTTTGTTCTGGCAGGCATCGCATGGTGTGCAGGTCTGGAAGAATAAAATGGCCCGCTATATTACTAGGTAGAAAGCGACCTGGTGATATGGTGGGCTTACATATTGGTCCTATTTACACAACAGATTTCGCAGTCCCTTGTGTAATTAGTCGAACATGAAGAATATCGGGAAATGGCCTTGCTATTTGACCGGTTCAGAGTGATATATGTGCTACCGAAAAAAACATCGGGACGTACAAAGACAAAAACGAAAGGGGCAATGAATTATGTTGAAATTTGAATTGAACATAGCCGACCGCAAGACACTTGCAAATCGCATGGAGGAGCTGACGGGCATCCACCCTTACTACACCAGAGCACCGTTGTATGCTTACGACATCGGCAACTACACCATCGACCGGGACGGTAATCTTCTGGTCGAACCGGAAAATGCAGATGCCGAGTTGCTGACAACCCTGCTGAATGAGGGACTGATCCGCGGCGGCGAGAGCATTGAGAGTACGGGTGACCAGCCGGAAAACACAGAGCCGACTGAAAACTTGGCAGAGGAGCCTGTGGCCGAAGCGGAGCCGGATGATACGGCAGAGGATGAGCCGGATGCAGAGGAATCGGAAAGCGAAGACCAGCCGGACGAAGTTCCGCTGGATCTGGAACTTGCTTTTCCCACTAGCCAGCATAATGGTGTGAGCCTTCGCAATCTGGTCAACCTCATCTACAGCCGGGGCCGACTCATCAGCAAGGCAACGGGCGGGCACTTCCATGTGGAAACCGACCTGGTCGAAACACTGCGGGATGACAGTTGCACCTACACGGTGGCAAACTTCATCGAGGCGCTTAAGAGTTATGAAGCGCAGTGCGGAACAGCGATGGAAGGTCTGGTGATCACAGAAGAAAAGGTTTCCTTCACAGGATTTCCGACGGCTTCCGACTATGATCATCTGACGGCTTTCGGTCACCTTGCCATTCTGATGAACCAGCAGGCGATCAGCCAGAAGCGCATCCAGGCAAAGGATGTCAACGATGAGAATGAGAAATACGCACTCCGCACATGGCTCCTGCGGCTGGGCATGAACGGCCCAGATTTCAAAGAAACACGCAAGATCCTCATGGAGAACCTTTCCGGCCATGCGGCTTTCCGCACGGATGAGGAAGCACAGAAGTTCCTTGCAAGGGAAAAGGCAAAACGGGATGCCTTGAAAGCCGCGAAACAGGCGGCGCAGGAGGGCAGTGCTTCCGCAGGGGAAACGATCACATCAGCAGATGCCCAGCTGACACAGCCCGACAGTGGGGCGGACACGGCGCAGATGCTGGAGGCGGGAGCGTAAGCTCCAAAGCCCCAATGGGGGCCGGAAAATATGCGAGACCCTCTTCCATTGTACCGATATTAACTCTGAAAATGTACATTATCAAGCGGATAAAACGCAGAAATGTACACGATCATTCTGCCTCATATTTGTCGAATATATGTTCTTTTATATCCTTGCTATTATCCGCACCTGACGGTAATATGCACATACCGAAAGGGAAAACAAGGAAAAAACAAAGGAGAACATACCATGAACGATAAAACAAGAGAGCAGATTGAAGCCATGAAAAACCAGACCATCGGAGTTGAGATCGAGATGAACAACATCACCAGAGAAAAAGCGGCAAGAAAGGTTGCCGAGTACTTCGGAACCAGAGCATGGAACGCCGCCAGCGAGTACGGATATTACAGCTGGGCTTGCAAGGACCAGCAGGGTCGGGTTTGGAAATTCCAGAGGGATGTGAGCATCTACGGACCGGACGCAGAAAAATGCGAACTGGTCACCCCGATCCTCACCTACGACGACATCGAATCCCTGCAGGAGATTATCCGGCTGCTCCGCAAGGCAGGAGCAAAGAGCAGCCCAAGCCGCGGATGCGGGGTCCACATCCATATCGGCAAGGCGACCACACCGCAAAGACCATCCGCAACCTTGTGAACATCATGGCGGCGCACGAACAGCAGATCGGCAGAGCATCCGGATTGACGCGGGGCGCACCGGACATTATTGCCAGGTGGTCAACCACCGCTTCCTTGACCGGCTGAACCGCGAGAAGCCGACCACCATGCACAGGCTGGAAGACATCTGGTACGAAGGTAACGGTGCAGACTATGGCAGAAGCCAGCATTACAATTCAAGCCGGTACCATATGCTGAACCTCCATGCCACCTTTACAAAAGGAACCATAGAATTCCGCCTTTTCCAATTCGCAGACCCAGCGGACGGAAAGCGCAACGGACTGCACGCCGGTGAGATGAAAGCCTACATCCAGCTTTGCCTCGCAATGAGCCAGCTTGCCAAGATGGTCAGAACGGCAAGTCCGAAGCCCCAGCAGACCGACAACGAAAAGTACGCGATGCGGTGCTGGATGCTGAGGCTGGGATCATCGGGGATGAATTCGCAACGGCAAGGGAGATCCTTCTGCGGAACATGGAGGGAAACGCATCCTGGCGGAACAAATAAGCCGGGATGCACGGGCACCTTTTGGGCGGGCAACCGCCCTTGAGGTGGTAGAAGGAGGTGCAGGTTTATGAAAAGCACGTTAAAAAATGAAAGCACACCGGGCGGCAGGACCTTTAAGGTGACCATCACCGAGACCTACCAGAGAACGGTGACCATTTATGAATCCGAAATGAAAGAGCCGACCGTGGAGGAAGCCCAGCGAGTGGCAGAGGACTGGTGGCAGGACAGCCAGATTGAGCTTGGGACAGATGATTTCCAGGGCGTGGAATTCACTGGCAGGGAGGATGGTGAGGCGGATGTTTGAATTGATCAGCCGAAGCCCATCCAGATATTATCTTGCCTACGGAAGCAACCTCGACATGGAGCGGATGGGAAAGAGATGCCCCTATGCTGTGGTGGTCGGCACGACCGAGATCAAGGGCTACCGGCTTCTGTTCAAAAAGAGCAAGACCGGCTGCTATGCCACCATTGAGCAGGACGCCAATGAAAGCGTACCGGCAGTGGTCTGGAAGCTCTCGGAATATGATGAGCTGCTGCTGTACCGGTACGAGGGCTGCCCAAGATACTACTACAAGAAACAGTTTCAGCTTCCGGTCTGGAACCTGAACGGGAACCGCATGAAAAAGGCAAAGCCTGCATCGCTTATGTGATGCACGAGGACCGGCGGCTTGGCTGCCCGGATGCCGAGTATTTTGAACTGCTGCGCGGCGGATACAGCGACTGGGAATTTCCGCTGGACACACTGAAGCGTGGACTGGCAGCCAGTATCGGAAGGGCGGAAGCCATCCGGTATCTGAAGAAGCAGCAGATGATGTAAGAGTACACGATCAAAAGCAAAAAACATTGTGCAGTATATGATGCTCATCGGCCTTGATAAATCAGGGCAGAAGAGAGATATATACCATACCGCCAGACAAGAGCGGAGAAAACCGAAGGGAGAGATTCAAATGAAGAACAAGAAATATTACATCGCCTACGGTAGCAACCTGTCGGTGGAGCAGATGGCATACCGGTGTCCGGATGCAAAAATTGCAGGACAGGCGGTGCTTGCAGGCTGGGAGCTTTTGTTCCGGGGCTGCGCCACCATCGCACCGAACCCGAAAAAGAACACGCCGGTTCTGGTGTGGGAGATTTCGGAAAGGGACGAAGGGAGCCTTGACCTCTATGAGGGCTACCCGAACTACTACCGCAAGGAAGACCTGGACATCGAACTGCTTCGGGAAGGAGCGGAGCCGGAGATGGTGACTGCAATGGTCTACATCATGGAGAACGACTTCGGACACCGCGCACCGAGCCGGTATTACTACAAAGTCCTGCATGACGGCTACAAGGCATTCCGCTTCCCGATGCACATCCTTGAAGGAGCGGTGAAGGAATGCATGGATAAGGATGCCGCCCAGAAGATGATCGAGGAGGTGCAGGCATGAATTTCGCAGATCAGAAAATGGTCAGGAAGTTGAGAAAAGAGTTCCCGGTCGGATGCCGGATTGTCCTTGATAAGATGGATGACAGGCAGGCACCGCCCATCGGAACGCAGGGAACCTGCAACGGGGTCGATGATGCCGGAAACATCTTGGCGAGCTGGGATACTGGAAGCCATCTGAACGTTGCCTACGGCGCGGACAGTTGCCACCGTGTGGCTTCGGAAGCTGAGGTCAAGGTGTCGCTCGACCGCTTGGTAAACGCGACAGACCGGTCCACGTTGCCCCAGGTGCGGAGCAAAGCCAGACTGCTACGACCATCAGCAGCAGGCACTCAGCCGAAGGGCGGACATCCAGATCTGTAACCGATGCGGAACGGAGGAAGCGTTAGAGGACATTGCATGGGGCGGACACCAAAACCTGCCTTTGGCAGACTGGGCAATCGTGAAAGGGGGCTGGGTCGAATGAAGGTCCTTCTGATCAAACCGATGGAGCATCCGCAGGTGGTGGATATTGAAAACTCCCTGCAAGAGTTCTACCGCATCCTCGACTGCGACTGCATCACAGCCACCTACCCGTGGGAAGAACGCGCCGCCCTGGTCACTGATGACAACGGTCTGTTCACCGAGAAGTCATTCAGCAGATACATCCCGGAACTGGAGCAGCCTATCAAGGGAAACTTCTTCATCTGCGGATTGGGCGAGGAAGATTTCGCAGAGCTGCCCCAGGACCTGCTCAGGAAATTCAGGGAACGCTTCTGGGTGCCGGAGGCATTCGTCAGCATGTTCGGGCAGATGGCAGTCATCCAGATGGATGACGGAACGAAGCCGGAATAAGATACCACGATCAGAAAAATACCCTCTCGGCCAGAAAAGACCGGGAGGGCTTGGTTTAACAGGAGGGGCCTATGGGACACAGAAAGATGCCGGCTTATGGCGAGAGGGAACACGGCGGCAGATACATTCTGGATGAATACGAATGGTCGAGAAACCACTGCAAGGCGGTGACATCTGCAGATGGAAAAGGGACCTGAAAAAGAAAGCCAGAGCGCATAACCGCAGGGTGATGCATGAGGCAATGCAGGGCGAAGCCGATTAGACGGAAAATGGGGGCCTCAAAAGAATGAGAACCCCCTTCCAGTTTACTGTATATTACCTCTGTAAAGCAACGATAGCAAGGAGAACCGCCGCCATAATGTACACAAACATCTGGCAGCGGTTTTGTGTATCATACCAAACCAAAACGGGGGATACGAGGCAGAACCCCAGCTTCTGCTGGGGGAGCCTTTTGGGATTCCTTAGAAGAAATCCCTCATGCTCATGCCGACCTCGTTCAGTCGTTCTTCCATGCTGTGGTAGTGCCAATCTTCTTGCTCTTCTTCGTCCTCTTCCTCAAGCTCTTCTGGGAAGGGGTCGTGCCGCCATCCGGCTTTTTGGTATTCTTCTTCCCGGATGTCGTTGCGGTCGTAAATGTCCAGCTCGTATTCTTCTTCAAGCTCTGCGATACGGTTTTCGATTGCGGTTTCAACTTCTGTAATGGTCTTTTTCATGGTTTTTGTCCTCCGTTTTTGGTTTGGTTTTCTTTGCTTTCGTTGTGTGTATAATGCCGCAGAAACACATATATAGCAAGTCAATCAGGGGTTATATATGTACCAAACATGAGGGGCAAAGATCGTTGATAATATGACGTTTTATGGCCTTGCTATCACAGGGCGGTGACGGTAATATACAGCTACAAAAAGCAAAGGAGGACAGCAGAATGGCTGATTGGAGAACATGGAAAAAAGGGAGAAAGACAACATGGCATTGGAACGAATTCGATGGAAGCGGAAGCCGGGAAGGAATCATCACCGAGGTTCATGAAGACCATGCGATCATGGAAGCAGACGGCATGCACCTTTGGATCGACGATGACACGGCAGAGATGTTCAGCTAAGAAAACGGGGAGGGAAACCTCCCCGGATAAACACATAAATCCTCCAGATCAGGGGCAGATGATCGTGTACTTTAGCCGCTTGATAGTATCCGGCAGTGACGGTAATATACAGCTACCAAAACGAAAGGGGCAAAGAACATGGAACACTACACTTACGAGATCACCTTTACACGGCTGGATGGACAGCCGGATGAAATCCAGCAGCACACCGGCGAGGAGCTGGCAAGAGAATGCTTCCGGCTTTTCGATGAGCCGGACAGCGCAGAGATGTACAGCAAAATTGAACTTAGCCGCCATGACTGGGAGACAGGCATGGATAAGATTCTGGAAACGATGACACTTTGAGAGGAGAACAAAAACATGACCTACACAAAAATCAACCTTTATCTTGCAAACGGAATTCCAGAGGCACTCAGCAACCTCTGGTACGGAAGCGACAGTGTGGTGGTCGAGATCAGGGATGCCGTTGAGGATGCGAAGAACGGCAAGGACCTTCTGAACCGCATCCAGAAGATGAAGCTCCTTCGGAAATTCACCCTCGACAGGGAGAACGACAAGCGCATCCGCTTCAAGGGAACAGACTGCTGGGGCAACGTAAGCTACCTCGAAATCATCCGCTAAAGGCAAGACCGACAGGCGCAAGGGGCTGGAAATGACCAGCCTTTTGCTCGTGTCTGTCTTCCGAAAGCTGGCATGAAAAGCACATAAATATGACAATTACAGGATTGAATGATCGTGTAGTTTAGCCGCTTGATAGTGTTTCGAGGTGACGGTAATATACAGTCACCGAAAGGGGAAAACAACAAAAACGGAGGATATGACAATGACGAAGAACGAAGACCGCATCAATAAACTTTTCAAGGAACTGGTACCGGATACGGGCAAGGCAGACAGCCTAGCAGGGGAGTTGGTAAGGGCAATGAGCCGCATCGGATACCGCTTTTACAACGACGGCGACCAGCTGGGCATCGGCTACGGCAAGGAAACTGCAACCCTGCAGGGCGGTTCCTTGGAGCCAAGGGCAACGACAAAATCGCAAAGCTGACTGCAGATGCCTGGGCAGTCTACAGTGAGGAAGCCTACGAAAAGGTTCTGGACATCCTTTGCGGAGCGGTTGCCGACTATGTTGAGCAGAACCCAGACCTTAGAAACCAGCCGACAGAAGATATGTGGGACTTCAAGGATGAGGAAGAAGACCAGGATGACAGCTGGGATGAAGAGGAAGATGACTGGGGCGAAGAGGAAGATTACGAGGACGAAGAAGACTACTAAGCCAGAGAAACACATGGGGCTTGCCGGTAACGGCAGCCCTTTTCTTCTGCTGTAATACGCACAGTTCCGGGCGGCTATCTTTGTGTAGTATAGCCGCTTGATAGTGTGTGACATAGACGGTAATATGCACATACCGAAACGGAAAACCAAGAAAAACGGAGGAAACCACCATGAAGAAGAACATTACCAAGGAAGAAGAAAAAGCCCTGCTGGAGATCGCCAAGCGCCTGATGGCAGCGGTAGACAGTCGGGGCGATCTGGAAGCCCGCGACAATGACAGCGAGGACTTTATTGAGGTTCCGGTTTGGAGCATCCAGAAAGCAATGGAGGAAGCCTACCTGCTGGGACGGATGAACAGATAAACCGACAGCCCCCGACACAGCCCCACACAGGGGCTTGTGCCACGGGGGGCAAAACAATCCGAAGGAACCGACAACGCCCCAGACAGGGGCAGACGTGGCGGCGTGGAGGAAGGGAAAGCACACATGGAAGAACGGATGATGGATGTCATCGTGGAAATCTACAACCACATGGATGACAGCGATAAGGATGCCTTCACGCTGGAGGATGCCGAGGACATGGTAGCAGACCAGATCAGGATGGATAAGGAAGCCGGACGGGAGCCGCTGGCATATGACCCGCAGTTCTTCTACGACACCATAGTGAAACTCATGGAGCAGGACGCAGAGTGATGTACATTCTGCCTGGTATTCCGGGCGGAAGATCGTGTACTTTAGCCGCTTGCTATCCTTTGCACCTGACGGTAATATGCACATACCGAAAGGGAAAAGCCCCAAGGGAAAAACGAAAACACGGAGGAATTCACCATGAAAAAGCATTTGATCGACTTTCCAGAAAACAACATCAGCATCGAGAGCTTCTACGACCGACTCAGACCTTGCTACGACAGCATCATGCAGTTCGGTGACCGGGTTCTGGTTGCCAAAATGAACTGGAACGGCATGCTGGAGGGAGCGGTATACGGCTTTGTGGAAGACCCGGAGGAAGGCTGGTCACCGATTGAGTGCCGACTGGAGCTTCTGAAGATTTCCGATGAGACCTACACGGATGCCGGTCACGCGATCGAGTGGTGCATCAAGAACGCACACTGAAAAAGGGCAGAGCTCCTTCGGGGGCTTTTGCTCGTAGTGGCGGATTCTTCCAGTGTGGAAATACACATAAATCCGACAAAAAGAGGTGTGTATGATCGTGCAGCATAGCCGCTTGCTATGTCCGGGCAGTGACGGTAATATACAGTCACAACGAAGGGAAAAGCCCTACGGAAAACAAAACGCACGGAGATACAGACCATGACGAACAAAGCAAAAACCTACCTTAAGAACATTCAGGAAGCCGACACCGAGAAGAAGCTGATCGGTATCGAGATCGCCTTCAAGCAGGACATGACCCTCAGCTGCAACGACCTCGGAAGCCTTTGCAGGGCGGCAGAGGACAGGCGGTACAGCCTGCGGAACAACGAGGAGACGCTGAAGCTGAAGCAGTTCCTTTTCTTCCGGACGAAAGCGGAGATGGATGCCTACCACGATATGAGCCGCAAGCCGGAAGACTGGACGGCAGAGGAAATCGAGCAGCAGAGAAGCCGCTTTTGCAGCATCTGGCAGGTCATCGAGGAAGCGGAGTTGGTCGATGAATACGAGGTTTGGAAGGAAGCCAACCCCAACGCATAACAGCACCAAAAGGTACACGCCCCGAAAAGGGGCTGTGCCTCGTATCCGATGTGTTTTATATAAAGTTGCCGAAATGGGAAACTATTTGCTTTTTATAATGAAAAGTTTCCTGCTTGGGAAAATGCTATTACAAGGACTTCTTTGGAGGTCCTTTTTCTTTACCCATTTTTGCAGAAAGGAGGAGATGCCAATGGCTACCAGAGGCAGAAAACCAAAGCCGACCGCCATGAAGGAACTGGAAGGTAATCCGGGCAAGCATCCGCTGAACACCAGCGAACCGAAGCCCAATAAGAAAGCACCAGCCTGTCCGAAGTGGCTGGAGCCGGAAGCAAAGAAAGAGTGGCGTAGACTTGCCAAACAGATGGAAGCCATCGGCATCCTGACCGAAGTGGACATGGCGGCCTTTGCCGGTTACTGTCAGGCGTATGCCCGATGGAAGGAGGCAGAGGAGTTCATCACCCAGCACGGCACTATCGTCAAGACCCCGTCCGGTACTGGCAGCAGGTGCCGCAGGTGTCCATCGCCCAGACCTATCTGAAGATCATGAACAAGTTTGCAGAGCAGTTCGGTCTGACCCCGTCCTCCCGAAGCCGGATCATTGCTTCGGACGGCGGTCCTGCGGATGCAGCTGATGAGATGGAGAATCTGCTGGGAGGAGGTGGAAGCTGATGGCAGAGTGCAGCCCCCAAAACTATCCGAAACTGAAGGACTACAAACCCAGCCGGTTCATGCTTCCGACCTGCCATTACGATGCCGCAAAAGCAGACCGGGCGGTGACCTTCATCGAAAACCTGCGTCATACCAAAGGCAAGTGGGCGGGCAAGCGGTTCTGGCTGCTTCCTTGGCAGGAGCAGATCATCCGGGATGTGTTCGGCATCGTGGATGAAAAGGGAAACCGTCAGTTTCGCACGGCTTATGTCGAAATAGGTAAGAAAAACGGCAAGTCCGAACTTGCCGCTGCGGTGGCCTTATATCTGCTTTTTGCCGATAATGAGCCATCTGCCGAAGTCTATGGTGCGGCGGCTGACCGCCAGCAGGCATCCATTGTTTTTGATGTTGCCCACCAGATGGTGCAGATGACCCCGGCACTTTTGAAACGGTGCAAGATCATGGCAGCCACCAAGCGCATCGTGAACTACGGGAACGCAGGATTTTATCAGGTTCTGTCTGCCGAAGTTGGTACGAAGCACGGTCTGAACGTGTCAGGTCTGGTGCTGGATGAGGTTCATGCCCAGCCAAACCGAAAACTCTACGATGTCCTTACTAAAGGTTCCGGTGATGCCCGTGAGCAGCCGTTGTTCTTCCTGATCACCACGGCCGGCACGGACAAGGAGAGCATCTGCTACGAGCTCCACATGAAAGCCCTTGACCTGCTGGCTGGACGTAAGATCGACCACACCTTTTATCCTGTGGTCTATGGACTGACAGATGAGGATGACTGGCATGATGAAGCCAACTGGTATAAGGCAAATCCCTCATTGGGGCAGACCATTCAGATCCAGCGTGTCCGGGATGCATATCAGGAAGCACTGGGATAACCCGGCAGAGGAGAATGTGTTCAAGCAGCTTCGTCTGAACATGTGGGTGTCCTCGCTGACCCGGTTTATCCCGGAACACATCTATGACCTCGGCAATCAGCCAATCGATATGGAAGCACTTAAAGGCCGTGACTGTTATGGAGGACTGGACTTGTCCAGCACTGGAGACATCACGCTTTTGTGCTGATGTTCCCGCCCAGAGTTCCAGAGGAGAAGTACATCATGCTTCCGTTTTTCTGGATACCGGAGGATACGATCCCCCAGCGGGTGCGCAGGGCATCCGTTCCGTATGATGTCTGGTATCAGCAGGGCTACCTGATGGCGACCGAGGGCAATGTCATCCACTACGGATTTATCGAAAAAGTCATTGAGGAGCTGGGCAAGACCTATCACATTCTGGAAATTGCCTTTGACCGATGGGGTGCGGTGCAGATGACCCAGAACCTTGAGGGGATGGGATTTACGGTCGTGCCTTTCGGTCAGGGTTTTAAAGATATGAGCCCGCCTACCAAAGAGTTCTACAAGCTCCTGATGGAAGGGCGTATTACCCACGGCGGCAACCCGGTCATGGCATGGATGGCGGGGAATGTGGTAGTGGATACCGACCCGGCAGGCAATATCAAGCCGACAAAGGCAAAATCGCCGGAGAAGATCGATGGTATCGTCGCTGCGATCATGGCACTGGACCGCTGCATCCGAAACGAAGGACAGCAGCAGGGAAGCGTCTATGACGAACGTGACATGATCGTTTTTGATATGAAGATTTGGAGGAAAACACAATGAAGTATCTGATGAGTGCAGAATGGTGGAAGGCAGCCGGTATCCGTGCTGCAAAGACAATGTTCCAGACCGGCGCGGCCCTGGTCGTGACACAGATGCCCAGCGGCACGGTGGACTGGATGGCGGTCGCAGTGCAGTGATCGTGGCAGGTGTTGCGTCCCTCGGTACCAGCCTTGCCGGTCTGCCGGAACTGGAAAAGGGGGATAAGGCTTAATGGGATTCTGGGAATGGATGGGGTTTGAGAATCCAAGGGATTCTCCAAAAACAGAACAGCCAAAAGAAGGTCTGCCGAAGGTCACGGATAACGTCCGCGATTCCGGGCAGACCTTTGTGTTTGGCCGCTCCAATGCCGGGGAGCAGGTGGATGAGAAAGCAGCCATGCAGATCCCGACTGTGTATGCCTGTGTCCGTCTGCTGGCAGAGTCCATTGCGGCACTGCCGCTGCATCTGTACCGGATGACAGACGATAACGGCAACAAGGAAAAGGCGAGGGATCATCCGCTGTATAAGATTCTGTATCGCCAGCCCAACCCGGAGATGACATCCTTTGTCTTCTGGGAAACACTGATGACCCACCTGCTCCTCTGGGGCAACGCTTACGCACAGATCGTCCGGGATGGCAAGAACACGGTGCTGGGGCTGTATCCGCTTTTGCCGGAAAATGTCGAAGTCGACCGAGATGAGAGTGGCGAGCTCTACTATATCTACCACGCCTACACGGATGAAGTTCCGGGAGAGCAGAATAAAGATCTCTACTTTCGCCGGGACGAGATCTTCCATGTGCCGGGGCTTGGGTTTAATGGTCTGATCGGTTTCTCACCGATCGCCATGATGAAGAACAGCCTCGGTACTTCCATTGCGGTGGATAAGTACGGTTCTTCTTTCTTCAAGAACGGCGCACAGCCCAGTGGTGTGCTGGAACATCCCGGCGTTGTGAAAGACCCGAACCGTATCCGGGATAGCTGGGAAGCGGCTTATGGTGGCGCAGCGAACGCCCATCGTGTGGCAGTGCTGGAAGAGGGCATGGCCTACAAACCGATTTCCCTGCCGCCGGAAGACAGCCAGTTTTTGGAAACGAAGCAGTTTTCCGTGACGGAGATCTGCCGCATCTTCCGTGTGCCTCCGCATCTGGTAGCCGATCTGTCCAGAGCCACATTCTCCAACATTGAATACCAGTCGCTAAACTTCGTGATGCACTCCCTGACTCCGTGGCTTGTCCGCATCGAACAGGGCATCATCAAGGATCTGCTGCTGGAGGAGGAGCAGGATACCTACTTTCCAAAATTCAATGTGGACGGTCTGCTTCGTGGCGACTACCAGAGCCGGATGAACGGTTATGCGACCGGCATCAGCAACGGCTTCCTCTCTCCGAATGATGTGCATCGTCTGGAGAACATGGATCTCATCCCGGCAGAGGAGGGTGGTGACGACTACTACCTGAACGGCGGCTATGTGAAGCTGAAAGATGCAGGAGTGGCACAGCAGAATAAAGCTGCCGCAGTCCAGCAGAATCAGCCCAAACTGACACAGCCAGAGGAACAAGACCCGGAAGAAGAACCTGACAGCGAAAATCGGCTGAGTGAGAGTAAGCCACGAAAGAATGAAAGAAGGAGAACCCGATGAAGAAATTCTGGAACTGGATCAAAAACAGTGACGACACCAGAATCCTCCGGCTGGAAGGTCCCATCGATGAGGAATCATTCTGGGGTGATGAGATCACGCCGCAGATGTTTCGGGATGAGCTGGAATCCGGCGAGGGGGATGTGACCGTCTGGATCAACAGTCCGGGCGGAAATGTGTTCGCCGCTGCCGAGATCTATACCATGCTTAGGGACTACAAGGGCAGCATCACGGTCAAGATCGATGCAATTGCGGCATCTGCTGCATCTGTTGTGGCAATGGCCGGTGATACTGTTCAGATGAGTCCTGTTGCCATGCTGATGATCCATGACCCCAGCACGGTTGCGATGGGCAACACCAAGGACATGGAGAAAGCCATTGAGGTGCTGACCGAAGTCAAGGAGAGCATCATCAATGCCTATGCTGCAAAGAGCGGACTCAGCCACGCTCGTATTGCCAACCTCATGAGCAATGAGACCTGGATGAATGCGAAGAAGGCTGTGGAGCTGGGCTTCGCAGACGAGATCCTCTTTGCAAAGAAAGAGGAGGAGCCGGACAGTGACCCGGCAGACCCGGAGAATCCGGAAGAAGACCCTGACAGTGAACCGGGCGAGGGCGAAGAAAAGAAGCCGTTCCAGAAGGATACGGCAGGGCACCTTTTCTCCAGCCGTCAGATGGATCTAATCGTCCTGAACCGTCTGGGGGTGAAGCCGGAAGACGTAGGTCAGAAGCACACTGAGCCGAAGGAGCCGCCTGCTGACCCGAAACCGTCCGCAGAGCCGACACCTCCGGCCGAACCACCTGCCAATTCCGGCCCTGTCCTTGATCTGGACGGCAAGACCGAGGATGGCAGCATCCCCTACAATATCCTGATGAAACAGCTTGAGTGCATGAAGTGATGTGCATTCAGGCTGTTTTTTATATCACCACAAATCAATCTATGGAGGACAAACACTATGAGTAAGATTCTGGAACTGCGCACCAAGCGCAACACTCTCTGGGAGCAGACCAAGGACTTTCTGGAGAAGAACCGCGGCGAGAACGGTCTGGTAAAGGCTGAGGCCGTGGAGCAGTACAACAAGATGGCACAGGAGGTCAAGGACCTGGGCGCAGAGATCGAGCGTCTGGAGCAGCAGGCACAGATCGAGCACAGCTGTCTGCACCGACTTCTAGTCCTGTCCACGCTGACCCGAAGAACGGTGCCAAGAAGGATGTCAAGCCGACCGCCACTGCCGAGTATGCCGAGAACTTCTGGAACATGATCCGCAACCGTGGCCATTACGGCGAGGTCCGCAATGCCCTGTCTGTGGGTGAGGACACCGAGGGCGGCTTTACCGTTCCCGATGAGTTCGAGAAGAAGCTGGTGGAGGCACTGGAGGAGAACAACATCTTCCGTGGTCTGGCAACGGTCATCCGCACCAGCTCCGGCACCCGTAAGATCCCCATCGCAGAGGATACCGGTGAGGCAAGCTGGATCGATGAGGGTGAGGAGATCCCGGAGAGCGATACTACCTTCGGCCAGACCATGCTGTCTGCATACAAGCTAGGCACCATGATCAAGATCTCCAACGAACTCCTGAACGATTCTGCTTTTGACCTTGCCACCTATATTGCCCGCCGTTTCGGTGTGCGTATGGGCAACGCAGAGGAGCGCGCCTTTATCACCGGCGACGGTGTGGGCAAGCCTCTGGGTCTGCTGGCAGAGACCGGCGGTGCCAAGGTCGGTGTGACCGCTGCCCAGAAGGATGCCGTTACCTTCGATGAGATCTTCAAGCTCTACTATGCACTGAAGGCTCCGTACCGCAAGAAGGCACAGTTCCTCTGCAACGAAGCCTGGTGCTGCAGTTGATGACCATCAAGGATAACAACGGCAACTATATCTGGAAGCCGGGTCTGGAGATCGGCAAGCCTGATACCCTGCTGAACCGTCCGCTGAAGACTTCCGCCTTCATGCCGGAGATCAAGGGTGGCAGCAAGGTCATGGCCTTTGGCGATTACAGCTACTACTGGGTGGCTGACCGCCAGAACCGCACCTTCCGCCGTCTGAACGAGCTGTATGCCCGTACTGATCAGGTCGGTTTCCTGACCACCCAGCGTGTGGATGGCAAGCTGATCCTGCCCGAAGCCGTACAGCTTCTGCAGATGGCACCGCAGGGCTAAGAAAGTCTGGAAAGGAGGAGCCGGTTATGGCACTGATCCCGCTTTACGAAGCGAAGACCTATCTCCGCGTGGACAGCAGCGATGAGGATGCCTGATCGGCATCCTTTTATCTTCTGCGGAGCAGATGTGCAAGGACGTTGGCCGTCTTTCGGAAGACCAGTGGGAGGCAGTCAATGCCGCTGACCAGGATGCCGAGAACGGAGTACAGCCCACAAGGGAACTGGAAGCCCTGCGCAGCACCTGTCGTGTGGCGATTCTGTATGCACTGGGGTATCTCTATGAGCACCGGGACGAAGCTGACCATAAGCAGCTGATGCTGACGCTTCGTTCCATTCTGTTTGCTGTGAGGGAGGGGGTGTTCTGATGATCGAGAAACTGAATGAGCGGATCACAATCGAGAAAAGCACGGTCGTGACCGATAAGGTCGGAAACCATCGGAACACATGGGAGGAATATTTCACCTGTTTTGCCTACGCTTCAACCTATCAGGCGCAGGAAGAAGAGGATGAGGTCACAGCCGAACAGAAGAGCGTGGTGTTTACAGTTCGCTGGTGCAGTGAGACGAGAGGTCTGACTTCCACTGGTTACCGTATCCGCTTCCGGGAGCAGCTCTACAATATCGAATCCGTTGACCCGATGAACTATCAGAAGAAGATCCTGAAGATTCATTGCAGACTGGAGAGGAGGCAGCCGGATGAGCAGAACCGTCAGCATTGATGAGATGGCTGACGCCATCAATGAAGGCTTAAAAGAATATGCAACGCTTGCTTCCACGCAGGTGAAGAGTGCTGTCCGTAAGTCTGCCAAAACGGTCAAAGACCAGATCTCGGCCAATGCACCGTCCAGAACGGGCGCATACAAAGGAAGCTGGGTGGCGACCAAACAGTCCGAATCCAGCCAGAGCCTTCAGATGGTGGTGCATTCCAAGAACCGCTACCAGCTGGCACATCTGCTGGAAAAAGGTCATGCCAAGCGCGGCGGCGGACGGGTGGCAGGAAGACCCCATATCGCTCCGGCAGAGCAGGCCGGCATCGAGCAGCTCCAGTCTCTCATCGAAAAGGCACTAAAGTAAGGAGGAACCAATGACCCACGAAGAAGTAAAAGCTCTGGTGGAGGAGATGGGGCTTCCTTATGCGTATGACCATTTCGCAGAAGGGGAGAGCCCTGATCCACCATTTATCTGCTTCCTGTATCCGAAAGCCGAGAATTTCGGTGCGGACAACCTTGTGTACCACCATTTCAACCGGCTGGACATTGAGGTGTATACCGATTACAAAGACCCGGATATGGAAGCAAGCATTGAAGAGGTCCTGACCGCACACGAACTCTACTATGAGAAAAGCGAGGTCTGGATCGAAACCGAAAAGATGTATGAAGTCCTGTATGAGCTGACCATATAAGCCGGCCGCAGGGCGATAGGAGGAATAACCTATGTCGAAGCAAAGCAATAAGGTCAAATTTGGCCTGAAAAACTGCCATTATGCAAAGGCAACTTTTGACGAAGATGGCAGTGTCACTTACGCAAAGCCGGTCCGCATCCCCGGTGCAGTCAGTCTTTCGATGGATGCCAATGGTGAGATTGAGCCGTTTTATGCAGACAATATCGCCTACTATGTCGTGAATAACAACTCCGGCTATGAGGGTGATCTGGAGATCGCGCTGATCCCGGAGAGCTTCCTCACGGACATCATGCATGAGGAGCTGGATGGAAACGGCGTGCTTGCTGAGAACGCCAACGTGGAACTGGAGCATTTCGCCTTCCTGTTCGAGTTCGATGGTGACCAGCGTCATATCCGCCATGTGCTGTACAACTGTGTGGCAAGCCGTCCGTCCATCGAGGGTGAGACCAATGAGGACAGCAAGGAAGTCAAGACGGACACCCTGAACCTGCAGGCAACCCCTCTGGCAAACGGTTATGTCAAGGCCAAGACCGGTACCAACACCACCGATGATGTCTATAACAAGTGGTACGATGCGGTCTATGAGCCGCAGGCAGAAGCTGTGGACACCGAAGACACCGGTCACACCGAGGAGCCGCAGGGCTAAGTGACCGACACACACCGCAGGGCTTTGGCTCTGCTTACATTATTATAAAGAGGTATACGATTATGAAGAAGATTTTTCCTTTGTTCGCAGTGATCATTGTTCTGGTGCTGGCTATCTGTTCGTTCCACATCATCCCCACCGGCTATACCGGCGTGAAGACCAGCTTTGGCCAGATCCAGGAGACCACCATCCAGAGCGGAAAGCTCAACTTCTGCATTCCTTTTGTGCAGAGCATCCATAAGGTCAACAACAAGCAGCAGGATAAGCACATCGAGGCGCAGGTCTGGGGCGAAGCATCCGACAAGACCCCGGTGTATGCGGCGGATGTGATCGTGACCTATCAGGTGCTTCCTGAGAAGAGCGCATGGCTGTATGCGAATGTGTCCGACATCAAGAATCTGGTCGGTGACGAACTGGTGGCATCGGCAATCAAGTCTGCGATGGCAGAACTTGGTCCCAATGAGGTAACCAACCGTACCAAGATCGAGCCTCTGGCACAGCAGAAGCTGGCAGAGTCCCTTGTGCAGAAATACGGCGATGATGTTGTGTTTGTGAACAAGGTCGTCATCAACGACATGAATTTCGAGGATGCCTACAACGACGCCATCCAGCAGAAGTCCATTGCACAGCAGAATGCTGACAAGCAAAAGATCGAGAATGAAGCTGCCATTGCCAAGGCGGAAGCGGATAAGCAGGTGGCGATTACCAATGCAGAGGCAGAAGCACAGAAAACTTCCATTGCCGCAGAAGCACAGGCAGAGGCAAACCGCAAACTGGCAGAAAGCCTGTCCGATACGCTGATCGATTACCAGAAGATCCAGAAGTGGGATGGCAAGCTGCCCACTGTGAGTGGCGGTAATGCACTGGTCAGCATTGACCCGGCAGAGTAAGAAACACGATATACGGCAGGGCTTCGGCTCTGCCAATTTTACATGAAATTTTGGAGGATTACGATTATGGCAGTTACAAAGAAAATCGAAATCGATGGCAAGGAAGTCACCTTTAAGGCAAGTGCCGCTGTGCCTCGCCTGTACCGCATCAAGTTCGGCCGTGATATTTACAAAGACCTGCGTCAGCTGGAAAAGAGCGTGGGAGAGAATGATGAGGACAATTCCAACCTCGATTTGTTCAGTCTGGAGATGTTCGAGGATCTGGCATGGCTGATGGCCCGTCATGCAGACCCGGCAAAGGTGCCGGACAGCCCGGAGGAGTTCCTGGACCAGTTCAATACCTTCTCCATTTACCAGATCCTGCCCCAGCTGATCGAACTGTGGGGCCTGAACGTGCAGACGGAGGTGGAATCCAGAAAAAACCTCG
>ENA-OQCN01000110-OQCN01000110.1-human-gut-metagenome-genome-assembly--contig:-NODE-110-length-38163-cov-2.809444_pt1 | contig 38163 bp, 38 predicted proteins | sample MGYA00242497_ERZ504576 | MGnify/ENA primary metagenome ERZ504576 (study PRJEB26092, sample SAMD00036296) | human gut metagenome | host: Homo sapiens | study: EMG produced TPA metagenomics assembly of...
TAAAAAATTAAGTAAATGTGAACAAAGTGTGAAAATCCAATAAAATATCTTCTACAAAAAGCAGAAAAGAAAAATGTGCATATTACACAAAAATAAATCACAAATATTGACATATAATAATGTAATATACTTAATTAAAATTAAGTTAACGATAACTTAAAAGTTAATAGGACTAATAAAATTAGCTGGAAGGGTTTGAGGGGAAGAAATATTGTTATAAATTAAGAGGGGGATAGCCGTGAGAATGGGATTTTTGAAACAGGGGTTTTCGGGTGACTGGCGGCAGTGATGGTTTTGACATCCGGAGGGCTTTGCGTGGGCAGAGTGTGACGATTCACGCAGAGACAAAGGCAAAGACGTATGAGGATTATAAAAAAGTGCTCAATTATACGGCAGAATATCAGGGGTATGAAGCTATAAAGAGGGACTTGAAAATGTAAAAAGACCGGAGACGTCTTATGAGATCAACGGAGCCGATTATGTGACATGTGAGGGCATGGAGCCGGAAGTTCTTACCGATTATGAGGGGATGGAAGGAACCTCTGTCTACACGGAAGAGAGTGGGATGCTTACCTATGAGGTGGACATTGCGGAGGAAGGCATGTATGAGTTTGGTATTTCCTACTATCCGGTAGCGGGAAACGGTTCCTCCATTCAGAGAAGTTTTTTTGTGGACGGCGAACTTTCGTACCGGGAACTTTCACTGATCGAATTTTCAAGAGTGTGGGTAAACACCTCCGATATCTGGGATGAAGACAATCAGGGAAATGATTTAAAGCCTACGCAGATGGAGGCACCGGAATGGCTCTTTTCCAGGTTTTACGATCAGGACGGTTATGTGACGGAACCGCTCTCCATTTTCCTCACAAAGGGAAAACATGAGATCACCGTCGTTTCCCGCAGAGAGCCGATGATCCTTCATTCCATTTATTTACAGAATGAGGAATCGCTTTTTGATTACAAGACCGTGTACGAACAGCAGAAAAAGGACGGGGTATCAGATACCAGCGGACAGTCCATTGAGATCCAGGCAGAATATGCGACGAAAAAGTCGTCGAGAATGCTTTATCCGGTACAGGATCAGTCCTCACCGGCGATCACGCCGTACAGTGCGAAAGAGTTAAAAAATAACTCCATCGGCGGCAATAGCTGGAGACTGACGGGACAGTGGATCGAATGGGAATTTGACGCGGATGCGGATGGCTTTTACAATATCACCTTACATTCGAAACAGAACTTCGTCAAAGGAATCTATGTTTCCCGCAAGATCATGATTGACGGGGAAGTACCGTTTGAGGAATTAAACCATTACGGTTTTACTTATGACAGTACCTGGAAAATGACAACACTCTCCGATGCATCAGGGGAACCATACCGGTTTTATCTGAACAAAGGCCACCACACCTTGCGTATGCAGGTGGTGCTCGGCGATTTTGCCGGAGTCATCAGCGATGTGCAGAGCATTGTGACAGAGTTAAACAGCGAGTACCGCAAGATCATCCGGATCACCGGCGTGTCACCGGATGAGTACCGCGATTACCAGATCGAGAAACGTCTTCCGGAACTCGAGGGCGAACTGAAAGTGATTCGGGATGAACTCGATGAGGTGTTAAACACCTTAGATACACTGGGCGTTGCCGGAAGTGAGGAGACCGTCATTATCACCATGCGGGATCAGCTTAATGAAATCCTGCGGGATACGGAAAAGATCACGAAGATGGTGAAGGCATTTAAAACGAATGTCAGCGCACTTGGAACGTGGATCACGAACGCACAGCAGCAGCCATTACAGTTAGACGCCATCTATATCACTTCTCCGGATCAGAAGGTAACGGAAGAAAACGGATCCGTGGCAGCAGGCGTCGTACATGAGTTTAAGAAATTATTCTATTCCTTTATCGTAGATTACAATGCGATCGGAAATGTTGCGGAGGAAGGCGAGGACAGCAGGACGATCACTGTATGGATCGGAAGCGGACGTGACCAGGCGAACGTCATCAAAGCACTGATCGATGAGACTTTTACACCGGAGAAGAATATCAATGTCAATGTACAGCTTGTGGATATGAATACATTACTGCAGGCGACGTTAGCCGGACAGGGACCGGATGTGGCACTGCAGGTGGCAAACGGAACAAACGGAACGGTAGCAACCTCATCCACCGGAACGACGGCATCTTCGAATGATCTTCCGGTCAACTACGGACTCAGAAGTGCAGTTGTGGATCTGACACAGTTTCCAGATTATGAGGATGTAGTGAAACGTTTCCGCGAGAGCGCGGTGGAACCGTTTATGTATGACGGTGCACTGTATGCGCTGCCGGAGACACAGTCGTTTGAGATGATGTTTTACCGGAAAGATATTTTAAACGAACTTGGAATTGAGATACCAAAGACCTGGGATGATATGAAAGTCGTGTTATCCGAGCTTTCCAAAAATCAGATGTCGCTTGGCATGTTGCCGACGGAGCTGACTTTCACCAGTCTTTTATATCAGCACGACGGCGAGCTTTACAATGAAGATGCGACAGCATCCGCGTTAGATTCGGATGAGGCGGTCAATGCATTTAAGACTTACTGTGAGTTCTACACAGATTACAAATTAGACCGTGAGACCTCCGTGGAACAGCGTTTCCGTACCGGAGAATCACCGATCATCATTGCAGACTATACGACTTACAATGTACTTGAAGTATCAGCACCGGATATCAAGGGCTTATGGGGATTTACGGCACTGCCGGGCGTGAAAGAGGAGGATGGAAGCATCAATAATATCTCCGCAAGCACAGGACTTGCATGTATGATGATGAGCGGCACGAAAGATAAGGAAGCATCCTGGGAGTTCATGAAGTGGTGGCTTTCTGCAGAGATCCAGACTTCCTATGGAGAAGAGATGGAAGGTCTGATGGGTGAGGCAGCACGTTATCCGACAGCAAATATTGAGGCATTTGCGAACCTGCCGTGGCCGACCGATGACTACGAGGCGTTGGAGGCACAGTTTGCAAACGTAAAGGGAATCCGTCAGGTACCGGGAAGTTACTTTACCTGGAGAAACGTGAACAATGCGTTCTATACGGTTGCAGTCGCAGATGAAGATAAGAGAATGCAGCCAAGAGAAGCCCTTTATGAATATCTCGAATATATCAATGCCGAGATCACAAGTAAACGCGAGGAGTTTGGTATGAAAACCGCGTCCGATGCGAAGCAGTAAACGCAGGCTGGACAAAGGGAATGGAGATTGGGATGGGAGAAACAAAGAAAATGCAAAAAAGGAGTAAGTGGCAGCAGACAAAACTGGAAATGAAAAAATACAGGATGTCCTATGTGATGATCGCACCGTATTTTATACTGTTCTTTTTATTCACGGTTTTGCCTGTGCTTGCCTCGATCGGGATCAGTTTTACCGATTTCAACATGTTAGAGACACCGAATTTTGTCGGTTGGAGAAATTACATCAAATTGCTTTTGGATGATGATGTATTTAAAAAAGCATTCAAAAACACGATCATCTTTGCAGTGATCACAGGCCCGTTAAGTTACATCATGTGTTTCCTGTTTGCGTGGATCATCAATGAGTTTAAGGGAAAATTAAGGGCGTTTTTGACACTGATCTTTTATGCACCGTCGATTTCCGGTAACGCCTTTATGGTATGGGCAATCATCATTTCCGGTGACCGTTACGGATACTTAAACGGCTGGCTGATGAAGTGGTCATTCCTTTACGAGCCGATTCAGTGGATGAAAACAGAAAAATATGTGCTGCCGATCCTTATTATCGTACAGCTCTGGCTGAGTCTTGGAACCGGATTTTTGACCTTTATCGCAGGTCTGCAGACGGTCGACAAGAGTCTTTACGAGGCTGGTGCGATGGATGGCATCAAAAACCGCTGGCAGGAATTGTGGTACATCACGATTCCGTCCATGCGTCCACAGCTCATGTTTGGAGCCGTCATGCAGATCACACAGTCGTTTGCGGTGGCAGATATCTCCATCAACCTTGCGGGAAATCCGAGTGTGAATTACTCCGGTGCGACCATCGTCACACATCTGATCGATTACGGCAGCGGTACCCGCTATGAGATGGGTTACGCCTGCGCAATCGCAACCGTTTTATTCGCGCTGATGGTTGGAACAAACCAGATCGTACAAAAAGCAATCAGAAGGTGGGTGAATAGTTTGAAAAGAAAAAAAGATTACTATAAAAAACCATCCCGCTGGAAAATCAGACATACGAAACAGTTAAACCGTTCCATGGCGGGGAACACGATCCTGTTTGTGATCATGGGGATCTGTGGTGTGTTTATGGCACTGCCGCTTGTGATGATCTTAAACAATGCGTTAAAACCGCTGGACGAATTGTTCCGCTATCCGCCACAGATCTTTGTGCGGAACCCGTCACTGGATAATTTCAGCGACCTGTATGTACTGATGTCAAGTTCCTGGGTGCCGTTTACCCGGTATGTGTTAAACACACTGATCATTACAGGGCTCGGAACCGTAGGGCATGTGCTGTTTGCATCCTTAGCAGCCTATCCGCTTGCAAAACATGATTTTCCGGGAAAGAAATTTTTATTCTCGATGGTCGTATTATCATTGATGTTTTCCTACAATGTCACTGCCATCCCGAACTATATGATCATTTCCTGGCTGGGGATCAACAATACATATTTAGCAGTCATTTTACCGGCATTTGCATATGGACTTGGGCTTTACCTGATGAAGCAGTTCATGGAGCAGATCCCGGATTCGCTGATCGAATCGGCAAGACTTGACGGAGCCGGGGAGTTTCGGATCTTCTTTTCCATTATCATGCCAAACGTAAAACCTGCATGGCTGACATTGGCGATCTTCCAGTTTCAGACATTATGGGCAAACACCGGAAGCGGATTTTTGCGGAGTGAGCAGTTGAAACCTCTCCAGTACGCACTGTATCAGATCGTCGCAGGAGGCCCGGCAAGACAGGGTGCAGGAGCGGTGGTACAGCTTATCATTGCAGCGATACCGATCACGTTCTTTATCATCTGTCAGAGTAACGTCATCGAGACGATGACCACATCCGGTATGAAGGACTAATGGGGGGAGAAGAAAATGCCAGAAAAAGGAATGCGAAAGTGTATATTCGCCGCGGCGGCAGCAGTTGCAGTACTTCTTTCCGATATCGGAGGAACGGCTGTCTATGCCGGGGAGAATGTGCCTTATGAAACGTACAACTATGATTATTATGAAGACATCAAATACACACCGGCGGCGTATGTGCCGGACGGTACCGTAACGGGGGATGTCATTGGATGTGGAAATTTTTCCAGTCCGCAGGACTTAAATACCGATGCAGATGGAAATGTCTATATCGCAGATACCGGAAACAACCGGATCGTTGTGACAGACTCTGATTTTCAGTTAAAGACGGTGATTGAGGGGTTTTTAAATGACGGAAAGGAAGACAACTTTTCCTCTCCAAATGGAGTTTATATTTCGGAAAACGGATATCTGTATGTTGCGGACACCGGTAATTACCGCGTGGTCGAGTTAGACAAAAATGGAAATCTGATCCAGATCATCGAGAATCCGCAGTCGGATATCCTTGGAGAAAATTATGTGTTTTCTCCGCTTAAAGTAGCTGTTGACTATGCAGACAGGATCTATGTCATTGCACAGAACCAGTTTGAAGGGATTATGGCGTTTGATGCAGAAGGAAACTTCACCGGTTTTACCGGAACGATCAATGTACAGATCACAACAGCGGAGATCATCTGGAGAAAACTTTCCACGAAAGCACAGCGTGCAAAACAGCAGCTTTTCATTCCGACGGAATTTACCGGAATGGAGATCGACTCCGACGGTTTCGTCTATGCGACGAACGTGGATGCGGAGGGAGAACAGTCCGTGCGCCGCTTAAATCCAAGCGGGGAGGATGTGATCCAGAAAGGTGCTGCCGGGGTATCCGGTGATATTTTATGGCGCTTACCGGTGATTATTCGGGAGCATCCCGCATCATCGATGTAGTGGTCAGGGAGAAAGGAATCTATTCGGTCATCGACTCCACGCGGGGAAGGATCTTTACCTACGATCATGAAGGGAATCTTCTCTATATCTTTGGTGGTATCGGAAGTCAGGAGGGTACCTTTGATACGCCGACCGCGATCGATACGATCGGGGATGAGATCATTGTACTGGACGGTTCCAAAAATCTTGTGGATAAATACAGGGCAACCAATTACGGTTTCCTGATCAACCAGGCAGTCGGTCTCCGCTACGACGGGGATGAGGCAAGCGCCGTAGAGTGCTGGAAACAAGTTTTAAAATTAGATTCCAATTTTGAACTCGCCTATGTCGGAATCGGAAAAAGTTATCTCGCCGCAGGAGAAAATAAAAAGGCGATGGAGTGCTTTAAGACCGGAAATAACAGACAGTATTATTCCATTGCATACAAGCGTTACCGGAATGAGATCTTAAAGGAAAACTTAACCGGATATCTGACTGCGCACTGGTTCTTATCATTCTGCTGGTGCTCTGGAATAAGATCGGCAAAAAGAAATGGAAAGAGAGGAGGCGTCTCATGTTTAAGAAAAAAGTAAAGTATGCATTTTATACACTGGGGCATCCGTCCGACGGTTTCTATGAGATCAGGCACCGCGGCAGGGGAAGCGTGGGACTCTCGATCCTGTTCGTCTTTTTGTTTGCAGTCTGCTTTTCTGCAAACAGGCAGTATGCGGGCTTTGTGGTCAACAATGTAAATCCGATGGAGATCAACAGTCTCGCGGAGATCTGTGCGGTATTTCTTCTGTTCTTTCTGTTTTGTGTCGGAAACTGGTCGATCACCTGCCTGATGGACGGTGAGGGAAGATTTAAGGATATCGTTACGGTGTGCGGTTACGCAATGCTTCCAATGATACTTACATTTATTCCGGCGATCCTGTTTTCACAGGTGGTGGCAGAAGATGAAGAAGCGTTTTATTATCTGCTCTTAGCAGTCGGAATTGCATGGTTTTTGTTCCTGGTGCTGGTTGGTATCATGACGGTACACAATTATACATTGGGAAAAACGCTTGCAACGATGATACTGACTTTTATCGCAATGCTGGTCATTATTTTTGTGGTGATGCTTTTGTTTTCACTGATCGGTCAGGTGATCTCGTTTATAGAGAGCTTATATAATGAGATCATGCTGCGGGTATAGGAAATGGGGGCAGAAATGGGGTTTACTATGAAACGAAAAATAAAATGGAAAGTGGTTGTGGCCGCCGGGGCAGCGGTCATCGCCGTGGGAGTGATCGCAAATGTCGTATTCCGTTATTTCAGATATGATGCGTACAAACAGTATCTTTCTTCCTATGAAGTGGAGAGTGGAAGCGAATTTCAGGCGGCAAAGGATGACAAACCGTCAGTTCCCGGCATGGTCTTGGTTGCGGAAAACGATACATTAAAACTTTATACCAATACAGAAACGACAGAGATCGCAGTCTACGAAAAAGAATCCGGAAATATCACCTATTCCAATCCGGTGGAGCGCGATTCCGATGCGATTGCCGCTGGTGTGAATGCGGCAGAACTGAATGCGACACTGACACTTACCTATTACAATGCGGCGAGAAACAGTGCGACGATGAACAATTATGATATGAGCATCGAAAAAGGACAGTTTACCGCAGAGAGTATTGAAAATGGCATCCGTTATACCTATACACTTGCAGATCTTGATTCGGCAACAGGTATCGTACCGTTGCAGATCACAGAGGAGCGGCTTCAGACACTGGTGTTAGATAAGTTAGACAAAAAGGATGCAAGAACGGTAAAAGTAAAGTTTCGTCTGAAAGACGGCGTCTATAAGCTGAATGAAAAGGCACAGTCCTCGAAAGTCGGAATGGGAAAATTAAATAAACTGTTCGAGCAGGCGGGATACACCGCAGATGACTATGCCGTGGATATGTCAGAGACGGATGAGAAGGAGAATATTTCCTTTACAATCCCGATTGAGTACCGGCTGACAGAAAACGGGCTGAGCGTTTCTGTTCCGACAAAGGAAATCGAGGAGAAGGGTGGAGCCGTGATCTCAAGGATCCGTGTCCTTCCATTCTTCGGGGCGGCGGGGACGGATGCAGATGGCTATATGTTCGTGCCGGACGGATCGGGAGCACTGATCAATTTAAACAACGGTTGTAAAAACGCAGCGTACAGCCAGAATATCTACGGGATCGACCCGGTCGTACAGAGCTATGTTGTGACAGAGTATACAGAGGATGCAAGGATTCCGGTATTTGGAATGAAAAATGGCGATAGTGCATTTCTTGGCAGGATCACAGGCGGCGATGCACTCGCAATCGTAAATGCGGATGTGTCCGGAAAACTTAACAGTTATAATTACGTTTACCCGGAGTTCTGTGTCAGGGAGATCGAACTATTGAATATGTTCGGTGTCAGCGGAAATCAGGCGGATGTGCCGGTACTTGAAAATGATATTTACGATGAAAATCTTACGGTATGTTATTCTTTCCTTTCTGGGGATGAGGCAGATTATTCCGGCATGGCAAAATGTTACCGCAGCCAGCTCATCAAAGAGGGTGTGTTAAAGGAGACAAACGACACCGGAGATATCCCGTTGTATTTAGATGTTCTTGGCGGTGTGGAGACGAAAAAAACATGTGATGGGTGTTCCTTACACAGGAATCTCTGCGATGACCACTTACGAGGAAGCGGAAAAGATCTTAGAGGAGTTTTACGGCGAGGATATCACAAAGATCCGTATGAATTACGAAGGCTGGTTCAACGGCGGCATCTATCATGATGTGGCAGATAAGATCAAACTGGTTAAGAAAGTCGGAAGTAAAAAAGATTTTGAACATTTAAGTGATGTCTTAGAGGAAAATGGTGGAGCTTTATATGGAAATGTTTCCTTCCAGAAAGTACCGTATACTTCCAAACGTTTTAACGATGTGCTTGAGGCGTCAAAGTATTATTCCGGTTATGTGGTTGAACTTGGTGCCGTCAATCCTGCGACGATGCGGCAGACAAGTACCTTAAACTGGTATGACGAGCTCGCATATTATATGATCTCACCGAAGTTTTTAAACCGCTATGTAGACAAATTTACGGATAAGATCACAAATTACGAGATCAGCGGTATCTGTCTGAGGGATCTTTCGAATGTTTTAGTCTCCGATAAAAAGAGAACCGAGCTGATCGACAGACAGGCAGCAAAACAGATCGTGGAAGCGCAGTATGGAAAACTTGCAGCGACGGAAAAGACGCTGATGGAGGAGGGCGGCAACGCTTACACCTTCGGTTATGTCTCCGACATCATCGACGCACCGGTGGAGTACAGTCAGTTTTACATCATTGATGAGCAGGTGCCGTTTTATCAGATGGTCATTCACGGAAGTATTGATTATTCCGGGGAGGCATTAAATCTCAGGGATGCTGACATTGATGACGCACTGCTTCTTACTTACATCGAGTATGGCTGTGCACCGAGATTTACATTTTCCTGGGAAGATTCAAGCGTCATGAAATATACTTCCTCGGCGGACCAGTATTCCACCTGCTACCAGACCTGGATGAGTGATGCCGTAAATGTTTACCAGACGATCAACGGAGCTTTAAATCAGGTGCAGGGTGCTGCGATGATCCATCACGAAGTGACAGAGGGCGGTCTTGTCAGGACCGAGTATGACAATGGTGTCAGCATTTATATCAATAAGACAGATAAGAGTATCACAGAGGACGGTGTGACTGTAGATGCAATGAGTTATCAGGTAAAGGGAGGTAAGGCATAATGAAGAAAAAGAAAAAGTTATCTTTACTGCAGAAACGTGCCCTGACAGGTTTTGCATTTATCACACCATGGCTGATCGGATTTTTATGGTTCTATGTAAAAAGCCTGATCCAGGCAGTGCGGTTTAGTTTAAGCAAGATGGAGATGCTTGAATCCGGCGGATATACATTGAAGTTTACCGGTCTTGATAATTTCAAATATGCACTGTTTCAGGATCCGACTTACAACCAGATCCTGGCGACTTCCATCCGGGATATCGTTATTGATGTTCCACTGATTATTTTTTTCAGTTTGTTTATCGCGATGATCTGTAATGGTAAGTTTAAGGGAAGAACGTTAGTCCGTGCGATTCTGTTTCTGCCGATCATCATGAATGCCGGAGCAATCAATAATGCGATCGAGATGGCAAGGGAGGCGGTTACCGGTGGTGTTGCAGCAGTATCTGCGGAGGCGGCAGTTGCATCGGGTGTGAATGTAGACTATTTTATGAACCTGTTTATGGATCTCGGATTTCCGGTTGCACTGCTCGATTATATCACAGCGGCAGTCGGACGGATCTTTGACATTGTGCAGGCATCCGGCGTGCAGATCATTATCTTTATCGCAGCACTGCAGTCCGTGCCGGGAGCGTTGTATGAGGTGGCAAAGATCGAAGGCGCGACAGGGTATGAGACATTCTGGAAAGTGACGTTTCCGATGGTATCTCCGCTTATCATCACAAATGTTGTGTATACGATCGTGGATTCCTTCGTAGACAGTGATGTTGTGGAAAAGGCATACGATATGGCGTTTGTCAATTTTGACTGGGGCGTGAGTGTTGCGATGAGTTTACTCAGTTCCGTGATCGTCATCGCATTGCTGGTCATTGTATGTAAGCTGATTTCAAAGAAAGTATTTTACTATAATTAGGGGGTGGCAGAGTATATGAATATCAGAAATTTAAAAGACCAGCCTCTCGATGAGATTCAGGTAAAGAAAGCGGGAAGACAGATCAAGGGTTTTCTGATCTGGCTGCTTAAGGTGGTGATCATTGTCGGTATTTCCTACATTATATTAGGACCGCTGATCACGATCGTTGCAAATTCATTTTTTACGGCAAACGATCTCTACAATCCGGTTGTCATGCTGCTTCCGGCAGAGGGTACTCTGCAGAACTATATTACATCTTTTACAAGAATGACGTACCCGAGGACGCTTGCGACAACGTTCGCCTATGTGATATCGCTGACGCTGATCCAGATCTTTATCTGCTCCATGGCAGGGTATGGATTTGCAAGATATGAGTTCCCGTTTAAGAAGTATTGTTTGGCTGTGTGATCTTAACGATCGTAATTCCGAATGATACGCTGATGCTTCCGCTTTATACACAGTTCCGTAACTTTGATATCTTCGGAATCATACATCTTGTGACAGGACACGGCATCAATCTTCTTAGTACGGAAGTTCCAATGTATATCATGACAGCATTGGGATGCGGACTGCGGTCAGGACTTACATTTACATTTTTAACCAGTTTTTTCGCGGACTGCCAAAGGAAATCGAGGAGGCAGCGGTCGTGGACGGTGCGGGATCGTTTTACACTTATTTCCGCATCATGCTGGTCAATGCGATGCCGTCTGTCCTTACCGTCAGCATTTTCTCACTGGTATGGCAGTACAATGATACATTTTATGCAAAATTATTTTCCATCAACTCAAAATTGCTCATGAGCATGCGGATTTCTACTTTGCGGGCATCGATCGAGTTTATCGATCAGATCAAGGATACGGCAGTGTCACAGCTTTATCTGTATGCCGGAATCGTGTTGATGGTGATACCGATCGTTATTATCTACATTTTGTTACAGAAGCGTTTTATCGAGGGAGCCAGCCGCAGCGGTATCGTTGGTTAGAATGGTAACTTCGAAAACAATATATTTTTATTTATAAGAAGGAGGTTTTCACATGAGAAGGAAAACAGTTGGAAACAAGGTGGTTTCAGTACTTTTGGCAGGTGCACTTGCAGCATCACTTGCAGCATGCGGCGGAAATACTGCGAACACGGGGGCAGATGCAGGAAATAACGCAGCAGATGCTGGCACAAAGGAAGATACAAAGAGTGAGAAACCGAAACCGCAGCAGATACGGAGGAGAGTTCAGATGCAGCAGTGGCTGACAGTGGCTACGAGGCAAAGGATTTAGGCGGAAGAACCATAAAGATCGGTCTCTGGTGGGATGAATACTGGGACAGCAATTATCAGTCTTTAGATGATATCGAAGCAGCAGGCGGTTCCTGGACAAATGAGGAGACCATGCAGATGAAACTTGATGCAGTCCGTGCCGTAGAGGAAAAATGGAACTGCAAGATCGAGTGGGTAAACCTTGGATGGGATGGAATCATTGACAGCATCAATACATCTGTCACAGCAGGTACACCGGACTGCGATATCTACCTGACAGATCTTCAGTTTGGTATCTCACCGGTTGCAAATGGATATGTACAGAAAATTTCTGATTATGCACCGGCTGACTCTGATATCCTGACAGACGGAACGGTATTCACAAGACAGAACCTGCTTGGCAATGATGATTACTTATTCCATGAGTCGACCACGATTCCGTCCGGTGCCATGTATATGACATACAATGCAGCCATGATCGATTCTTTAGGTTTAGAGGCACCGGAATCTCTTGCTGAAAAAGGAGAGTGGACCTGGGATAAATTTGCAGAATATGCAAAAGCATGTACACAGGATACGGACGGCGACGGCAACATGGATGTATATGGATACGGCAGTGCATGGACTCTGACTGTTCAGGGATTCTGCGCTTCGAACAACGCTACAATCGCAGATTCCTCCACAGAGGGATTAAGTGATCCTAAGACGGTTGAGGCGTTCAACTTTATCGACCAGTTATACAATGTAGATAAATCTGCAAGACCTTACCAGGATGACTGGAACAACGACCTCTTAGCTTTCTCTTCCGGAAAAGTAGCTTTCGCATTTGCACAGCCATGGATCTTAATCCAGGAGATCGACAATCATGATTTTGATATGAGAATCTGCCCGGCACCGGTTGGACCAAGCGGAGATGGAAGCATGACGCCGGCTATGATCACAAACAACTACATGATTCCGGTTGGTGTTGAGGATGCAACTTCTGTTTACTGTGTATTTGAGGAGATGATGAACTGGTATCATGATGATATTTCTTATCGTGATGATCCGGAGTGGTTTGAGTCTGGTTTTGTTGATGAGGATCAGGTTACACTTGCAAACAAACTTGGCGCACTTGCAAATAATGATCTCTGGAACAGCATTGACTCTGAGGGTGCAGTCAGCAAAGTATTTTACGGTGATGTTGTAAATGGCGACAGCACAGTATCACAGGCGATTGAGTCTAACAAACAGATCTTACAGGATGAGATTGATACGTTGAAGATCCAGTAGTGAACTGGTATGATCTGGATGTCAAAAGGTATTCCGTGTTTGGCATAACCTTTTGACATCCGGAGCAGAATTAAAGTATTTATTAAGAAAAGAACTGTGCAAAAGAAATATTTGACCGATATCTGTTTTGCAGAATTTTTTCAGGGAAAAGGGGCGAAGAACATGAACAGTATGTTTGGACCGGAGACGAAGTTTTTTAAGGTGACAAATCAGATTGGAAATATACTTTTAGTGTCGGTTTTGTGGCTGATCGGATGTATTCCGGTCATTACGATCGGAACATCGACGATCGCGATGTATTATGCGATGGTAAAAGCCGTGCGTTGTGAGGAAGGGTATGTGACAAAAGAGTTTTTCCGTTCTTACCGGCAGAATTTAAAGACAGGGATCGTGCTGACGGTTATTTTTCCTGGATTGCAGCGGTGCTGTGGCTTGATCACAGTTATACGGTAAAGCAGGTTTCAATCGTGGCAGGGGCACTTGAAATGGTATATCTTCTGCTTGCGTTTGTGATCGCAGGGATCGTGCTCTATCTGTTCCCGGTATTGTCGAGATTTACGATGGATGTATTTTCGTGTTTTAAGCTGGCGCTGTTTATGGTCTTTAAACACCTTCCGACAACGATTCTGCTGTTATTACTTGTGGCTGTTGGTGTAGTGCTTGCGCTGTTGATCCCGATCCCGATGATCTTTGTGATGCCTGGAGTGTGCTGTTATTTTGGAAGTTTCCTTATGGAGCGGATCTTAAGAAAATATATGGCAAAGCCACAGAGCAAAGAAGAGGAAGAAAAATGGTATTACCGGTAAGCGGTTTTAGGAGGAATTCAGATGGCAAACGTGACTATGCGTGATATTGCGGAAAAGCTGGGAGTCAGTATCGTCTCCGTGTCGAAAGCACTCACGGGAAAAGAAGGAGTCAGTGAGGAACTTCGTGAAAAAGTAAAAAAGGAAGCCGACAGGCTTGGATATCGTTATAACCTCGGAGCAAAGGGGCTTAAGGAGGGAAGAAACTATAATGTCGGTGTAATCATTCCTTCCTACTATACAGATGACACGAGCAATGCATTTTATATGAAAATGTACCAGTGTGTTGCAAAATGCCTGACCAATTACGATTATGCGACGATGTTGGAACTGGTGGATACGAGGATGCAGGAAATGATGATCCTGCCGCAGATTGTGGGGGATAACAGGCTGGATGGACTGATTCTGATGGGAGAGTTAGACGAGACATATTTAAAAAGATTAAAACAGATGAATATTCCGATGATCTACATGGATTTTTATGATCTCTCCATGGAGACGGATTCTGTCAGCATGGATAATATCAGCGCGGAATACAAGATGACGGAGTATTTAATTGAACTTGGACATAAAAAGATCGCCTATGTCGGTTCGATCAATGCCACTACGAGCATTATGGACCGTTATTTAGGATATAGAAGGGCATTACATCATTATAATATCCTATATCGCGAGGATTATCTGATTGAGGACAGAGGTGAGGACAGACTTTTTAAAGAACTGGCTCTGCCAGAGGATATGCCGACGGCATTTGTCTGTAACAATGATGAAATTGCCTGTATCCTGATTGAAAAATTAGAAAAAATGGGATACAGTGTGCCGGAGGATATATCGGTCACAGGGTTTGACAATTATCCGTTTATCCGACGCAATGCGTCGGGACTCACGACTGTGGATGTGGATATCGCAATGATGGCGTCCGAGGGCGTGGAGCTTTTGTTAGAACGCCTCAATGATAAACGGGAAACATTTGTGAGACGTGTCGTAAGCGGACATATTGTGATCCGGAAATCGACTGGGAAAGCGGCGACAGAGCCGTAAACTGAGCCAGAGAAGACTGGGAAAGCGGCGACAGAGCCGTAAATAAGTCAGAAAGCGGATTAACAGAATTATAAATGAAATGAGTCAGAAACGGCAGAACAGATGCCGCTATGAATAAAAAGGAGAAGGAGCGCACGGGTTTTATTGTCAGAAACATAAAAACAGAAAAGAGAGATGCGCAGAATGGAGGAGCAGACAAGATGGGAAATGTAAAAATGATCAGTCCGGCAGTGCCGAACATGCCGTGGCAGGAGAGGTCGGAGAAAATCGTAAATGCGCCGGTGTGGCGCTACAAGGAGAATCCGATTATTGGAAGAAATCCGGTAGAAGGGGTGGCAAGGATTTTTAACAGCGCAGTAATACCGTATGAAGGAAAATTCATCGGCGTATTCCGTGGGGAGCAGACGAATGGAATCCCGTATGTTTACCTGGGAAGAAGCGAGGATGGTATTCATTGGGATTTTGACAAAGACAAGGTACGTTTTGTGATGAAGAAGGCAATGATTTTATGCCGGTATATGCGTATGATCCAAGGCTTGTAAAAGTGGAGGATACCTATTATATCATCTGGTGTGGGGATTTTTACGGTGCAGCGATCGGAATGGCAAAAACGAAAGATTTTAAGACATTTACCAGAATTGAAAATCCGTTCCTGCCGTTTAACCGGAATGCTGTACTTTTTCCGCGCAAGGTAAATGGAAATTTCCTGATGCTGTCAAGACCTTCCGACAGCGGACATACCCCGTTTGGTGATATTTTTATAAGTGAGAGTAAAGATCTTACCTATTGGGGAAAACACCGTCATGTGATGGGACGCGGCAATGAATGGTGGGAGTCCTTAAAGATCGGAGGAGGAGCAGCACCGATCGAACTTGAGGATGGATGGCTGCTGTTTTATCACGGTGTCAGTGGAACCTGTAACGGATATGTATATTCGATCGGCGGGGCGATCTTAGACAAAGAAAATCCATCTATTGTAAAATACCGCTGCACCGATTTCCTGTTAACACCGGAAGAATGGTATGAGGAACGTGGATTTGTTCCAAATGTCTGTTTCCCGTGTGCAACGATCCATGATTCTGCAACCGGAAGGATTGCCATTTATTATGGGGCAGCGGACAGTTATGTCGGTCTTGCATTTACAACGGCAGATGAGATCGTTTCATATATAAAGGAACACAGTGTGACAGGGGAATCTGATACGGAGATTGGAAGAAGATAAAACTTGAAGCAAGTTGTTCCCTGGCAAAACAAATTGTTTTGAAATGAGGATTATTATGAAGTTAAATAAGTTGGGAAAGTTCGCCGCACTGTGTATGGCAGGATGCATGCTGCTTGGTGGCTGTGGCGCAGAAAATCCGGCAGATGAAAAAACGGTGACGGGCAATGCCGCTGATGTGTCGGCAGAAAAAAGTGAGACCAGGATGGATTCTGAAAATAATACCACAGAAAAAAATGATATGGCAGCAGAAGATACAGCAGCGGAGACAGAAAGTGCAGAAACAGAAACGGAGGATAGTGGTGTGGCGATACCGGAAGTTGTAATTGAACCGAAGGAGATACCTGATACAGACGGAATGAAATTTGTGCGGGATATGAAGATCGGATGGAATCTTGGCAACACATTTGATGCAATTACGAATGCACAGAAAGAAGATGATCTCAGTATTGAGTGGTCGTGGTGCGGCGAGAAGACGACAAAAGAAATGATCGATGCAGTAAAGGCAGCAGGTTTCAAAACGCTTCGCCTGCCGGTGTCATGGCATAATCATGTATCGGGAGATCATTACACGATCAGTGAGGCATGGCTTGACAGGGTGCAGGAAGTGTTGGATTATGCGGTTGATGATGACATGTATGTGATTTTAAATATCCATCATGATACGGATAAAGAGTACTGTTACCCGGACAAAGAGCATTTAGAGCAGTCTCTTTCCTACATGACTTTCATTTGGGGAGCAGCTTGCAGACCGTTTTTGGAGATTATGACGAGCATGTGATCTTTGAGAGTATCAACGAACCGCGTCTGGTAGAGACAGATCATGAGTGGTGGCTGGATATGAATGCTGCGGAATGTGTGGAAGCAGTAGAATGTATCAACGAGTGGAATCAGACTTTGTGGATGTTGTGCGAAAGACAGGGGCAATAATGCCACACGTTATCTGATGGTGCCTGGCTATGATGCCTCTGCGGATGGGGTGTTGAATGACAAGTTTGTGCTGCCGACGGACACTGCGGAAAATGAGGGAAAGATACTTGTCTCAGTGCATGCTTACATTCCTTATCATTTTGCATTGCAGGCGGCAACGGAAAATGAGAGTATTGATCAGTTTAATGCTTCTGAAAAGACAAGTACCAACGATATCGACCAGATGATGGAAAAACTATATGCGAAATATATAAGCAATGAGATCCCGGTCGTGATCGGAGAGTTTGGTGCCCGGGATAAAAACGGAAATCTGCAGAGCCGTGTGGACTATGCGGCATACTACATTGCTGCGGCGCGCGCTTACGGCATGAGCTGTAACTGGTGGGATAACAATGCGTTTACCGGGGACGGCGAACTGTTCGGACTGCTCGACCGGAAAACAGTTACCTGGAGATATCCAAAGATCGTGGATGCACTGATGAAATATGCAGAATAACAGATTCCATGTCATGAATTCATGGGTTTATAATGGTTTTGTAATAAAGTCAGAACTCTTGACAGAAACCATAAGATTTTATAGAATAATGTGGTCATCGGAGGGTTTATAATACTTACGATATTATGAGCTGGATAAGAAGCCGGGTGGAAATCCCGGTTTCTTATTCAGTTTTTTTATGGAGAGTTTTATGGAACACGATTTTACAAGCGGAAGCGTATGGAAAAAAATTGTTATTATTTGCAGTGCCGATCTTTGGAGCAAACCTTTTGCAGGCACTCTATGGAACGGTTGATCTGTTTGTGGTCGGCTTATTTGCGGATGCATCGGCAGTTTCAGCCGTGTCGACCGGAAGCATGACGATGCAGACGATCACCGGGATCATCACGGGACTTACGATGGGATGTACCGTTTTGCTCGGACAGAATATCGGTAAAAAAGATGAGGCGGCAGCGGAGCGGACAGTCGGCTCTGCACTCTGGCTGTTTGTCACGGTGGGAATCCTTCTCGCAGTGATCGTTGCTGTATTGGCAGTCGGAATCGCATCTGTTATAAATGCGCCGGCGGAAGCATTTTCCCAGACGACCGATTATATCCGTATCTGCGGAATCGGTATCATCTGTATCGTCATGTTTAACGCAATCGGTGGAATGTTCCGCGGACTGGGGGATGCGAGAACACCGTTAGCCCTCATGGGTGTTGCATGTGTCGTCAATATTGCAGGTGACTTTGCGCTGGTCGGCGCACTGAAGATGGGCGTGGCAGGGGCTGCACTTGCAACAGTTGCGGTGCAGGGAATTTTAAGTACTTTTCTTGTGAGAATCCCTGTTTCGTACGCGATGAGTAAAGTGTCTGGCGTGACATTGTTCCAGATCGGATTTGCGACACCGCTTGCAACTGTGTTTGGACTCATTTTGAGTGCTTCCTGTGTGATTTATTATGAGAGAAAGAGAAAAAAAGCATAAAATGATTGGAAAAACTGCCAAAATGTATTAAGATAATAGGCGAACAAATAAAGAAATGAGATCTCAGAAATGAATATAAAACAGGCAAAAGAAGAAATTAAGCATACGGTAATGGCTTACCTTTCGAAGGATGAACAGGGAGAATACCGTATTCCTGTGATCAGGCAGCGACCGATCCTTTTGATGGGACCACCAGGCATCGGAAAGACACAGATCATGGAACAGATCGCCATGGAGTGTAAGATCGGTCTGGTCGCTTATACGATCACGCATCATACCAGACAGAGTGCAGTCGGACTTCCAATGATAAAAGAGGAATCTTTCGATGGAACAACGTATCCGGTCACGGAGTATACCATGAGTGAGATCATTGCAAGTATTTACCGTAAAATGAAAAAGACCGGGCAGAAAGAGGGAATCCTTTTTATTGATGAGATTAACTGCGTTTCGGAAACTTTAGCACCGACGATGCTGCAGTTTTTGCAGTGCAAGACATTTGGCAATCAGGCGATTCCGGAAGGCTGGCTGATCGTTGCAGCGGGAAATCCGCCGGAGTACAATAAGTCGGTGCGTGATTTTGATATGGTGACTTTAGACCGTGTCCGTTATCTGAACATTGAAGCTGATTATAAAGTCTGGAAAGAATATGCGAGAGCAAAACATCTTCATAATGCCATTTTAAGCTATCTGGAACTGAGACAGAAAAACTTTTACCGTGTGGAGGCAGATGTGGATGGTATCCGTTTCGTGACAGCGCGTGGCTGGGAGGACTTGAGCAGTCTGATGCAGGTTTATGAGAAACTGGATCTGCCGGTAGATGAGAGTGTCATCCGTGAGTTTATCCATCACGAGGACGTGGCAGAGGATGCAGCAGCATATTTTGAACTGTACCGCAAGTACCGGGATGATTACGGGATCGCGGATATCCTTGCCGGAAAAGTAAGACCGGAGACCTTTGCAAGAATCTATGCGGCGGCATTCGATGAGAGACTGAGCGTAGTGAATCTTTTATTGGACGGTCTGTCTGCATTTTTTGGAAATGTACAGGAAAATAAACAGATCGCGGATACTGGTACGGATTTTTAAAAGAATATCAGAGACGGCTGAAAGAGGGCGAAGCGCCGGTGGACAGCTATCGGGCATTGCTGGAAGAAAGAATGGCAGTGGTGGAAGCTGAGAAGCAGGCGGAAGTCTGCACAAAGGCACAGGTGGCAGGATGGGAGCGCATTTTTGCATTCTGGAAGGAAAATACACCGGATAGCGGATTAGATGTGAAAGAGAGTTTTGCACAGGCGAAAGCCGGATTTGACAGACAAAGAGAAACATTAGAGGATGCGGAAAAGAAAGCGATGAATGCATTAGAGCATGCGTTTGATTTTATGGAACATGCGTTTGAAAATGGTGAGGAGATGGTCGTGTTTGTGACGGAACTGACGTTATCAACAGAAGCAGCAATGTTTTTATCAGAGCATACCTGTGAGCGGTATATGACATATAACGAACAGCTTCTGATCGGAAAGAGAAAACGGGAAATCTTATCAGACTGAATCGATAGGAAATACAGACTGCGCAGAGAACAGCGCATGTATGGAGGATTAAGATGAAACAGAGTGAAACAAGAAATCTTACAATGATGATGGATCTGTATGAAATGACGATGGCAAATGGTTATTTCAACGATCAGGACAAGGATACAAGGGTAGCATTTGATGTATTTTACCGCAGTAATCCGGATGGTGGCGGATTTGCAATTTTTGCAGGATTAGAGCAGATTTTAGAGTACATTGAGAATCTTCATTTTGATGAGGAGGATATCGCATATTTCCGTTCACTTCACATTTTTACCGAAGATTTTCTCACTTATCTGAAAGATTTTAAATTCAGCGGTGATATTTATGCGTTCCGGGAAGGAACGATCATGTATCCAAATGAGCCGATCATCACGGTGGTTGCACCGTTAATTGATGCACAGCTCATCGAGACCGCTTTGCTTGCGCAGGTGAATCATCAGTCCCTGATTGCGACAAAGACAAGACGTATTGTGAGTGCAGCAGAGGGACGGGCTGTCTCTGATTTTGGTGCGCGCCGTGCCCACAACATGGATGCTGCAGTTTATGGTGCGAGAGCCGCATATATCGGTGGCGCTGTCGGAACGGCAACCGTGCTTGCCGGTCAGATGTTTGATATCCCGGTCAGCGGAACCATGGCACATAGCTGGGTCATGTATTATAAAGATGAGTTTGAGGCATTTAGACACTATGCAGAGAATTATCCGGACGGAACGGTACTTTTAGTTGACACCTACGATGTCATTGGTTCCGGTATCCCGAATGCAATCCGTGTGGCAAAAGAAGTTTTAGAGCCGATGGGAAAGAGATTAAAGGGAATCCGTATCGACAGTGGTGACCTTGCATATCTTTCGAAAAAGATCCGTAAGATGTTAGATGATGCAGGATTAGAGATTGTAAGATCGTTGTTTCTAATAGTCTTGATGAGTATACGATCACATCCATTTTACAGCAGGGCGGCAAGATCGACAGTTTCGGTGTCGGTGAGCGTCTGATCACTGCAAAATCCGATCCTGTTTTCGGTGCGGTATATAAGATCTCTGCAGTGGAAGAAAATGGTACATTTGCCCCGCGTATCAAAATCTCAGAAAATGTGGAGAAGATCACAAATCCGGGACTTAAAGATGTGTACCGTATCTATGATGAAGCAGGACATTCCGTTGCGGATCTGATCACAAAGGCAGGCGAGACGGTTGATATGTCCGCACCATACCGTTATGCAGATCCGGTAAAACCGTGGAAAAACCGTTCTTTTGAAAATTGTACAGCGAAAAAACTTCAGCAGCAGGTCGTAAAGGCAGGAAAACGGATCGTGGAGCCGGAAACCTTAGAGGAAATCAGATCTTATGTGGAGAAACAGCTTAATACCGAAGTATGGGAAGAAGAGCAGCGTTTTGAGAACCCGCATGAACATTATCTGGATATGAGCCCGGCATATTACGAGATGAAGATGGATATGCTGCATGAATCACGCACCAGATAAAGTGTGTGCAGACGGATATGCTGCATGCATTGTGCAAAAATAAGACGTGTGCAGATACAGATAAGCAGTGTATCATGAGATTGTAAGAAATGATAGTAAGGAAAGAATAACGTGAAATTGATATACGACATCCCAGCATCTTTCTGGGGACTGTTCCGGTCCGTAAACCGGGACATCTATATAGAAGCACTTCTGACCATCAATGACGAATACCAGTACAACAATTACTTTTTAAGCAGAGAAGCATGTGTCCAGATCTTAAGCGACATGTGCTCCTCTCGTCGTTATGCCTTTATGAGGGAGGATAACGAGACGGAGGAAGATGAGGAGACCGCATTGCCGGGGCGAATTTTAAACTGGCTGGTGCGCACAAAATGGCTCAGAAAAATCGAAGATTATGAGGCGATGACCACCAATATCGTCATACCGGATTATGCGGCAGTGATGATCGAGGCATTTGAAAAATTGGCAGAGGAGCCGTTAGATGACACGGATCTTTATATCCAGAATGTTTATGCGACTCTTTTTTCTTTTAAGAATGACCACCGCATGAATCTTGCCATGTTAAAGACAGCACTTGTCAATACCAGAAAACTGAATAAGGCACTGCAGGATATGCTGCACAACATGGATAAATTTTTTGAACGCCTTTTGAACAAACAGTCTTACGACGAACTGTTAAAGGAGCATTTAGAGGGCTATGTGGAGGAAGTTGTCAGACGCAAATACCACATTTTAAAGACGAGTGACAATTTTTTATATTTATAAAATGGATATCAAACGCTGGTTAAAAGAAATGCGGGAAGATGATGCCTGGGTGGAGCGCATCCGGCAGAAACAGCAGATGGAACAAAAGAGTGCAGAAAACAGATCTTCCGTATTAGATTCCAGGCGGACCGAAGAGGAACTTCCATTTTTATATACGCGAAGAAACAGGCAGGAAGATGTGTTGGATCTGATTGACCAGATCGAGCGTGGATTTGATGATATTGAACACCGGATCTCAAATATGGATAAAGAACACAGTAAGTATATCCGTGCGACCGTGAGCCGGTTAAATTATCTGCTCAGCGATGAGACAGAACGCCACGGCATGCTGATCCTGCTTTTGAACAAACTTGGATCGGCTGAGACAGAAAGCGAACAGAGTGAGATGTTAAAAGAGGTGGCGGAACATATGAATCTGTCATCTTTTGATGTTTTGAGTGACAATCCTCTTTACAAGAGAAGACGCCGCAGAAAATTTGAGGATGATCTGCAGGAAGAGGAGGAGCCGGCAGAACTTTCACGGGAAGATGTCCTGCGCTTAAATAAGATTGAGCACCGTTATACGGCAAAACAGATCGAGGAATTTATCGACGAACAGATGACAGATGGCATTTTAGAGACAGACGGATGGATATTTCGGATGACGAATCCTTTGAAAAGCTGATCCTCGCCTACGATATCAGTATGCGCAAAAACAGCAGATACCGGGTACAGGTGGAGGAGAAACAGGTTCAGAATGGAACTATTGTTATCCAAAGATGACTTTTAGTGTAAAACAAAAATCAATAGAAAGTGAACGGAATTAATGTTTGAAGGTTACGAAGAGTTAAACACGCAGGATGTGGAATGGATGCAGGAAGTGATAAGAACCTTACTTGCCCAGACATTTCTGCCGGAACGAAAATATGATAAAAAATACGGACGAATGATGCCGGACCGTATGTATGATTTCAGTGACAGGCATTTGGAATTTCTGACGGAGTATTTTGCGGTTGCAGGGATAAAACTTTGTCAGGATACGGAGCTTGGCATCATTTATTTAGAGGGAGCAGACGGAATCGGTGAGAAACTGCCGAAACTTGCGACCATTTATCTGCTGCTGTTAAAACTGATCTATGATGAAAAAATGGCGGCTGTTTCTTCCAGTGTCAATGTAATAACGACGTTTGGAGAATTAAATGGAAAAGCGGGAGAATTCCGTCTCATCAAGGGACTCATCGATGACGGAGATCAAAAGAGCGTTTGCCATTCTGAAAAAATATCAGATGGTAGAGTTTCTGGATGTGTTTGACGAACAGCTTGAAAATACGAGGATCATGATCTATCCGTGTATCAATTTAGTATTGATGAGAGAAGATGTGAACAGGCTTCTTGGCAGTTTTTCCGATGAGGTAAAAGATAACGAGGTAGACGGGCAGGAGAATCTGGAGTGGAGCAGTGAGGAAACACTTTCAGAAAATGATATGACGGATGAAGAAAGTGATCTTGAACCAGAAGAAATGAATGTGGATGAGGAAGGAGAGACAGAAGATGGAACAGATGAATCAGGCATATAAAGTTTTTACCAGAATCTGCCTCAACAACTGGCATTATATTGACCGCAAGGTGTTAGGCTTAAATGAGAGCATCAACTTTTTTACCGGTCATTCCGGAAGTGGAAAATCAACAGTGATCGATGCAATGCAGATCGTGCTTTATGCGAACACGGACGGACGTGGATTTTTCAATAAGGCGGCGGCAGATGACTCTGACCGAAGCCTGATCGAGTACCTGCGCGGTATGATCAACATTGGCGAGAATAATCAGGCGGAATATAAGCGGAACAAAAACTTTTCCACGACGATCGTTCTTGAGATGGAACAGACGATCACGAAGGAAAAAGAATGCATCGGGGTTGTGTTTGACGTGGAGACAGCGACCAACGAGATCAATCGTTTATTTTTCTGGCACAAGGGAGAACTGATCCCGGGCGATTACCGGACAGAGAGCCGCGCAATGACGATCAGTGAGGTGCGCAGCTATTTGCAGCAGAATTTCCCGAAAGATGAGATGTTTTACACCTCAAATAATGAGAGATTCCGCAGAAACCTGTATGACGTCTACTTAGGCGGATTGGATATGGAAAAATTCCCGCGCCTGTTTAAGCGTGCGATCCCGTTTAAAATGAATATCCGGTTAGAGGACTTTGTAAAAGAATATATCTGCATGGAGCAGGATATCCATATCGAGGACATGCAGGAGGGCGCGATGCTCTATGGCAGGATGTGCCGCAAGATCGAAGCACGATGCAGGAGATCGAAGAGTTAAAGCAGATAAGTGCGCAGTATCAGGCGATGGAGGAGAAGAAAAAAGAACTTTTAAACTGCCATTACCGGATGGATAAACTGACGATCTTACAGTTAGAGCAGACCATAGAGGAAATGCAGCACCGTGTGGAAAACTGGAAAAAGGATGTTGTACTGCAGAACGAAAGTCTCGCCGAACTGCTTGAAATAAAGGGAAATTATGAAAAAGAGTACAGCGAGATCAATGAGCAGATCGCAGGAACCGGTTATGCAAGGCTTGAAGAGCAGTTAAAGAGTCTGGAAGAAAACTTAAGCCTTTTAGAGCGAAGTAAAAACAAGTGGGATGGTATCTGTGCAAGGTTAAACGGCTGGAAGGATGTAGATATTGTTTCGAACCAGATCTTATGGGATATCGAGAAATTCAAAGAAGGCACGATCACCGGCGAGGAGATTGAGCGTTTAAAACGAAGCCTGATCGAAGTGCAGAAAGAAGCGGAAAAAGACAGACAGGAAGCTTCCGCAGAAATCCGTTCCATGAATAAAGAGGCGGATGTCTTAGAAAAAGAACTCGCAGAGTTAAAACTTGGCAAGAAGGCGTATCCGCGGGAATTAGAGCTTGCGCGGTCTGAAATTGCGAGAAAACTCTCCGAACAGACCGGAAAAAATATTCAGGTACGCATCTTTGCCGATCTCATTGATATTAAAGATGAGACATGGCGCAGTGCGATCGAGGGGTATCTTTCCTGGAATAAACTTGCACTCATCGTGGAACCTGCCTACGTCAAACAGGCGATGGAAGTATACGAGACACTCGATGAAAAACGGTTTTTCCGTGTGTCTTTGGTGGATACGGAAAAACTGATGCAGGAGGAGTGGCGCATAAAGGATAATGCACTCGCGGAGGAAGTGGAGGCAAAAGAGCCGTATGTGCGGGCATTTGTGGATTTCCTGCTTGGAAATGTGATCAAGTGTGCTTCTGTCGATGAACTGCGCCAGTGCAAGATCGGTGTGACGGCAGACTGCCTGCTGTACCAGAGTTACCAGCTGCGCCGCTTAAATCCTGACAATTACAAGAAACATGTCTATATCGGTGAAAAGAGTAAAAAACAGCGTCAGAAGGAACTTGCCGCCAGCCTTGAGAAATTAGAGCAGGACAGAGCGGAATATAAGGGGCGTGAGACAGAGGCGAGAAATATCCTTGCCCAGGAATTTTTAAATGATACGGTTGAGGAATACCAGAACCTGATCTTAGATCTTCGGAGAAGAAGGAAAAAGAAAAACAGAAGATCAAAACAGAAAAGAAGATGGCAGAGATCGGTGCCGGTACTGTGGAAACCTTAAAGAAACAGGCGGAGGAGATCCACACAAAACAGAAAGAGTTAGAAGCAAAAATTGATGATTTAAAATACCAGATCCGGAAAAAAGAAGATGCCATTGAAAAGGACGGCAATGATTTCATCACAAGAAATGAAGAACTTCTTGCGAAAAAACGGGAACTCCGCGGTTCCATTGAAGCGGAGGAGACATTTGAAGCCTACATTGCCGGGCAGAAAAATAAGAAGTATGACAGCATGAAAGCGGCGACGCAGGAGGATATAAATCAGGCGGCGGTGCAGTGCACAGAGCAGAAAAATAAGCTGGTCGATGTCCGCATGAATTATCTGCAGAATCACCCGAAGCGTGATTTTCGGCGAGTGCGGAGAACAATGATGATTATGATAATCTGCTGTCGGAACTTTCCTGCAATGAGTTAGAGGAATACCAGAAAAAGGCAGCCGAGCAGGCAAAGGCAGCGGTAGAGCATTTTAAGGAGGATTTTGTATACAAGATCCGCAGTGCCATAAAAGAAGCATATGTGCGCAGGGATGAGTTAAACCGCATTATCCGTAACCTGAACTTTGGTAAAGACCGCTATCAGTTTAAAATAACAAGAAATAAGGGAGCAGACGGTGCATTTTATGACATGTTCATGGATGAGGATTTAGAGATCGATCCGTCCTCACTTGCGTCGCCGGTGGAACATCAGATGAACCTGTTTTCCATGGAACACGAGAACAAATATGGGATGCTCATGAGCGAGTTGATCCGTATCTTTATCCCGCCGGAAAATGCATCCCAGCAGGAGCTTGATGAAGCAAAACAGAACATGGTGAAATATGCGGATTACCGTACCTACCTCTCCTTTGAGATGGAACAGATCGTGGAGGGGGACGAAAGGCTTGTCATTGGTCTTAGCAAAATGATCAAGAAAAATTCCGGTGGAGAGGGTCAGAACCCGCTTTACATTGCACTGCTTGCAAGTTTTGCACAGGCGTACCACATCAATCTGTCTGCAAGACTGACAAGACGCCCGACGATCCGGCTTGTTGTGTTAGACGAGGCGTTTTCCAAGATGGATGCCGAGAAGGTGGCAAGCTGTATCGAGCTCATCCGCGGACTCGGTTTCCAGGCGATCATCAGTGCGACGAACGACAAGATTCAGAACTATATTGAAAATGTAGATAAGACATTTGTTTATGCGAATCCGAATAAGAAGAGCATATCGATCCAGGAGTTTGAGAAGAAGGATTTTTCACAGCTGGTTGTGGAGGAGGAGTAAGACTATGCAGACATCGGCAGAGTTAAAAAATTTATTACAGCGTATCGATCATAAGGGATATCCGGCATATAAGGACACAAGAGGTTCTTATGAATTTCCGGGATATGTGCTTTCCATTGACCATGTGCAGGGAGATCCGTTTGCAGCACCGTCGAAGGTAAGTATCCATGTCCGCGGGAAACAGGCGGGATTCCCGGAACATCTTTATCAGAAAGACTGCAGAAGGACCGCCGTGCAGGATTATCTGCTGCGCCAGTTTGCGCGCCAGGTCGAGAAAGTTTCCTTTAAAGCGAAAGGATCTGGAAAGAGCGGCCTTATGGCGGTCAGCTGTCCGGGACAGGAAGTGTTAGAGCGCAGTGCCTGCCAGATGGATGCAAAGAACGGCGATATCGTGCTTCGTATGGAGATCGGTTTCCCGGCAAACGGGAGAACGGTCAATTCCAGGGAGTTAGAAAAGATCTTCTTCGATTTCCTGCCGGAGTGCGTAAAAGGCTCCCTTTATTTCCGTTCCCTGAGAAAAGAAGCGGTGGAGGCAGCCGCAGATCTCGCCGAGGATCAGGCGTATATCAGGGAGCAGTTAGATCCGATGGGACTCTGTGCGTTTGTGGCGGATGGTGCAATCCTGCCGCGGGAGTCCGGTGTCTCCGGCAGACCGATGAAAGATGCGGTGCGTTTTCAGTCACCGGAAAGTCTCTCTGTCACGCTGACGCTGCCGCACCACGGAAAACTGACCGGAATGGGAATAAAGAAGGGCATCACGCTGATCGTCGGCGGTGGTTACCATGGAAAATCAACACTGTTAAAAGCGCTTGAGACAGGTGTCTATAACCACATTGCATGGGATGGCAGGGAGTATGTCATCACGGACGATACAGCAATGAAGATCCGTGCCGAGGATGGAAGAAGCATCCGTGACGTGGATATTTCCATGTTTATCCATGACCTGCCAAACGGGAAAGATACGGTATCCTTTTATACGGAGGATGCCAGCGGGAGTACTTCCCAGGCGGCAAATGTGATCGAGGCGATGGAGGCAGGCACAAGAGCATTTCTGATCGACGAGGATACCAGTGCAACGAACTTTATGATCCGTGATGAGCTGATGCAGCGCGTGGTCAACCGTGATGCAGAGCCGATCGTGCCTTTTATTGACCGGGTAGAGGAGCTGTATCACACATACGGTATCTCGACGGTCCTTGTTGCCGGAAGCTCCGGTTCCTATTTTCACAAGGCGGACTGCATCATCCAGATGAACCGTTACGAGCCGTTTGAGATCACAGAGTCAGCAAAGCAGGCAGCGGCAGAGTTCCCGCTTCCAAAACAGGACATTGCCCCTCAAAGCAGCCTGATTTTGACAGAAAAATAAAGCCGGACCGGATGTTTCAAGAGGACAACCGCTTAAAGATGAAAACGATGGGAAGGGATTCCATCTCTATCAACCGGGAAGTCATTGACGTCCGCTATGTGGAACAGCTTATGGACACGGAGCAGCTTGCAGCACTCGGATATATGTTAAAATATATGCAGATCCACTTTTTTGATGGAAAACACACCCTGACACAGGCAGTCGATGCGCTTTGGGATGTTTTGCAGAAGAAGGGGATCGCAGCAGTCTGCGAGAGTAGTTATCTGCCGTGCGGACTTGCGATGCCAAGAAAGCAGGAAGTGTTTGCGTGCGTGAACCGGTATCGGAGGCTGGGGCTGTAGGGATGAGGCATTGTTAGAGATATGCCGGAACAGCAAAAAATAATCTCCCTTCTGTTGGATTACTTAACAGTGTTGGTTTTCAATTGGTTGGAACAGAGCGGATTTCGTTTCATAAAGACAGTGATGGAAATGATATTTATTTTGAAGGTGGAAATTTTGTGAAGGAACTGTGCTGAGCGGCATCTTGTGTCTGTCAGTTTTTTGTGATGGTGGAAAAGGCAGAGCTGTTTGGACTTGTTATGAAAAAACTGGAATAGATTAGAGAGGGGAGAAACCATCGCCCGTGCACTTTTAAAGGATGCGCCGGTCATTCTGTTAGACGAAGCGACAGCGTCCCTTGATGTGGACAATGAGACAGAGATCCAGAAAGCAATTTCTGGGCTGGTAAAAGGAAAGACAGTCCTTGTCATTGCACACCGTATGAGAACCGTTGAAAAGGTAAGACGAATAAATAAGGAGTACCATCATGGAAACCAACCATAATGAACCAAAATATATCGGGGTAAAAGGGGCGAGAGTCCACAACCTGAAAAATGTAAATGTGGATGTCCCCCTGCATCAGATCGTGGGGGTCGCAGGTGTGTCCGGTTCGGGCAAATCTTCGCTGGCACTTGGTGTTTTGTATGCAGAGGGTTCCAGACGATATCTGGAGTCACTTTCTACTTATACAAGAAGGCGTATGACAGGAGCGGCAAAAGCACAGGTGGACGAGGTGTTATATGTCCCGGCAGCTTTAGCACTCCATCAGCGTCCGGGAATACCGGGGATCCGCAGTACGTTTGGAACCGGAACCGAACTTTTGAACAGCTTAAGGCTGATGTATTCGAGACTGGCATCCCACCGCTGTCCGAATGGACATTACATAGAGCCTACGTTAAAAGTAGCGGCAGAGCAGGAAATCTTATGTCCGGTGTGCGGGGAAAAAGTACATGCACCGAGTGCGGAAGAACTTGCCTTTAATTCACAGGGGGCGTGTCAAAGATGCGGCGGTACGGGAAGTGTGCGGACAGTGGATTTTGATTCGCTGGTGCCGGACGATTCGCTCAGCATTGATGAGGGAGCGGTCGCACCGTGGAACAGTCTGATGTGGTCACTGATGACAGATGTCTGCCGTGAGATGGGCGTGCGCACGGATGTCCCATTCCGGGAACTGACAGACGAGGAGAAAGAGATCGTCTATCATGGCCCGGCTGAGAAAAAACATATTTTTTATAAGGCAAAAAAATCCAACCAGGCGGGTGAACTGGATTTTACCTATTATAATGCCGTTTACACCGTGGAAAATGCGCTTGCAAAAGTAAAAGATGAGAAGGGCATGAAGCGCGTGGAAAAATTTTTAAAGGAAGATATCTGTCCGGAATGTGGCGGCAGCAGGCTTTCTGAAGCTGCGAGAGCACCAAGGCTCCGTGGGATAAGTCTGGATGAAGCCTGCAAAATGACCTTAAAAGAACTGGTGGACTGGGTGGCAGGAGTGCCGGATTCCCTGCCGGAAGAAATGCGTCCCATGGCAGAATCCATCTGTGAATCGTTTCAGGCCGTTGCGAAAAGGCTGATGGATCTGGGACTTTCTTATCTGTCGCTTGACCGGACGGCCTCAACATTGTCGACCGGAGAGAGGCAGCGGATGCAGCTTGCCAGAGCGGTACGAAACCGCACGACAGGCGTTTTGTATGTGTTAGATGAGCCTTCGATCGGTCTGCACCCGTCGAATATCAAAGGGCTTAATGCGTGATGCATGATCTGGTCGCGGACGGCAATTCCGTTCTTCTGGTAGACCACGATACACAGATATTATCGGAGGCGGACTGGCTGATCGAGATGGGACCCGAAGCCGGTGTGGGAGGCGGATATGTGATCGCGGAGGGCAGCATTCCGCAGATTATTTCCAATAAAAAATCCATGATCGGACCATTTCTGGCGAAAACGGCAGATATGCATGTCCGCACACAGGCAGGGAAAGAGGAAGTTTTTACACTTGGAAAATTGCATCTGTCTACGGATAACATTCACACGGTAAAGCCATTGGAAGTGGATATTCCAAAGGGCAGACTTACCGTGGTGACCGGTGTTTCCGGTTCGGGGAAGACCACGATGGTTTTAGAGAGTCTGATTCCGGGACTGGAAGCCTCTTTTTGCGGGGAACATCTGCCGAAACATGTGAAAAGTATTTCGGCGGAAGGAATTGCCCATGTGAAACTGATCGATGCCTCACCGATCGGTATCAATGTCCGTTCAACGGTGGCAACTTATGCAAACATACATGATGAACTCCGCAAAATCTATGCAAAAACAGCGGATGCGAAAGACCGGAAATACAAAGCGGGGGATTTTTCCTACAATACTGGAAAGCTGCGCTGCCCGGTCTGCGACGGAACCGGGCAGATCAGTCTGGATGTACAGTTTTTACCGGATGTGGACATCCCATGCCCGGAATGTGGCGGTTCCCGGTACGCGAAAGGGGCATGGCAGATCAGCTATGAAAATAAACAGGGAAACAGGTATTCCCTGCCGGAACTGATGGAGATGGATGTCAATACGGCGCTGCAGGCAGTCAAGGATCTGAAACTGGTGCACCAGAGGCTTGGTGTCCTGAAAAATTTAGGACTTGGATATCTGACGCTGGGGGAGGAAACACCGAGTCTTTCCGGCGGCGAGGCACAGAGACTGAAACTTGCCAGTGAAATGGGAAAAGGACAGTCGGATTCTGTCTTTGTGTTTGATGAGCCGACCATCGGACTGCATCCGTTGGATGTACAGACGTTACTTGGCGTATTTCAGGCGCTGGTCGATAACGGGGCGACTGTGCTCGTCATTGAACATGATCTGGATGTGATCCGAAATGCAGATTATATCATTGATATGGGCCCCGGCGGCGGAGAGGAGGGCGGCAGAGTGGTCGCCTGCGGGACACCGGAGCAGATTGCAGCGAATGAGGAGAGTGTTACGGGGAAATATCTATAAAGAACAGGGGTTGCGTTTCTCATTCATTTCTGCTACAATGACCACGTCATTTTCAGACATATCAAAATTCAAATTTTAATGGAGGTGAATTTTCATGGACAGTTGCGATAGCGTAGGACGAAGTAAAATATGCGATGTACGAAGATGTAAAAAAAGAATGTGGCTGTCTGTGAAAGTCTGACCGCCATATTCTATATTGTTGTGCACCTTTTTATACATCGCATCAGAGGATCCTTGCAATCACAATGAAGCGATGTATTTTTATGCCCATTTCAGGCGAAAAGGAGGTCACAATGAGAAAAGTATTAATCCCGAAAAAAGACTATGTAAAAGAACTGATAAAGATCATCCGTGTTACAAAAGATGAGCAGAAATTACGGAATCTGCTGTCAGATTATCATGAGAAAGATATCGCGGAGGCAATCACATTTCTGACGGAGACTGAGCGGAAGCATCTCTACCGTGTGCTCGGCTCTGAAAGGATCGCAGAGATATTTTCCTATTTTGATGATGCGGAAATGTACTTGGAGGAACTGTCTTTAGAGCAGGCAGCAAAAGTAATTTCCTACATGGATGCAGATGATGCACTTGACGTGTTAGATGATCTGTCCGAGTCAAAGAAAAATGAGATCGTGAGCCATCTGGATGCGGACGCACAGAAAGATGTGCAGAAACTGCTCTCCTATGAGGAGGATGAGATTGGAAGCTGCATGACGAACAACTTTGTCTGTATTTCAGAGGAGCTGTCCGTCCGGGAAGCGATGAGCGAACTGGTCCGCCAGGCGGGGGAACATGATAATATTTCAACGATTTATGTTACCGATACAGAGGAAAAATTTGCCGGTGCGATCGATCTGAAAGACTGATCATCGCGAGAGAAAATACACCTCTGCAGGAGATCGTCAGCAGTTCCTATCCGTATGTGTATGAACATGAAAATATCAGTGAATGTGTGGAAAAGATTGCAGATTATGAGGAGGATTCCATCCCGGTACTGACACAGGATGGAAAGATAGCCGGTATTCTGACTGCAACAGATATCGTGGAGTTAGTAGATGATGCGATGGGAGATGACTATGCAAAACTTGCAGGTCTGACCTCCGAGGAGGATTTAAAGGAACCGACGATCGTGAGTATGAAAAGAGACTGCCATGGCTGATCATATTGTTGTTCCTTGGGATGGCAGTGTCCTCTGTTGTCGGAATATTTGAATCTGTGGTTGCAGTTCTGCCGATCGTGATCTGCTTTCAGTCGCTGGTGCTTGATATGGCAGGAAATGTTGGTACGCAGTCGCTTGCAGTAACGATCCGTGTACTTGTGGATGAGGATTTAGATACCAGAAAAAAACTGGCTCTTCTTGGAAAAGAAATGAAGATCGGCTTTTTGAATGGAGCGAGCCTTGGCGTCATGGCACTTGTATTTCTTGGCATTTACATCCACCTGTTCAAAAAATATGCCTGGATGTCAGCATTCCTGATTTCCGGGTGCGTTGGGATTTCTCTGGTCGTTGCGATGGTAATCTCTGGTTTTGTAGGTACGATCATCCCGATGTTCTTCTACAAGATCCATATTGATCCGGCAGTTGCATCCGGTCCGCTGATCACGACGGTGAATGATCTGGTTGCAGTGATCACTTATTATGGATTGGCGATGGTATTTCTGATCGATATTTTTCATATTTAGGAGGAACGGAGATATTATGAATACACAAAATTTAAGAACCCTTTTTCCAACTGTAACGAAACAAAAAATACTGAATCTGTCATATGGCGAGGGAGAACATTATACAGTGCTTCCCATGATTGCCCAAAAAGAGGATACATTTTATCTGTGGGAAATTTCAGCCATGTCGGAACAGGAATATGAACACAGAAACAGAACATACAAAGAAGCGAAGACAAACCGGGCAGAGTTAAAGCAGAATCTGGAAGAAGCAGACCAGGTGTGGATCGAAAAAATTGTAAGCGGTGGCTGCTGTTTTGAGGCCGCTTCAGCAACAGGCACCGGTCTTGGCGAGCGATATAATATAGAGGAACAGATACAGTTTTTATATATGCTTGGACAGGGAGCGGAGTTGGGGGAGTTAGAACAGGTGGAGCTTGACAGGCTGTTTATCACCTGCTATGAACTGACGGGAAAAGACGGGCAGAAATTATCCGAAGAAGCATTTTGGAATATGGGAAATGAGGATGTTACGGTTACGCTGTCAGAACAGCACCGATCTGTTCTGGTACAAAAAAGATTCCGCTTAAAGACGGGGGAATATGCAAAACCCAAAGTGCTCCATCTGACCGGAGAGGCAGAAAGCAGTGTTTATATTCATGGCATCCGTTTCCATGATGTCTGGAAAGAGGCAGAGACACGTTTTGAAGATAAACGCTATCTGGAACATTTCAGCAAAGAACAGATTGCACAGATGAAGCAGGAATTTATGGAACTTCTGCCGCAGATATGTCCCAAAGGCTGTGTCCTGCCCATGATCGAATATGAGTGCGACAGGATTATCAGATGCAGTTTTACACGACGGAATATCTGAAACGCGCACCAAAGCATCATTCTACGGCATTATTTTTCGCGATGCGTCCGGACACGCAGACCGGACCCATGGGATACAAAAACAGGGTATGCCAGTTAGAAGCAATGGAGGAAGGCTTTGAGGGAGAGATATCCGTTGAGTTATTTTTGTGTCATAAAACAATACCGGGAGAAGAGAAAAAAGCAAGGCATTAATGCAAATTTTGTGTTATCATGAGTGCAGGTGAAAGAAAGCAAGAGGGATTGTTTTATGACACAGACTCATATAAATATTGCAATGTTAGCACATGTTGATGCAGGAAAGACAACATTGTCGGAAGCGTTATTATATAAAAGCGGCAGCATCCGGAAAGCCGGACGTGTGGACAATAAAGATGCGTTTTTAGATACCAATGAAATGGAGAGAAATCGTGGAATCACAATTTTCTCCAAACAGGCTGTTTTTTCGTATGGAGGATGTGAATTTACACTGTTAGATACACCGGGACATGTGGATTTTTCCGCGGAGATGGAGCGGACACTCCAGGTACTTGATTATGCGGTGCTGATCATAAGCGGTGCAGATGGTGTGCAGGGACATACGAGGACTCTCTGGCGTCTTCTGGCGCGCTATGATATTCCGACATTTATTTTTGTCAACAAAATGGATCAGCAGGGAACAGACCACGACAAATTATTGGCACAGATCAAAGATACATTGGGCAGTGCCTGTGTGGATTTTTCAAAAAATACAGATGGAACATATCTGGATGAGGATTTTTATGAGAACGTGGCTGTCTGCAATGAAAAAGTCTTAGAAACATATTTAGAAGGCGGCAGTATCGGGGAAGAAGATATCCGTCAAATGATACAGAAAAGGGAATTGTTTCCATGCTTTTTTGGTTCAGCACTTAAGATGGACGGGATTGACGAGCTGCTGGCGGCACTTTCTGAATATACCAAAATTCCGGAGTATCCGGGAGAGTTTGGTGCCACCGTATTTAAGATCACACGTGATGCGCAGGGCAGCCGTCTTACACATTTAAAAGTTACAGGCGGTGTGCTGAAGGCGAGAAATCTGCTGTCAGGACATAAGCAGAATAAAGCAGAGGATATCTGGGAGGAAAAGGTAAACCAGATCCGTATCTATTCCGGTGAAAAATATGAGACAAAAGATGAGGTGGAAGCGGGAACATCTGTGCCGTGACCGGATTATCCTACACCTATCCGGGTGAGGGATTGGGAAGCCAGGAGGAGTCCGAACTGCCGATCTTAGAGCCGGTGCTGACCTATGAACTGATTTTGCCTGACGGTGTGCAGCCACAGGCGATGATGCCGAAACTTGCGATGTTAGAGGAAGAAGAACCGGAACTTCATATTGTCTGGAATGAAGAACTGCAGGAGATCAAGATACAGATTATGGGGGAGGTGCAGATCGAAATCTTAAAAGCACTGATCTCAGATCGATTTGGTGTGGAGGTGGAATTTGGCACCGGAAAGATTCTCTACCGCGAGACGATCGCAGATACCGTGGAGGGAGTGGGACATTTTGAGCCGCTGCGCCATTATGCGGAGGTTCATCTTTTATTAGAGCCGGGAGAGACCGGAAGCGGACTTACCTTTGCGGCAGATGTCAGCGAAGATATGTTAGCAAGAAACTGGCAGAGACTGGTGCTCACACATTTAGAGGAAAAAGAACATGTCGGTGTGCTGACGGGGTCGCCGGTCACGGATATGAAGGTTACGCTGGTTGCCGGACGTGCACATTTAAAACATACGGAGGGTGGCGACTTCAGGCAGGCGACTTACCGCGCGCTCAGACAGGGATTAAAGCAGGCGCAGTCTGTGCTGTTAGAGCATGGTATGATTTCCGGCTGGAGATACCGAATGAATGTATTGGACGTGCATGAATGACATCGAAGGAATGTCAGGTAAATTTGATGCTCCGGACCGGAACGGGGAGATGGCAGTACTCACAGGGATCGTTCCGGTTGCATCGATACGTGATTATGCAAAAGATGTTATGGCATATACCAAGGGACATGGAAGCCTTACCTGTACGCTGCACGGTTATCTGCCATGCCATAATACAGAGGAGGTTGTTGAGGCGCTTGGTTATGATTCAGAGCGTGATCTGGCAAATCCGACCGGGTCTGTATTCTGTGCCCATGGAGCAGGATTTGTTGTCCCATGGGATCAGGTTATGGACTATATGCATTTGGAAAGTGTGCTAAAGCCGGAAAAAGAAGCAGAGGAATGGCAGCCAAAGCAGGTTTACATGCAGCAGCAGAGCAGAGAAGAAGAATGGATCGGCACGGATGAGATTGACAGAATCTTAAATCAGACATACAATGCTAATAAACGGGAAAAATCTGCTCCGGGGCGCAATGTCTGGAAACGGTCAGGCGGAAGCAGCACGAATATATCGCCGGTAACACGGACTTACACACCGCCATTGTCGGACAAAGAATATCTGCTCGTGGACGGTTACAATGTGATATTTGCATGGGATGAGTTAAACGAGCTTGCCCGTGACAATGTGGATGGAGCGCGTGGAAGGCTTCTCGATATTTTATGTGATTATCAGGGAATGCGTGGATGTGAACTGATCGTGGTGTTTGATGCATACCGCGTACAGGGACACAAGACGGAAATGTATGATTACCATAATATTCATGTGGTTTACACGCGGGAGGCAGAGACTGCGGATCAGTACATTGAGAAGTTTGCACATGAAAATGGCAGAAAGTACCGTGTAACGGTTGCAACATCGGATGGATTAGAGCAGATCATTATCCGGGGAGCCGGATGCGGACTGATCTCGGCGAGGGAGTTAGAAAAAGAGATCACACGCAAACGTGGGGAAATGTTAGAAACATATCAGGCAAAACGTGAACCGGAAAAGAAGGTGCATATGGCAGAGCACATTCCGGATGAGGTGGCAGAAGCAGTCAGAAAGGCGGATTTTCATGAATAAACAGGAAGAAGTAAAATTTACACAGTCCGGCTTTTTAAAAATTGATGGGAAAAAAAGAGTTTCGGTTCGATTTGAACGTGGAAGCGATATTGCAGAGGGCATGCTTCCGCCGGGAAAAATCACAAAGAATCATGGATTTTCCGATAAGGAAGTAGCAGGATTAGAAGTCTATCTGGAGATGAACTGTGATGAGATCTACAAAAAAGCGAAGGAAATTGGTAAATTTACCAACTTACTATAAAAGAATATTTCCGTTACTTTTCGCATGGATGCTCCTGCTTACGACCTGTGCTGGCAGTCAGTCGGATGTTTTACGAATGAAATCTACAGAAAAGGCATCCGGTCAGACAATGCTCTCAGGCGAGCGGCTGGCAAAAACGCATGATGCACTGTTAGAGACAGCGAGAGGACGCAGCGAGATATTAGAGAGCGGGCGAGCAAAAGAATTTGCATCCGTAAACTGGCGCAGAATGGCAGGGGTTACGGTAAGGATTCTGCTTGTCATACTCCCGGCACTGATCGTGCAGTTCTGGAGCATCTGGTACCGCAGGGCAGATGAGATCGTTCCACGCGGACTGCTCTTAGTGAAGTTTGTGAGGAGGGCGGACGGAAAAAAGAATGGCATTTTAGCTCTCATGAAATAAAAAA